>Ga0315913_1005806_pt1 | contig 14972 bp, 10 predicted proteins | sample MpolsnodulesMG_FD_207736 | JGI IMG/M metagenome (GOLD analysis project Ga0315913, IMG submission 207736) | Medicago polymorpha root nodule microbial communities from Los Angeles, California, United States - small nodules | ecosystem: Host-associated > Plants > Roots > Nodule | place: USA... | reverse complement strand
GGTCAGGAGATAAAGGACGACTGGTTTTGGCTTGCGGCTCAACTTTTTGTTCATTATAAAGTACACAATTTCTTAAAATTATACTAGTTTTTACCGTTTCTTATATAGCAAGAGTCATAAAAGGAAAATTATCATAAGCTAGTTTTACTTTTTCCTTACAAAAAAAAAAGAAACAGAAAATAAAATGAACAAGTAGGATGGAATAATTTCCTACACAAGACTGTTAAGATCTGCGAGTGCCTGATGATTTTTTTAGATAAACAAAATGTATTAGAAATGAGTATAAGGGTACTCACACCCATATACAAAGTATGCTTGATGATTCCCACCATGTCTCAAAACATGATTGATCTGTGTCGGCCCTGAGATCTATAATCTTTGAGAGGCGATGACGACTTCAAACTGCCGAACTTCAATAAGTAGCTTCCTTCTTCTCTAGAATGGGGTGATACCTTTGAAAACACTCCGACCAGCAAACAAGAATGGTCCAAATATACAAGGTAACTAATGTAGAAAAGTGTGTACTTGTGAAGAGACTATGTTAGCCTTTATAGTGAGGAACTAACGTTTCTAGCCCTCGAACTCTTATTTGGATAGCTGTTCTTAATGGACGCCTATGAGCAGATTATAACAAGCTAACCCTTAATATGGATTGAGCGGTCTAGATTAGCTTACGCAGAACACAATCACTAAATTTAAGGCATTTCTATGGTGTGGTCCGTTCATGCGTTAGGCAAGAATGATTGACCTGATCCACTAGGAAAATGCACCTTAACCCATTCTGACCAATGATATGTTCATACAATATACTTTCAAACTGAATCTGAGATGATAAAACTATGTGAAGATATATGAAATCTGAAGTCCGGTAGTGAAGAAAATGAAAGGAAAACATGTCATATAAAGAGAACACCAATATTTTTGAAGTCAAATAATATAAATTAAAAATTTGAAGGATATGCGTTATCATTAAACTCTAAAATTAAAGCATAGATCTACCATTTGAAAAACCCATGAAGCTCCACTTTTTACAGCATTGAATTAACATTTCATCTTCACTATGTCAGGCATTGATATTCAACGATCAAAGAAAGAAAAGAGAAATGCTGAAATAAAAAATAGTAGCAGCCATTAGATTGAGATGTGTGGCAGATTAAAAGATAGGTTACGTGAGTAAAACCACACATGCTTCTACCCTCTTATTCTTCGTGTTCATTCGTTCTTCTTTTTTCGTGTTCATTCGGTGTTTTTCTTCGTTTCTTCTTATTCTCCTCCATCTCATTCTCCTCAATATCCACAACCTGTCCGGGCCCCAAATCTTCTTCCCAGCAAGGGGTCTCCGTCGCTGTCCCCTCCACCCGCAGCCTTCCACCAACTCCGCCATGAAACCCTAAATTCAAGAGAATTTGGTTTTAGTTTTAAAGGAATTTCAACAATTCACAATAAATCACAGCCATATGTAAAAGTGTTTTCTATTCTCAGCATATGTAGGCTTGTAAATCACAAACCTACTTCAAGAGAACATGGTTTCATTCTCAGCATCAACTATTCCTCTTTATTCTCAAACACACTCAGTGTTGAGAAGCGGACTATACACACACACAGTAGACCCTTCATACTTCCTTTACCATGCACACTCTGCTAGGTTACTATAGTATGTACAAGTTAAGTTTTCTTTCAGTTTAAGTAATATGCATTATAAAAGCTTTTGAGTAAAGTGACTTCCTGATATTTTATACAAGCCTTTTCATGTGTTTTTCATGTGTTAAATGTGAATCGTAAATGTATTTTGATGGCCATAGAGGTGTTCCAATTTAAAATATAGTTAAGATGTGGTATCTTATACGCTGATGTTTAATCATATTTAAGATTAATGAAGTTTTTACCTTCAAGAGATTTCTCAAAGTCTCCCAGCTGACGAATGAAACCACGATTTGGAGCTGCTTGTGATCTTTTGTTCTTTACATATTGCAGAGCTTCAGATAAGCTCATTCCACGAGACTTCATCAAATATGCCACAACGATAGTCACACTGGAAGGTGGAAATCAATTAGAACCAAATTCTTTCCAGTTAATCTAATGAAAAAGAATAGTCAAATGAACAATATGAATATCAAGATTCTTTATTTTAAGTTCCAACATGAACATTAAAAAGGAAGTAGTGACTTAAATTCTGTCCAAAGTAAATAAGGACATAATCATCATTCTTCATGAATCTCAAGCTACACACTTAACTTTCCACTCAACATTTTAACAAATTTCATAGCATTTCAAAAACAGAAGCAAAGCAAATCTCAAGTTGATCCAATTCAAACTATAAAGCGTTTTGAGCTTCTATTTCGTTGAAAAAAGATAGCAAATAATAGTAAGCATGCAATTCAATTATTGGTTCAAATGTTTAATACTTAAAATTCAAGACCGAAAAGATAGACAAAAAAGCAGATTTCTGAAAAAGAAGACAAAAATGAAACAGAGAGAACAACAAAATCTTGTCTATAAGGTTTGCAGTTTTGCATATATGAAACAGTTTGACATTCAGCTCAACGATCATATCCTCAAATTCCACACGGCATCACAAACACATTTATACATTCAGAACATTATTACAACAAATTTCAAGAGATAGTATCTTTGAACTATAAACATAAATAAAAACGTTAAGCTTCCATGATATTTTCCAAACTTTATAAGCAAAACACAACATGTGATATTGCATACAAAACAAAACATGTTATTAAACATGCCTCAAAGAAATTATTGACACACATGTCTAAAGTAAAATTATAGTCTTCATAAAGAACAAGAAGTGATCCAATGTAAACAAAGGAGAAAGATAGGAACAGTGAAACTTACCTTCTGGATATTCCCATTTTACAGTGAACCAAAACATGTCCACCATTCCTTTTGGCTTCGTCGATAAAATCAAAACACTCATTGAAGTGTTGTTTTAAGTTGGTAGTTTCTCTGTCAGCAACTTCCTCAATTTTTCAACAAAAGTGTAACTTTAGTATGGATACAGTACCACATTCCTAAAATCTTAGACAAAATACATCACATACTAAGTTCATTCATAATTAGAGTGTAATCAATATAATCATAATCAACCTTAATTGGATCTCACTTGCATTACTACCACAAAATCAAAAGAAGCTCTTGAAGACCAAAATTGAAAAGAATAGGGTTAAATATGTTTTTGGTCCCTACAAATATTCTTACTTATGGTTTTAATCCCCCTAAAAAAATTTTACATCACAACTTTTGGTTCGTGCTATTAAGTCATCCCACGTGTATCATTCAAAATTTTGATTTTTCTTCTTCTCACAGTTATGTTCAATACACTATAGAATTCTCTCTTGCAAAAATTTAAGTTTCTTTTTAACAAGGGATGAGTTAAATATAAATTTTTATGTTTTTGACACTAAGTCCATATTTAATATGTTTTGGTAAAAGATTATATATAATTTTTTGAGAAATTCTTATTATATTCGAAACATGTTAAGGAGACTAAAAGGAAAAGTTAAAATATTTATAGTATCAAAAACACATTTAACTCAAAAGATTAAAACTGCACCAATATGAAAATCAATTCAGGGATCGTACCATATAGAATTTTATAGATGAAATCTGCAGGATGTGCAGGTGGAAGTTTCCAAGCCACCGTCAAAATGTGAGTAACATTCACATTTTTCAAACCAACCTTGTTGGTTGCAGATTCAACCGAACCTAAAAACAATCCCTAGAGGAGGAATAGCACTCATCATTATTATCAAAATTCAGAATAATAGTCAAATTGAAGCAGTAATTTATAATAACCTCGTCAATTTCACAGGGAATATTGTCCATCACTAGGGGTTTTTTCAAAAGTAATTGTCTTCGTATCTCCAATGATTGGCGGAATTGATTCATATTTCCTGATTCAGTGTTGATAATCAATTAGTTTATATAATCGATTGTAAGAAAGATGATCAAATTATCACAAATATAAAGAGTGAAGTGATTACAGTGTATTTCGTGTGAAAAAGTGATTGCAAATAGAGTGAAAGAATGCGATGTAAAGTTGATCGTGAGAACAAACTCACCAAGAAAGCGTTTATACCTTTGCAGGTAGAAACAGAAACTCTAAATATATTTAACAACCTAATTTTCCCTTTTTATTTACCTTTTAAAGCCCATTTATTATAATTTTTTTTTAAAAAATCTTTGTATTTTCTAAAAAACTAATCTTTTGAAAATTTACTCAGAAATAATAGAAGTTATTTTAATCTCATATTTGTTATAAGATAAAAAAATTGCATCACTAATTTAAATATCCATTGTTAAAGATTTTACATGATAAAAATTGCATATTTTTTAAAAGTCATCTTTTAAAAATGATTTTAGTGAGAAGCTATTTGAATGAACTTCTTATTTTAGAGATTTTTTAAAATTTTATAATCCAAAAAAAATGATGAAATATCTAGGATGACATATTAAAAGAAATATTTCAAATAAATTTTTCATTTGAAACTTTCTTTAAAAGAATTCTTTGTTAAAAAGATGTTACACGATAAAAATCTTTATAAAAAAAACTATAAGAAACATGCTCTTAGTATGTTATGTTAAGTGGGATGAGTTGAACTTTTGAATTTAGTCATTCAAATTGATTTGTAAAAAGCGGGCCACGGATCGAACAGAGTGGGTTGGCCGTCAAGTAAGTTTAAGAATTTATTCCTCTATCTTTTTTAATCTATTTCCTTTTCTAGAAAACCTTGCACTATGTTGATATTATGTTGATTCCTACAAATATTTTAATTCTTCGTTTAGTCCTCCTATGATAAAAGACTATTATGTTGGATATAATTTAAAGGGTTAAAAGACCGCGAATGTAATTTTGTTTATACATGATAAAAGACTATTAAGTCAAACTAATGCCAACTTAAAGCTAAAGTATACATATTAGTATCTTCCCTCAAGACTCAAACTAATGAACACTAGTGTGCAAACCCGTGCAACGCACGGGGAAAATCACCAAAAAAGTATATTTTCAATATAAATTAAATAAAAATTGTTCGACTACTGAAATAAATGTTATTCGATAAACATCCGAATCTGCTTTAAAACTGTGAATTTTGAGATTTGGGTAAATTAAATTTCAAACTTAGTGATTATAAAAAACGAATAACGACTGATTATAAGCAAACAGTATACATGAAATTATTAAAAGGTTTTCGATTTCAATTTGAAATATCAGAAACGTCGGAAATACTAACAAAAGTAAGTGTTGGAGATAAAAATTAAGTAAAAAAGAAAAGTGCACACATAATCATTTACCCCTAGAATTATTGAAGTACAAAATGTAAATAACACATCCATTCCATAGAAATTGCATGAGATCAGGTTTACAAAACCAACTGCCAAAGTAAAAATAAAAACCCCGCAACATTGAATTCATTCCATTCATATAGCTAGACTACTAACACATTCAGGTAGCTAGAATCCTTCCCTATTCAAACAAATATTGTAAAGGGGTTTATAATACATGCATGGGACCTTCGCATAGTTATAAGAAGCATTCTAACGTGCTTCTCTCCCATTAATCTCATCAGCAGATTTTGGCAATCGGACGTACTTTCTCTAACTTCATTTCCTCGATCAAATTGAAATCATTCTTCTTGAGGTTGTGCATCAGTGCAAACAACCTATTATGTATTTTACACCAAAATTCTCATCAATCGACCTCTCTATCCCAGCTTTTGTTGACTTCTTTTTCATGATAATTCAGCTCAAAATAAGTTTGGCAGCTTAATGTACACTTGTAAAGTTTGCGGCCTTGCAAAACTTGACAGTAGAGTTTTGAGTGCGCCAGCCCCATCCTCACGTGACAGTCAATGGAGAGACACAAAGATTCAGACCCAATCACAAAAGTTAATTAATGTAACCAAAAATAAAATAAAATAACTATGAGGAAGGTCACAGGCCAGCTCTTACACTTTCCAGTTCATGCAGAATAGAAAAACACATAAACATGAAGACTTGGGTAAATGTGCCTATACTTAGTTATTACATCCATTTAAGGTAAAAAAATCTTATTCTAATAATCATCAATAAGCAAGAAATTAGTAAACAATAACATAAAGGTTTCTCCAAATGTAGAAACAGACAATCAGAACAAAGCCCAAATGACATTATATAAATCGTAAAACAGAATCACCTGAATAAAATAAGTCTTTAACAAAACCAACAATACCCCTTGCAAATTCTGTTCTCATGAACAAAACCATGGATGACCAAATGTAGTCCATCCAAGTTATAATTGAACCACATTCATCAGAAAAGAGAAACCCTGCAAGCCACACCCCATATTTTAAATCATAATAGTCTAGGAAAACAAACATAAATGATCTCTATCAAAATAATCATACACCTGAGTCAGACAATTATACAAACATCTCGTGGGTAGGGTAGAACAACCTCAACATTGAATTTACAAAATTAGAAAGGATATAATAAAGAACATTTGAATGAATAATTAATTATATATGAAATTGGAACAAACTTTAAAAAAAAATAACTAAACATGCATGTCAAGAATAGAACCTGAGGATTTCAAAGATGTCCCATCCGATCGCCATCAAACACGTGAATTGCTAAACTATATATCAGGGATTACAAAGCTTCAGTATCGAGCTAATCAAAGGTTGAAAATTTATGGGATTTCAATGAACTGACAAGTTATAAATAGATGAACGGATTTATAGAGAAATGATCTACGGTTAAGAGATAGAAAAGGATATATTGAAAGGGTATAGAGGTGTGATTAAGTGGATTTGGAAAGGAAAATTGAACGTGGAAGGTTTAAGGACTTCAATAGTTTGCAAACATGGTTTGGGTTATTAGTAGAAATTCCTGGAGGTAGTTGCATTGCATGTGAACTTCTTCATCTAAATTACAATGCAAAAAAACATTAAGGATGTCTAATTGATGAATATGCCAATTTTGACAAGATGGAATGGATAAGAGTAATCTTACAAATGTGAGTTTGGCAATAGAGGAATAAGTATCAAATAAATGAGTTTTATACCTTTCTATGGTGAAATTGGCTTTATACTTTATCTTGTATCCCCCATTTGCATCCAATGGGCTTTGTTACCATGTGGAATATTTGTAACATTACATGTATTGTTCTGATTGAGAACCTCTAATTCATAATTCATGTCTGTTACCCAACATGGATAATTTGAAGCTTGCTGATATGTTTGAAGCTTAGCCCTTATTTCTAATTTAGGTTTCATAAGAAAAATCTAATTAAATCATGTGTAGTCATCAAAATTAGTTAAAATGATATTTATATCCATCCATCCATCTAAACGAATCATGATGAAACTTAACTCCCTCTTGAGAGTTTCATCTTTTCTCGTTTTACTGCTTCAATATTAAGTACTTGCTCTAAACTTGAGAAACTTTTCTGCTTAAATTCAGATACTCTATCCTAAGTGACCCTTTATCGTATTTGCTCTTAACTCTAATAGATTTTTCTTGCTTAATCTCAGATACTCTATCCTAAGTGACTCTTTATCAGTACTTGCTGCTAACTTCAATGGAATTTTCTTGCTTAAATTCAGATATTCTATCCTCAGTGACCCTTAACCCAATAACCCTCATCATATTGATCTCTCAAACAAATTCCTCAACGGTTCCTTACCAAAACTCTATCTTCAAACTCTTCTTAGCTACAAATCCTTTCTTTCTCCACCATTGGCAGGGGGTGGATATATGTTTCGACACATGATCAACAAATTGTATTATTCATCTTGTATTTCGCATGTCAGTATTGAGGGAGCCGTTGTGTGTTACTATCTAATATAAATTAGGCTTGTATTTCACATTTAATGCTAATACTAATGCTAATATTCTCTAATTTAATTTTTAATTTGATGCTAATAATTTAATGCTTATATTCACCCGTTTTAAAATAATTGTCTCTTTACGATTTTTTTCTTCATGTTTCAAAATAATTATCACTTTACAATACAATTGCAACATTTATTATTATTTTTCATTATTATATCCTTATTTGTTAAATTTCATTCAACTTATCTATTTCACTGACTATAATTAATAAGAATATTTTAGTAAATGATAATTTTATCATTGAATTAGGTGTGGCAATGGCTCGATATTACTTTTGTTTCCTCGGGTGGTATTGGTGACCATTTTACTCAGTTTATTCATTTAGCGGTTATGCCGCGATCTTCACATTCTTTTTTCAAGGTAATTTGGCATGCTTGTGTGTGGGCAATTTGAAAAGAACAGAATGACCGTATCTTCAAAAATGTGGCTTCCGACCCAAATGTTCTCGTTGATAATGCTTTGTTTATTTTTTGTTACCATGATTAGTGGCGACATCTGCTCCATTGTATGAGTGTTTCTATGTAATTTATTTCAGCTTTGCTTGCCGGTGCTTCTTCTGTAGGCACCAGCTCTATTGTAACATTGTAATTTTTAAAGGGTTCACTTTCAGCACAAGAAGAATTGCCTTTGATTTTAGTAATATATCTCATTTTGCCTTGTTAAAAAAAAATCATTGAAATAAAATATGATTAATCATTTCTTTAAAAATCGTACACAAATCTTAAATGATTATTATTTCACGAGGAGTGAGTAAGTGTTATACAAATTTTATGAGGGTTAATAGTGTTTTTCGCCCCTATAATATAGGCAACTTCCGGTTTTCACCCCTATAAAATTTTCAGTTTGGATTCCGTCCTCGTAAAAAAAAAATTCTGGAAAACTCCCCGTCTAACTCAGCATAATCTAATATGTGGCGCTGATTTGACATTTTTTTTAATTGGCCCCATGTAAAAAAGGCCATCCACATCATATTATTTTTAAAAATATATGAAAATTAATTTAAAAATCCAAAAAATATTTAGATTTTTTTCCAAAAATTTAAAAATTGAATTTTTAAAACTTAGATAAAAATTAGGATTTTTTTGAAAATAAAAAAAATTAGAAAAATATTCAAATAATTTAAAAATAAAAAAAATTAAGATTTTTTTTTCTAACTTTAAAAATATCAGAAAAAACTTTTATATTTTTTTCAAAATTTAAAAAATTAGATCAAATCAGAAATATATTCAGATTTTTTTTCCAAAAATTTATAAATTCGAAAAAAATTTATTTTTTCTTTCTAAAATTCAGGAAAAAAAAACATTCAGATTTTTTTCCAAAAAACTGTTTTTTTAAACTTTTTCTACCAATAAAGAATTTTAGAAAAAATTCTTTGAAAATAAAAAACAAATTAAAATTTATATCATATTTTGTTTGAATTGAAAATTTTGAAAAACTTAAAATATTTTTCCTGGATTTTTTTCTAATTTTTACGATTTTTTTTTTGAAAATTAATTTTTCTGATTTTTTATTCTTAAATTAATATAACTGAATATATATATTTTTTAATTTTAAAAAAAATTCAAATTTTTACGATTTTAAATTTTCGAAAATTAGTTTTGAGATTTTAAATTAATATAAATTCATTTTTATTTTTTATTGTTTTAAAAAAAATATAGGCACAAATGCGAGATATATGATGAGTCAATAATTAGTGTTTTTAATATATTATTTGAGTCCGTTTTATTTATATTTGAGTTTGTTTTATTTGATATTATTTTCATTTTAGAGCTATTTTACTTCAATCGCAAGTTATTATATTTCAGGAACAAGTATTCAAAAGATTTAGTCTTGGAGCAAAAGAAAGGAGAATTGGTGCTGATTCGTGCCAAAAATATGAAGATCTCATACAAAAATATCTTGTGCAAAGAATTAGGAGATCTTGTACCGGAATATAGCATAGGCGCGCCCCATATTGCCCTTTTGCTGCTTTTGCTTCTTTGACAAGCTGCCTATTTTAGTATTTCTGACCCAGAGCCCGTGGTTTCTTGTGCAACACTTTAGTGATTTAATTCTTGGGGCTCAAGTCAATGTTAGACTATAAATAGAGCAGCCATCTAGTTTGTAAAACCTCCTCCTCCTTCTTCTTCTTCTACAATGAACGTGAGTGAGTTGACTCTTATTGTCTTGGGATTGTTGGATGAGTCTAATGACCTAATCCTAATCAAACCAAGCCATAAACCCTAATTTTATATAAATCTACTTTCTAATCTAATTTCACCGTTTTTATAATGAATTAACAAATACCAAACTCATAAAGCGACATCAGAGGGTTAGTGTTTGTTAATTCATCATCACAAATATCAATTCATAAAGCGACAACCGAGTTTTGATATTGGAACAAGTGAAATTAGACAAGGATTGCGAAACACGAGAATAGTCTAGCAAACCTTGAGACAAATAAAGTTTCGTTCTTCAAGGATTCTAATAGCAATCAACCATGAGAATAGGCGTGATTGCTAAAGAAACACATTCAATGATTTCAAGAGAAACTTTGATACGCTTAAGAAAAACTTGTCTTTAACAAGTAGGTCCAATATAAAGTTTAGGTTTAGGGTTTGTTTGTGAAGGGTTTGTCATCAAGATGAACCAATAATCTCAAGGCACCCTTTATTATTATTGTTATTTTCTTTAAATTAAAAATAAAAATAAAAATAATTATACAGTCAACGCACCACATAAGCATATATGTACAGTCAGCGTGCCACATAGTGTACCACGTCAGCAAGTATGCACAGTCATATGGGGGATGGGGTTTTCTGATTTTTTTTTTTTACGAGGACGAAATCTAAACCGAAAATTTTATAGGGATGAAAATCAAAAATGACCTATATTATAGGGGTAAAAAGCACTATTAACCTAATTTATGAGGAGTCAGTAAGTCTTATACAAAATTGTGCATAAAATAGTTAAATAAATTTACCGCTATTTTTAATTAATTTATCTATAGTTTCGGAGGGAGTACTCTACCCAAGATAATGGAATTTCCGTGAAATTTACAAGATGTAATGATATGGAACCAAAAGGAAAATTATGTAAGTTTTTATTTTATTTTAAGAAAATTATGTAAGTTTCCTGTCGATTGGTAAAAGTCAAGATCCACTCCTTGAGAAGATACATATTTAACGGTAATCTAATTGACCAAAAGTCAATTCGTAATCTAATAATGATGGGAATCTCCATATCACATTAATGAGTTAGCATCTCTTGACCCATTCAAATTTTGGGATGAATATTGTTTTTAATTTATGTTTTTTAGAGGGTGTTGCTAACGGGTGTCCTAAGAACAATGGTTAAAAATTTCATTAATGGAAATTTTGTTTTGGAATTACAAGTATTTACTTTTTTCTTAGCAATAATTACATCACTTTTCGATGCAAACTTACTTATTTTATTATTTTAACCAATGTTCCAAGGACAATGGTTAGCATTCTCATTTTTTAAATAGTCTAGTCGTTAATAAGTAAAGTGTTTAGGGTTCAAACCCGAATATAACAGTGAATTGTCTTTGTCAACCGATCTATGTTCAAGATGACAAATAACAAGTATTTATTTAGAAAAAATAATTTTTAACTTTTGGGTTAATTTAAGGGAAATGTTAACTAGTGCCCTAGCCCTAGTGCCCCAGGGCACTGGTTAAAGACTTTAAATGATAATCTTTTATGAAAGTTTGTATAATAAAGTGCATTGGAAATCGAAAACTTTGACATTTTTAAAAAATAATTACTTGATTTAGAATGCTTAAAGAATGTTACGAGGGCACTCGTTAACAAGACCGATATGTTTTTAGTCTCTATAAATATATCAACTTTTCGTTTTAATCATTTTAAAAAATTTCTTCGACTTTTAGTACTTATAACATATTCAATCACCATTTTTTGTTCCTACTTTTAAATAAACTCACTGTAGACTTCATATTTTTTATTAAAATTTTACAGAAAAATTTATAATATTATAAAGTCTCTCAAAAAACGAAATCAATATCTTGAGTCATGTTAGCCCGTGATTCACTCAGAAATTACATAGCTTGCTAGGCTTTAGTAGGAAATATTCCTAAAACTTGCATGTCGTGAATAAAATTTGGACTAAAGTTTAACAAATTAGAGTTTGTCATCATTATGAATCTACCAAAAGCCTCATGAGCTAAAGCTTATGTAACATGATCTCCCAAAGGAAGATCATTTGCTATTATTTCGTTAGATGGAACCATGTTTTTTCAAGTAGGGTTATCTTGAATATAATCTAGATTTGTGATTGCATCATTTCAAGGAACAACGATATGCGTATTTGAAAAATTATTGTTATGTTGGTCCTCCCTTTGCTTCTCAGTTAGAACAGAATCATCAACCTGCAATTGTTGCATATGAGCTGCTCCAACAGAGATATTATGAACCTCCTCCTCCTCATGGTTTAATACATTTCCCACAAACTCGTAAATTTTAACTCTTTTAGACCTTAGTATATCGTAAATTAGAGGGTTGATTTCTACAAAAGTTTTATTGTAATCTGCAACATTGTTTGGTATGCATGCAGGTGGTTTAGCAATATGTTGCACTTTGGGAGAAATCTGATACTTGCAGATCTTAAAAGAGTGTTCAATAATTTAACATGAGTTACAAAAGGTTGGAAGTTTCTGATACTCAACATCCACATAAAAATAAAAATATTTCCTACAAACAACGATTCTTTCTCGCATATCTAAAGTCAGATCAACCTCTGTTAGATCTCCGACAAAATGACCAAAAATTCTTTTCATGATAGTTTTTTCATCAAGAGTTAAAGGATTGTCTACAACCCCGCAATTTTAAACAATATTTTTGGTTGCCAATATTCTAGGGCAAAACCAAGGTGAATCCTTCAAAATTGTTTCATTGAAAAGAAAAGTTAAATTAATCGTCTGTTAGTTATATAAATTGTTACAATTTAAAAAAAAATGAAAATCAGAAGAAAAAGCATCTATTTGTTTCTTTCAAATGAGAATTAATTTTGAGTACTTTACTTAATTATGAAACTAATTTTTTATTTATTAAAAAGTGCAAACAATCAAATCTTGAATACCATTGACATTTATAAAGTTTACTTAGTTTTACTTTAAATATTGTAGCTCATCGGTCAAATACTTCAAACTTAAGTTTAGAATTTTTGATATATACAACTTATAAATAAACATGCGTTGTTTAACAAGTTTTCACACATGCACGTTGCCTTTCTTAACTATTACGGTTAAACAAGGTTTTGAACAAAACAATTAAGAATTAATTTTATAGTTTCATTTCAATGTATAATGGACATACAACACGTTTATTTTTATTTTTCAGCAGTCTTTCATCATTATTCGCAACATTTTGATACGATTTAAAAAAGTTAAATGTAATTTCTACTATACTTTAGTAGCAGTGAGTATAGTTTTTATTTTTTATAGATATATATTTTGATCATCATCATATTATTAATTGTATTGTTTTTATTTGAAATATGTGGGGGAAGGAACGTGAAGATTACTTGAATAAACAGCTATACTGGTGTTTCATAAAAAAAACAGCTATATTGAGTAATTTAATAGACTATTGACTAATTTCATACTACCATATTGTCACATGCTGACAAAATTGTTTAATGAGTGTAGATCTCTATCACATTTCTATATAATAGCCACAATCCATCTATGAAAAACAACGAACATAATTATTTTCACAATGGCCACTTCTTCTACCCTCCACTTGTTCCTCCTCTCACTATCTCTTCTTTCACTCTTTTCTTCATCAGTTGCATTAACAAAGTCCCATATACCTAAACCCAACACCTTAGTGCTTCCCATTGCAAAAGACCCAAAAACCCTTCAATACTCAACTAGTATTAAAATGGGAACCCCTGCAGTGCCCTTAGATCTTGTCATTGACATAAGGGAGCGTTTCCTATGGTTTGAATGTGATGATTCCTACAATTCCACAACTTACAACCCTACCCAATGTGGTACAAAGAAATGCAAGCAAGCTAGAGGCACGGGTTGCATTGATTGTACCAATCATCCTTTCAAAACCGGATGCACCAACAACACTTGTGGTGTCGAACCGTTCAACCCATTCGGTGGATTCTTCGTTAGTGGAGACGTAGGAGAGGATATTTTATCCTTCCCACATGTCACTAGCGATGGTCGAAGAGTTACCAACGTGCGCGTGCCACGTTTCATTTCATCATGTGTGTACCCAGATAAATTTGGTGTTCAGGGATTTCTTCAAGGTCTAAGCAAGGGTAAAAAAGGAGTGTTAGGTCTTGCGAGAACTCTTATTTCTTTACCAACACAATTCGCAACTAGATTTAAACTCGACCGTAAGTTTACACTATGTTTACCTTCAACTTCACAAAAGAATGGGTTTGGGCCTGGGAGTCTCTTTGTTGGTGGGGGTCCATATAATTTGGGCTCTAATAAAGATGATGCTTCCAAATTTCTTAAATACACCCCTCTTATTACTAACCGTCGCAGTACTGGTCCAATATTTGATAACTTTCCTTCAACCGAGTACTTTATTAAGGTGAAGTCAATTAAGGTAGACAACAACGTTGTCAATTTTAATACCACGTTACTTTCTATTAACAAGCTAGGAGAAGGTGGTACCAAACTCAGCACTGTGATTCCTCACACAAAATTACACACTTTAATATATAATCCACTTTTGAATGCTTTTGTGAAGAAAGCTGAAATTAGAAAGATTAAGAGAGTGAAAGCTGTTGCACCATTTGGAGCATGTTTTGATTCAAGAACAATTAGCAAGAGTGTTACTGGACCAAATGTGCCTACAATTGATTTGGTCTTGAAGGGGGGTGTTGAATGGAGAATCTTTGGTGCTAATTCAATGGTTAAGGTTAATGAAAATGTGTTATGTCTTGGATTTGTTGATGCGGGTTCTGAGGAAGTGGGACCATCAGCAACTTCAATTATTATTGGTGGGCATCAATTGGAGGATAATCTTGTGGAGTTTGATCTTGTTTCCTCAAAACTTGGCTTTAGCTCCTCACTTTTACTCAACAAAGCAAGTTGTTCC
>Ga0315913_1005800_pt1 | contig 14978 bp, 13 predicted proteins | sample MpolsnodulesMG_FD_207736 | JGI IMG/M metagenome (GOLD analysis project Ga0315913, IMG submission 207736) | Medicago polymorpha root nodule microbial communities from Los Angeles, California, United States - small nodules | ecosystem: Host-associated > Plants > Roots > Nodule | place: USA... | reverse complement strand
TATGAAAGAGAATGATATATGAATGATTAAAATAAGAGAGGTGATACGTTGACCATCATAAGTGCCACACACCTCTTCCACCACCATACATAAATGTGATACGTGGCCATGTGAGCCTCATCACCCAACCTAACACTCTCTTTTATATGGTGTGAAATTACTAAAACGTCTTTTCATATGAGGTGTATAATGGTGGTGAAAAATGGATGTCAATATAACATTATTGTTAAAATAAACTATTTTGATAAGATGTTAGAAGAGAGATAAGGCAAAGTCATTAATGCTACCAAAACTTGATGTCACTTAAGTGTAGGGCTGGAAATGAGTAACATAATTCAAAACTTTTGTTTTGTTTGTCAAAAATGTATATCTTGACCATTTAATTTTAAAAAAAAACACAAATTAAAATAAAATAAACTCATTTACCTAGTTGAAGCATAGTTAGTTGCATTGTAAGTATATGCTTCTCTTTTATAACTATTGCTCCTCTCTAATGTCGTTAAACTCCCCGATGTGGGACTAAATTTAGTGCAAATATCTTGGTTCAAAGCCCGTACAAGTGTCTTTTCTTTTCATTCTATTTTATTATAATTATTGTTAATTATTAAACAAATTAGTATTATTTCCTCTGCAAACAAGTACATAAATATCATAGGAAGTTTGTACTCTGTTAATACTTACTAACTAATATATATCGAGCTAGCTCATAAACCAACCGAGTCGAACTATATACAACTCAAGTTCAGCTCATTTATTTAACGAACTTATTTTTTAGCTCAAGTTTATCTCATTTGGTTCATGAACCAAATTCAACGAGTTAATTGTCGAATCGAGTTCCGAACTATTTTCGAGTTGGTTCGGTTCATTGCCAGCCCTAAGTGAAACCAAAAAAATAATGAGATTGTAAATAGTTTATTTGATTACTTCACACAAAATAAAAATAAAATATAAATCAAAGAGAGAATAATAATTTGACTAAATTATAATTTCAGTACTACTAATGTACTCATCACAATCATTAATGTTAAGTTAAAAGATGACAAATGGTACCATATTCTCTTAGAATACATGTTAATGAACTCAATAAAGAAATATTCATCTAAATACCCATCCTTCAATTTAATCAAACGACATGTAACAAAGCACGAGAGACTACAAGAGACAAATGGACAAGAGATGATCCAAGTCCAAAAATGACTAACTATTTACCCTTTTTTTTGAAGAATAACTATTTACCCATTTTCAAATTACAAAAATTACTGACAGAAAATAAAAGTTGGCCAAATTGACCATTAACACGTGCTAGCATTTTCCTAAAAAGTTGGTCAAATTGTCTAATGCCACATGGAGGTGTAGCGTGGTGGTATGCCACATAAGGTGGTCTACCCATCACTACTCATAGTTTTTCAAGCACTTCCTCGAATAAAAAATAAATTTGGTCAACTAAATAGAAAAGATAGATAGTAGGTGCAAACTTTTTGGATTCTAAAATGGTTGTCCTATGAATCAATACAATCTTGATATGGTAGATACTATTGGAATTTACTGCATTTAGAAATTGCTGTTATTTGAATCATATGGAAGATTCCATTTGAATTCATATTACTGTAGCAAGATTATTTTTATAGCCATGTCATGTGCTGTAATTTCGTTTGCAGCAGCAACATTATTTGTTCTATAGCCTTTATCAATTGTGCTAGTTATTTATACTGAAAATCTTTATAATTTAGAATAATTTCTTGGATAATCTCTCCACTACATGTTGTATTAGGGATCATGCTCTTATAATTTTATTGCAGTTTTAGCAATTCGGGCTGCAATATTAAACTTTTGACTTAGAAATCGTAGTTGAACTTAACACAACCCCACAAAACCGGCTTTAGAGTTCTTACTCTCCAATTGCAACAGACTGTTACCACATCTGCAATTTAAACTCCAGTCTACATAAACTTTAGAATTCTTACTCTGCAATTTAAAACTTTATGCCAAATGTTGTTATCAGAAAAATAAAGTAATTACATGGAAACTAAAATATCTCATAAGAACAAGATTGTAGAGTTTACAAACAAGACATGTTGAATCTCTCGCAATTACACCTTTCAAGCAAATTTCCATTTGTGTCAGCCAATTTATTCATTCCTCTTGCTTTGCAGCCTGAATTCTGAAGTGATCTAGTGCAGAATTACCATCTAGCCCTTTTCCATATAGTTTCGAGACCAAGCCCTTTACTGATGTTTCCTTGTAAAGTGGAGGATTCTCTTGTGTGAGCAACTCTGCTATAGGTCCATATAGTTTTGTATTTTCAGGGGGAAGATGCTGCCTGAAAAAGCATGCTATTGAAACTCTTGGACCAATGCTTTGCGCCAGAACTCTGTGTTTAACGCTTAGAAACTTATCGTTTGTGATTATCTGCAAAGAAAGTGTTTAGACTTTGAAGGACAATTTGAATTAGCTTCTATCTCATTAAATTTACTGGTTGATGATTTTACGTTTTGCTTCTAAACGACTTGAAAGCTTCTTTTATAAAGTATACTAGTAGAAACGAAACTGCGTAGAACCACAGGAACTAAAATATGTCTTAGTTATAAATATAAATTTCTACCTGCATCATGTCACCGAGGTTAACGACCAAAGCGCCAGGAATCGGTGTGACATCAACCCACTGATTTTCATGGAAAACTTGGAGGCCACCAAGTTGATCTTGTAAGAGAACAGTGAGGAAGCTACTGTCAGAATGAGCACTGGCACCAATAGTCAGTTCAGGCTCAGGGCAAGGTGGGTAATAATGGGAAATTAGGAAAAGTCCTTCTGCACAATCTATGTCTTTAAGGTAACTGGAATTGAGGCCTAATGCTTCAGAAAGCAATTCAAACAAAATTGTTCCCACTTTCTTAACATACTCAGAGTACGTCGTTGTTATGTCTCTGCATGTAAACCAAGTTAAATAATATCAGGCTTAGTTTGTGTAATAATAATTTATATAATAATGGAATAACTAAGTTGTTTGTCACAGCTCTGAAACAAGGGTACTCCGAATTTCATGTTGTACCTGTACCTAGTTTCACATATTCTAATGTTGTAGTTGACAACCATGGTTATCATTATCTAGTCGATATTAAAATTGTGAATCGGGAAGACCTATTTTCCGAAACGTGTATTGAATTTATTGATGAATACATGATCAATGAAATATGACATTTTTAAGTAAAAACAAAGTGTTTGCACAAAAGCTTAAGCGCTTATATGATATTGAAACTTCAAAATAATTAAAGACTCAATTTATAAATCAAGATGACAAAAGAAAGTGGCAAGAAACACCAAGTTGACGAAAAATAGTGGTAATCTACACAAAGATAAGGGCAAGCTGCTAATCATCTAATGAATTGAGGTTCATTGAAATGCATCGAGATTCATGTCAAAAATAGATATACGCAACAATTCATATCAATAGGACTCAGTTTTGTTTCGAATACAAGTTACATGTATCATAAGATATATAACCATGTTGTCGGCCTATAAAACAAGCATATTATAAATCAGTATAGGTTGAACCATAGTTAGTATACATTAAGCAGTCAGGATAGAGAAATTGACCTGCAGATCATAACAAGAAGGTCTGTGTAACTAACAGCAGGCATGCTGCTATACTTATTCTACTCTGAATACTCCATCCGATCCTGTTTATAATAGAAAGGTGGATCAACAAAGGTTGATGTATCTGATTCAATTGAGATACATCAACTTTCGTTGACCAAACTTTTTCTTATAAATAGGACCGGAGTTTCAAACTTTAAAAACTACAAATGATAAAGAACAAAAATTTCTAAAAAAGACACTTGAAAATTAAAGAGTACATGAGAAATATATACCTGCAAACTGTAGGCAATTTCTGAGGATCAAGAGGCTGAGGACCCATAACACAAGAAAGAGTATCCCTCCAATTAACAGCTGGAGTAACAAACAAATCAAAATTGGTATTGTAATACACCCTTTTACCACTATCGCGAGAATAAAACTCTTTCTTCATTTCAGTGTCTTGTTCATGAAACCTAACCACTCCATCGATCATTTCATCCAAAACAGTAAATGGAATACCATGGTTGACCACTTGAAAGAATCCCCACTTTTCACTTGCATACTTCACTTTCTTAATTATTTCTAAACGTGAACTTGAACTTGTTGGGTTTGTAAATAAAGGTCCTAAATCTATGATTGGAATACTAAGATTGGTTGAACTAGTTTGTTTGTTGTTATGTTCATGAATCTTATCATGAATGAAAATCTTTGGGACTTTGGTCAAACCAGCATCTACAAGTCCTTTTACACCTTCTTTTGATTCATCAAGAAGCTTTAACTCTTTTTGTCTATCATAAACATGTTCATTGTCTTGTTTGATTTCTTCTATATTTGTGTTCACCATGTTTGAGTTGCTTTCTTTGACTTTTTTTGGAAATTGTACGATGATTTCTAGAAAATAAGTACACACTCCAATTTTGAAGATAAGTCAAAAAAAGAAAGAACTAAATAATTTTTTGATGAGAGAGTGATTGGTTAGGAGGACAATTATTAATGTTAAATTAAATAAGTACTCATCACAATCATTAATGTTAAATTAAAAGAGGACAAATGCTAACATGTGTTCTTCATATACATGTTAAAGAAATAGTCACCTACATACTCATCCTTCAGATTAATCAAACGGTCAGTACACAGAGAAGGAAAAATCACAAGAGACAAATGGCAGGAGAAATGATAAATGACTAACTATTTACTCATATATATTTTTTGAACTAACTATTTACCCATCTTAAAATTACAAGAATTACTAACAAAAAAAGAAAAAATTGACCAAATTGACCATTAATGTGTGATAGTATTTTCCTTTAGTATTTAGGATCTTTTTCTACTGAAAATGCTTCCAAAACCTTTACGTTTCATTGGAATGAGTCTGTGATGGTTCGCCTCGGCCACCACCGAAGGGAAGTACTTCTTCTCACTTCACACCCAAACACACCAACCATGTTATCCTATATGAGTCTGTGATGGTTTTATTTTTGTTTTAAGAACCATGCTAAATATATTAATGTAATTATGAATGATATTTAGTTTTAATAACTCTTTTGGTTGATCCATATGGGCATGCGGATCCTACTTAGTGTGATAAGACTTCGTTTCTATTGTTGCCATTGGTCTGTGGTGGGTGAGATAAAGTTATTGTCTCTGTTGCAAAGAAACTTCTGCTTGAAGGCGTGTCTCAACTTTAGACATTGGGTTAACGTTTTTGACGGAGAAAATTTATTTGGTTGACGGAGGGACCAAAACGTAACATTAATTAGTTGGGGGACCAATATGAAAACAACAAATAAGTTAAGGGACCAAATATTCAATTTAGCCAATGGTAAACTAAGGTCAGCTAGGCCCCAAATTTCTTGTGTTCATACAGAAAATAAAACAATCTTCCCTGTGTTGCAGTTCAGAACTTCAAAAGAAGTTTTTGAACTAGTTAATTACCAAATAATCATATTTTGAACTGTTCAGAACCAGTTCAGCACCAAAAAAACAGTTTGGTTCATACATGAAAAGTTCATGTGATGTTGTAGCTGTTCAGTTCAGTTTGCATACAAACAGTTTGGTCGGGACTCGGGGCTTTGTGGTGAACCTGAAGTTTTCAGTTTGGCTGAACTGTAAAACGAACCAAAGAACCAGTCTGGTTTGGGATGATCCTGAACTGTTTAGTTTGGCCGAACATGGTAAGCTGAACCAAAGAACTAGTTTGATTTGAGGCGAACTTGAACCGTAAAACTGTTAAATTCAGGTTCAGTATTCTTTTCTTAACTGAACGGTGTCCATGCCTAACTGATCCGCTAGAGACTTTCCAATATATATTCTATAATAACAAGATCTGTACATACAAAAACAACAAAGCTTTTCCCACTTGATATATTAGGTACATGATAAATTGACAACCATAGATTGTCTTAAAATGGTGTAGAATAACTTGCAGAACAAGTTAACTTGCTGTGCAAGTTAACTAGTGCCAAGTAAGTTCATCAGAATGCTGTCATGTAAAAATTTCAAAACAGAACATTTAACTCTAAATCTCTTTTAGTCGTTGTTAAGCATAGTTTTCCTCTGTCTCTAATTATACGTACAATTGTGGTCTATTCTCCAAACCAGCATAGGATACATGATTTTTTCTAACTGCATAAATCCGAAGAGTCTTCACTTTCTTGGCATTCAATCTTCCTGTTCGATTGTTCGATTATCACAAAGGAAATAGGTGTTGTCCCAATATCGTTACCTTGGTAAAATGTTTGAGACTGTTACATCATTGATAGAAGGATCCTTGAAACTTTTCGAGGTATATGAATCATCAGAGGTCATTCTTCCGATTGAAAATGCAGGTTGTTTGGGTTTTGGAAGGGTCATTGTGTCACTAGCCAACATTACAACAACAGTTGACATGGTTGGTCTATCAGCTGCATCTTCTTGAACACACAATAGACCAATGTTTATGCACCTCACAACTTCATTTTCATCTATACAGGAATTTTCTAGTACCGAATCCATTATTTCCAAACATGGTCCTGCACACCATTTTCTCCATGTCTGCAAGTTTTTGTTAATATTGTTCAGCTGTAGCTAAGACTATTGTTTAAATTTTTGATCAGATAAGAATGAAAAACTCACATATAAAAGAAGACTCTGACCATGTTCTGATAGATAGAATCCAGTATTCTTTTTCCCACTAATGATTTCCAAAACCAGTACTCCAAAACTGAATACATCGGTTTTCACAGAGAATACTCCTTCCATTGCGTATTCTGGTGCCATGTATCCACTATTGTAAATCAATAGAAGTTTGTTATTTTACTTACATCAAGGAATATATGACAGAATTTCATTAAAAGTATTTTTGGGATAAGTATAACTCACTAAGTGCCCATTATTCGTCTTGTATTTGCCTGGCTCTGACCTATGTCAAATGCCCTTGCCAATCCAAAATCTGATATTTTGGGATTCATTTCATGATCTAACAGAACATTGCTAGCTTTGAGATCTCTATGGATTACTCTTAGTCTAGAGTCCTCATGTAGGTATAAAAGACCTTTTGCTATTCCATTGATAATGCTCAAACTTAGTTTCCAATTTAGTTCCTTTCTCTTTTCATTATCTGACAACAAAAAGACAGAAGAGATCTCAACAACATTGTTTTCATATTGTACATGCAAATAACGAAAATAATATTGTTCTTGTTCTTTTTTGACTGAAATTTTGTTTCTGTTTTCACTAAATAAATATTTGCAAATAGGAAACACAACGAAAAATGAGGCAGTTTTAAAAATAAAAATATAAACAAAACGAATAAATAAAATAAAATATTTTATGATATCTAATAGGTCTTTTGTTTGCTTCTATAATTTTATTAATTATTTTCACTTTTAAGTGCCACCTAAACAAGTCCTGAGGGAACTAGCAAAAACCAGATAGAAAGTGTTGGCCTTAGCATGGACAAAATGCATTATTTATTGACTTTTCATAAGATATCTCGACGGTAGTTTCACATAAAGATCTGGAAAACAAAATGAGCCACAACTTTCCTGGGGATTATGACTGGAGTTGTTGCTTTCATTCACCAAGTAAAGAGATATCAATATTATATAGTTCAATTCATGATACTCTTATGACACAATAAAGTTGTACCTTATACTCCCAACTACTTCATAGCCCTCATCATTAATATTGACTAGTCTGAAATAAAAGATATTTTTTAAACTAAAAATCAACAGAAATGGAGAGAAACAAGTGCGAAGTTGGGTCATCAAGCTTAAAAATGTTGGTTGTTTGAGTGTTGAAAATTAATTAAGTAGAATTCATAAAATGTTAAAACAAATATAGCACTAATTGAAATTAAAAAAGTTTCCTTCAACTCCTAGCAATGTAGTTATCTGATAACATACCAAACAGGTGAAAGTCGAGACTTGCATTCGGCATAAACTCATAAACAAGTAGCTTTTCATTTCCTTCCAAGCAGCATGCTAAAAGTCTTACAAGGTTGCGATGTTGCAATTTCGCTATAAACATTACTTCATTCTTGAACTCCTCTGAGCCTTGACCAGAAGTTCTTGAGAGCCTTTTTACTGCTATTTGTCTTCCATCCGGAAGAATTCCCTATAAAAGTTTGAAGCCAAACTAAAATCATAAGGAAAAGTGATTATATTAAATAACCTATTTAAAAATTCCAAATCATAAATACCTTATACACAGATCCAAATCCACCTTCCCCTAATTTAGATGTTTCTGAAAAGTTATTAGTACAATGTTGAATTGTGATCAATGGGATTGTAGGAAGATCTGCATTCAGTGTTTCCTCATATGCAGGTGCCAGCCAATCTATAAAAAATGTTTGTTTAATTAATATTTGACAATCTGAATTAAATGACAATATTTGAATATGTGAAATATGCTATCAAACAAATTCTAGCATTTATTATTCTAGGAAGTTACCTTTTCTAACTCTATTTTTGCACCAGAAGCAGTATATAGTGAAACTTAGCAGAATTACTGATCCCAGAACACTTAAGCCAATGATCAAGTTTCTTGACTTAGTACTAGTACCCTTCTTTTTTGCCGTTACTGTAACTATAACGGAATAAAAGAGGAATATTTATTTTTATTTACTGCAAATTAATCACCAGAAGTAAATAGAACCTCAAAGTAATTGATGTGTCACCTGTTTGTGGATCAGGAACAAGTACTGAAGGTGATTGCTCATGGTTCAGATAGAACATATAATCATCATACCTAATCAGACAACTAGCAGATCCAACATGCCAGCCTAACTTATGTTCACAACATATGGGAACCTTTGCTAACATAATCTCCAAACACTGTCTGCACCTTTCATTTGTAAGATCTCTACTGCATTGAACCAGTCCATATCTACTCTCAGTAGAACTCAAATAGAAACCACCCATATAGTACAATTGGTTGCTTTCATTAGTTGCTTTTTTGATCAAAATTTTCATCAAATCCTTACTTTTCTGAATTTCTATTGCATTAGAGACGGTTTTGGATCCAACATGAGTCCAATTAGGGTATGTTGAGATTTTCCCAAAGAAATTCTCATTTGAGTACCTCAAAGTGCAGAAGCTGTACAATATACTAGCGGAGACTCTATTGGGGCAGCGCTCAAGAACTTCTCTGCTAACAGAAGCAACACAGACTTCACAAAAGTATACATCGCCACGACAATCATAGAGACCATACACTGCATCTCCTTTTGTTGTGTTGTCGCCTATACTGGTGTAGTTATAACCTTTGCTTGTGGCTGCATCAGCAGATAGATATGAAAGGATGCTTTTGAGATTTGTTTTGTATGCATTGCTAAGAACCTTTGGTGTTGAGTAATTACAGTCATCCCCCACATAAGTGGGCGATTCAGCTTTTGTAATGAGTTGTTTGAAGCTTATATATAGTATGAAAGCAAAAAGTATTGGTGTCAAATTTAGTTGTCTTCCTTCCATGGAGTACTATGTTCCTATTGCATGACTCCAAATATTGCCAATGATGTTGTAATGATAATTGGGCTATTATATTTGTAAGCCCTAAGAAAATGATGTTGTAATGATAGTAAATTTTTGAGTCATGAATTTATGTTTACCAAGTCCACTCATCACGTGTTTGTATTAATATATATGTTTACCGGCCTCATGTTGAGAAATGACTCAAAATTAGTGTGCTGTGACTGCTCTAAATCGTCGCAATTTTCTTGGCAGAATAAATGGTTTCTTCTGGCGTCAAAATCGTAATGTGATTTGTGGCAGGCGTGACACGATTTGTGGATAAGGTTTTTGTACCTTGGGTTGTATGTTCGAATCGTAACGCGATTCTAACAATCATGATGTGATTTTGTCTGTCCCTGTGTACAATTTAAGCTTTCACACCTCATTTGTTGAAAAAGCATGGTGAATCTCATATATGGAAACCAAATGAGGGAACTTTTAGGGTATTTAGATACTAAAGGTTGAGGGTCTTTGGGTGAGGTTCAAAGATCAAGATGGGAATCTTGGAGAACCAAAAGAGGGGCTCTTGGTAGAGGGTTGGTGCCTTTTAGGGAGAAATTTGCTGGTTGGGAAACACATGACTGAAGGGACATTTGTGAGCAACTTGGTGAGTCTTGTGAAACCAAAAGAGAAGATCCTTAGTGAAATCAAAAGCTACAGGTTGATTCTCTTTTGGGGGTAGATTCTAGAGTTGGGAAACAATTGGGAAACACCTTGGGAGAGTGAAAATCATTGACTGTCTTGTTCATGAGAAGAGATTGTGAAAATGGTAGAAATTAGGGTTTGTTCTCTGTGAGATGATTGATGTTTATTTCTTGTAACCCTTTTGTATCTCTTTGCAAAGAAGTCTTTGATAGTGGACTGGAGAGATCAATCTCTCCCCCAGAGTAGGTCATTGTGGGAGCGAACTGGGTAAACATTTCTTGGTGTTGTTATCTTCTCTCTACTTTCTTTACCTTGTTTTTTTTTTGGTTTAATTGTGGTTTTCCTATGCACTTTATTTCTAGATTAGATCTAAATTGTTGTTGTTGTTGTTTGTGGTTATTTTGGTTACTGGTTGCCATTGATACTTGGGCCACGAATCTAAATTTCATTGATGTGAAATTTGGAGCTACCGAATTCACAACAATTGGTGCCCATGGGGGAGAAGTTTTTCAAGTGTGCACCATGGGTACCAAAGTTGATGTCTTGGAGACGGAAGAAAGCATGGTTCAACGAAAGTGTATGCAAGCTTTGAAGGGTGAGGTTATGAGGCCGATCACCCTAGCACATAAAGTGTGAAGAGAGGATGTCATGATGGTGATGTCGTGGTGGTGATGTGTGTGTTCTCAATGGTCAAGTTCGGTCCAGAGAGGAAGAGGTAACAATACTCATGTTCAACCATAGAGGTGGAGTTGCAAGGTGAAAGACATAGTGGGTGTATGCGCTTGGAAGTTGAGGTAGAGAAAGTTTAACTTGAGGTGGAGTTGATGACACCAAAAATGGTACGACTATGGAGACCTTGGGTGCTATGCTCTAGTTGTGAGCAAAGGAATTCTTCAAGAGGACAAAAGACATATCGGGGGTTGAAAAATGTATGGCACGACTTCTAAGATTACTGAAAAAGACCAATGGTAATTGGAGGCAAGTGAATCTTCAAGAGGACAAAATTGATCACTCTAGGGAGCTGAAGAGGATATGGTGCAGACTTGTGGAACTACCTAAAATCCTAGTGTAGTTGGATGTAAGGAACTTCAAGAGGGCGGAAGGAATTCCGAGGTTTGAAAAGGTAAAAGTGAAAACTTGTGGAACTACAAGGTATAGTTGGATGAAAAGAATCAGACTTGGAAATTTGTGGAACTACCGATGGTGGTTGGATGCAAGTGGAGATTGGTGTGTGGATCAAGGTTCAAGCAAAGCTTTGTACTTGATTGGTTTTGTCTTGAGGAATAGTTCAAGCCAAGGTTAAGGAGTAAGGTGGTTGATGGTAAAATTGGCATCACCACAAATTTAGAGTCAAGGTGGAGAATTGTTGAGAAATTACTCAAAATCAGTGTGCTGTGAAAGCTCAGTCGTAACACGATTTTGGTGGCGCGTTGCGATTTTCTTGGCAGAATGAATGGTTTCTTCTGTGTCAAAATTGTAACGTGATTTGTAGCATGCGTGACTCGATCTGTGGATAAGGTTTTTGTACCTTGGGTCGTACGTTACAATGGTAACGCGATTCTAACAATCATGACACAATTTTGTTCGTCACTGTGTACTATTTAAGCTTTCACACCTCATTTGTTGAAAAAGCTTGGTGAATCTCATGGAAACCAAAGAAGGGAACTTTTAGGGTATTTAGATACTAATGATCGAAGGTCTTTGGGTGAGGTTCGCTTCAAGATGTGAATCTTGGAGAACCAAAAGAGGGGGCTCTTGGGAAAGGGTTGGTGCCTTTTGTGGAGAGATTCATGGGTTGGGAAACACATGAGTGGAGGGTCATTTGTGAGCAACTTGGGTGAGTCTTGTGAAACCAAAAGAGAAGATCATTAGTGAAATCAAAGGCTAAGGGTTGATTCTCTTTTGGGGTAGATTCTAGAGTTCGGAAACAATTGGAAAACAGTTTGGGAGAGTGAAAATCATTGAGTGTCTTGTTCATGAGAAGAGATTGGGAAAATGGTAGAAATTAGAGTTTGTTATTTGTGAGCTTGTTGGAGCTAATTTCTTGTAACCCTTTTGTATCTCTTTGTAAAGAACTCATTGATAGTGGACTGGAGAGATCAATCTCTTCCCATAGTAGGTCATTGTGGGACCGAACTGGATAAACATTTCTTGGTGTTGTTATCTTCTCTCTACTCTCTTTATCTTTTTCATTCCTTGGTTCGATTATGGTTTTGCTATGCACTTGATTTCTAGATTAGATCTAGATTGTTATTGTTGCTTGTGGTTATTTTGGTTACTGGTTGTCATTGATACTTGTTCCACGAATATAAATTTCATTGATGTGAGGTTTGGAGTTACCGAATTCACAACACCACAAAGATTTGTTTTCCATGCTTTGCATTAAGTTGACTAATGATTTCTCTACCAACTTGTCATGCTTTATCTTTCGTTAATAATTTCTATACAGAAGTACACATTTTGTGGTTTTTTTGCTCTTACTGTCTCTGTGTATACAGAATTGTGTTTATGGCTTTCATTGGTGCTCTTATTCCAGCTTCTTTAATAGAACATATCTTTTACCTGAACATCAAAATACAGGTACGTATGCGATATTATATGTGTTTATCTTTATATATCGCTTACTTTTAATCTTCTATAACAAATGCACATTTTAAAAATACACAAAAACCTAAATTCATTGTATTTGACATTCATTTGAGAGTTCTTTGCACTGATGTACTTGTTTATTGAATATTATTTCCTCTTTTAATGTCTTTAGTCTTTCTAATTCTAAATTGACCCTTCTATCTAAAAAGGTGTTTCATGAATTAGCTGAAACTGAACTTTGGATTTGGTCTACAAGGTTAATATGGGTCTCTGACAGTGCATTGAGGCTGTCCAACATATTCTATAATAACAAAGATCTGTAGGTACATCCATAACTGACAACCATAGAATGTTGTCGTGTAAAAATTTCAAAACAAAACATTTAACTCTATCTCTTTTAGTCGTTGCTATGTATAGTTTTCCTTAGTCTTCCTCTGTTTCTAATTATATGTACAATTGTGGTCTATTCTCCAAACCAGCATAGGATATATGCTTTTGTCTATCTGCATAAATCCAAAGAGTCTTCACTTCCTTGGCATTCGATCTTCCTGTTTGATTACAACAAAGGATATCTGTGTTTGTTCCGTTAACCTTACCTTGGTAAAATGTTTGAGACTGTTACATCATTGACGGAAGGATCCTTGAAACTTTTTGAGGTAGATGAATCATCAGAGGTCATTCTTCCGATTGAAAATGCAGGTTGTTTGGGTTTTGGAAGGATCATTGTGTCACTTGCCAACATAACAACAACAGTTGACATGGTTGGTCTATCTGCCGCATCTTCTTGAACACACAAAAGACCAATGTTTATGCACCTCACAACCTCATTGTCGTCGATACATGATTCTCCAAGTACCGAATCCATTATTTCCAAGCACGTTCCTTCACACCATTTTTTCCATGTCTGTAAGTTATTGTGCATATTGTTAAGCCCTAGTAAACTCTAATGTACATAAATTCTTGATCACATAAGAATGAAAAACTCACATATAAAAGAAGACTCTGACCATGTTCTGATAGATAGAATCCAGTATTCTTTTTCCCACTAATGATTTCCAACACTAGTACTCCAAAGCTGAATACATCGGTTTTCACAGAAAATACTCCTTCCATTGCGTATTCTGGAGCCATGTATCCACTATTGGAAATCAATAGAAGTTTGTTAGTTTTTCTCACATCAAGGAATATATTACAAAGAATTCCATTAATTTTCAACCAAGTAAAACTCACTAGGTGCCCATTATTCGTCTTGTATTTGCCTGGTTCTGGCCTATGTCAAATGCCCTTGCCAATCCAAAATCTGATATTTTGGGATTCATTTCATGATCTAACAGAACATTGCTAGCTTTGAGATCTCTATGGATTACTCTTAATCTAGAGTCCTCATGTAGGTATAGAAGACCTTTAGCTATTCCATTGATAATGCTCAAACTTAGTTTCCAATTTAGTTCCTTTCTCTTTTCATTATCTGACAATCAAAAGACAGAAGAGATCTCAACAAAACTGAAGGGCATATGTTGAGTTTGAAAAATATGTATTTTATTTTCATTTTTTTTACATGGAAATGGTGATAGTAAACACAAACCTAGAATGACTCAGTTTTAAAATTAAAAATGAAAACAAAACGAAAAAAAAAATACTGATTTATAATAGGCCTTAATTATAAAAGTGCCACCCAAACAAATCTTGAGGGAACTAGAAAAAACTAGATAGTAAGTGTTGGCCCTAGCAAAAACTATTTTGTATGCATTATTTATTGACTTTTCATAAGATATCTTGACGGTAGTTGCTTTCATTCACCAAGTAAAGAGATATCAATATCATATAGTCCAGTTCATGATACTCTTATGACAAGTATTAGTGCACAGTAAAGTTCTACCTTACTCCCAACTACTTCATAGCCCAAATCATTAATATTAACAATTGACTAGTCTGAACTACAAGATATTGCACTAATTGAAATTTAAAAAGTTTCCTTCAACACCAAGCAATGTAGTTATCAGATAACATACCAAACAGGTGAAAGTCGAGACTTGCATTCGGCATAAACTCATACACAAGTAGCTTTTCATTTCCTTCTAAGCAGCATGCTAAAAGTCTTACAAGGTTGCGATGTTGCAATTTCGCTATAAACATTACTTCATTCTTGAACTCCTCTGACCCTTGACCAGAAGTTCT
>Ga0315913_1005799_pt1 | contig 14981 bp, 6 predicted proteins | sample MpolsnodulesMG_FD_207736 | JGI IMG/M metagenome (GOLD analysis project Ga0315913, IMG submission 207736) | Medicago polymorpha root nodule microbial communities from Los Angeles, California, United States - small nodules | ecosystem: Host-associated > Plants > Roots > Nodule | place: USA... | reverse complement strand
TTACGAAAACGAGAGGAAATAAAAAGGAGAGAAATGATGAAAATACACTTACGAGATAATGAAGAAAGAAACTCCATCGTTTATGTTTGTATTCAATTTGCTTAACCTATTAATATTCATATTCGGAACAGTGTAGTGAAAATGTTGAATTAGGTTTAAATAAGAACAAAAAAGGAAAGAAAAACGAGAAAGGAAGAAAACCTTGGCTTCATAAAGACAAGAAGTGTGGTAAGCGAAAACTTTCTCTCCTTCATCGTATGGAGAAACGGAGATGTGATTTTCGATTTCAGTTTGAGAGCTACTGCTATCTTCTGAAATGTCACTGCTTGTTTTTGAATTCACCATTTTCATTCTAGTTCTTCTTTGCAGCTAGTGCTACTGTGTTTTCGTTTTTATCAAATGGTAAATTTCTCTCACACAAATGCAATCCAATTAACAAAACCCAGCAACAAAGAACACTGCTCCTACTTTACTCCAAGCAATAAACATACTTTATCACACTTTCCATTTAAGAATGATTATTTTGAAAGTTTTAATGATAAAATAAATATCATTTACTTTTGTAAAAAAAAAAAAGAGTTTATCATTTACTGATACACATTTTGTTAATTATAAGTGAAATAGCAACGTGATTGAAATTTAATAAAACTTGTATTGATATTGTTAAAGAGACAAACAGTTTAGAGGATCATCTTAATGTGTCTTCTAAGGGTACATGTTAAGGTTTTCAAAAATAAAGAGTATTTATTGAAGAAAATTAAATTTCAATCGTTTAACAAATAAATTGGTGCAAATATAAGATGTTAGAAAAGTGGACACCTAAAAAAAAAAAAGTGGACACCTAATATAAGATGGACATAGTAAGATTACGAATGTATTATAATTTTGTCATTTATTTTCCCCTAATATTTTTTTATTTACGTTGATTATTATACAATGATTGAATATTTTATATATTATACTATACTCATTCTTGTCTCAAATATAAAATAAAAAATATTCAAACATTTAAGTTCAAGTGATTAATGAGTTTCATCAAAGAAATTGTTCAGTAAAACCTTAATTCAATTCTTATAAAACAATTATTGGCTAGACTTTACTTATCTCTTGATCAAATTTTGAATTATCATGAGCTCTTTCTCTTAAGAATCGAAAGGTTAATGCTAAAAAATTAACAAAAATTCTTTTTTCAAATTCATTAAATAATCGATGTATTTAATCTATACTATAAATCCGATATATTGACAATTCAATAAAAAATTTAAAAAATAAATAAATTTGAGGTCAAAGGGAATAATAAATAGTAATTATGTATCAACAATATAAATAAAAAAAATTCTTCAAAAAAATAAAATAAAATTTTTTTTAAGGCATGTTCACTTGACTTGGCGAGTTTTGAAAGATAATTATTTCCCAACGAAAAAGAATTTTATTCATATGGGTTTGATGATGGAACATTTTTGTCCTAAACGTTGTTTCATAGAAGAAGACATTGATCATCTATTCAAGGAATGTGTGCGGTAGTAACGGGTTTGGTTTCACTCTTCTTTAGGCTTTAATTTGGAGGACTATCAGTTTTCTTTCGTTTATTGGCTTGAAAAGGCTAGCAACTATGCCTTTATTGAAGAATTTGGTGTTAGTTTTGTCCTTTTGTGGTGGTATTTCGTATGCAAGAAACGAAGTACATGGTTTAAAAGGAAACTTGTTTCATAGTTTGTAAAGTCTGGAGAATCAATGATGATCATCAAACTATGTTGAAGATGGAGGTTATAAGTTCTCAATCTCATGTTTTTACTTCTTCATCTTCTTGATCTCCTCCTCCCAATCTGTTTTTAAAAGTTAATGTTGATGTAGTTGGAAGTGAAGCACTTCAAGAAGGAGAGACTGGAGTGAGGCACTTGCACAAAACCCATTGCTGACAAAATTAACCATAGGCTAGTAATCAACTTCAACAAGAAGAGAGAAAATTTAGAGCTGACGACCCTTTAAGTTGTAATAAAGATTTTATGGTTCACCACGGATTGTAGTGGAAGTTCCAGTGTTGCAATGAAGCTGAGTTTTACCTTACAAAAATAAGCAGATTGAAATCCTTCCGAGACTCCAAATGGTGACCGCAATATAAGTTGGTCAATGAATCTTAGGCACATCAATATTATGAGAAGTTAGATTCCATTTAAGCCGATCATAAAGACCTGAATAACAAAATTTACACAATTTTATATGACCAGCCATATAATATACTGTATCAATTCTTTGATATTACTTGTTCCATTTTTACATTGGTTATTCAGTTTTCACTCCTAATGAGCTAACTCACCATATATAGTTTAAGCGGAACCTACAATGCCACAACACTTTGAAGCAATCTATGAATTGTCCGCTTGGTCGCCTAGATTATTGTGTTATAATATGAAATTATTGTGGTAAGGACTTGGAAGAAACCTTTGTTAGAGTTGCTCTTAGGAATCACTTGAAATCAATTTTACAATCAAATTATATGTTAATAGGGTTTTGTGTCCTCTATGTTCAGACTCAACATGATAATATTGTGCTGAAGATCTCACTGTTAAGATCACTACATCCTACAACTTGAAAAAATGAAAGTAAATTTTTATAGTGAAATCTCTAATATAATCCCCTCAAGTTGAATCACGTCATCAAAAGATCCATATCTTTGTAAATAGTGGGGTCTAATCCTCTGATCAAGACAACTTCATATTGAAGGATTGTGAACCAACCCAATCCATGTGCTTCCATGAGTAACTTCTAATAATAACATGACCTTAGGCACGGAATCCATTTGTAGTGTTACTTAGTTTTAGAGAAAGGAATAAGTAACTAACTGACCAATTGAGCCCACTCTATGAAAACTAGGGTTACATAATTTATTTTCTCTTGAAGATATCTATCCTAGTTGAGTTTATGTCCAAAGTTTAATTTCAGTTGTCACTTAGGCCTTGTTCACCTTGTAACTTGCATTGTTGCAATCAAATTCCCCACCTCCCAAAAATATCGATGTAATAATTAGAAAATGTTAAAATTGGAGTTGGAACTATAGAAAAAGACATTATATATTCGTCCAAAAGTCTCTAACCGTTGATCTAATACCAAAAAAAATGTTTACCATTCACGATGGAAATAGGGATCCCCTTACGACAAATATTGTCCGATTTCGAAATTTTTGGCTTTAGCAGAACCAATGAAAATCCAAATTCATGTGTGTCGTTCACCTATTGGGTTAAAGCAAGTGCCAGAAAGGATAGGCACATTTATTACAACTATAACACCTCTGCGTCTGTCTTTTTGTCTTTATCCGGAAAAGACACCAATTACTCCTTCCACCCCCTTTCGGCAACAAACCTCCACAATAACCTATTTCTTATTCTACACAATGATATCCTTTTTCTTACCCAGATTCAATCACATATCCATTTTCCAAACCCCCAAAACAAGTAAATTAAAATCTCAAGATAAAGATCTCACTTATATTTCAATTTCAACTTAAATTTATCATATAGTAGAACGTGAATAAAAATAAAAATAAAAATACAACAATTCTTTTCACCTTAATTTACACACAACCAGCTTAGAAACATACTAATTGCCAGAATTAAAAACCAGATCTGGTAACTAAAATTCATAAATCATAATAAAACAATAAATAGCACACAAACCAAACCAAAACAAACACAAAGGAATAGAAGATTGAATTCATAAGAATTTCATTGGTTTCTGTTGTTGAAATTCATCTTCTCGTAATAACGAATAGAGAGAAGTGAAAGTGAGAGATGAACCTCGTCTTTTCCCAAACGAGGTAAAGGCTTAGACCTTATCACTTGAGGTATTGGACCCCATGAAGATGAAGAAGAACATGATGATGATGATGATGATGATGATGATGATGATGTTTGAGGCTTTGAAAGAGGTAAAAGATAAAGAGAATGAAGACGACGAAATCCACCAAGAGCAAGAACAACAGATCGTAACTGTTGTTCACCACAACCAGTGTTAGCCCACTGTTTTGTACAGATCAGCTCCCAAAGTCTCTCATCTTGTGCTGTTTTGTGCCATTGTTTGTTCACACAACTTGACATAGCTAACGTCTTTGCGTCAACGTGCTTCAAAACTTCAAACAGCATGTTCTCGTCAAAACTCGCTAGCCCACGATTCTTCTCACAAACCCCTTCATCGATTTCTTCTTCTTCCTTCACCCTTTTCATTTTTCTGTCTTCACTCGTTGCTGATGAAAGTGAACGCTTCATTTCAACGCTGATTAAGAATTGAACTGTAGAATCAATAACCCTTTTGGATTTTCTATCTTCTGACTGAGGAGTTTTGGTTGATAATAAAGAAAAAAAGAGATAACGGTAACGGAAATGGGTCAGTAGTGAAGAGAAGAAAATGGGATGGGAGAGATAAAAGAGGAAAGGATAGAGAATGGGGCAGGTGAAGTAAAGGTTAAGGTTAGGGGGGTGCACCTGTTTTTGATGATTTACGAAGACGACAAAGTCTGAAATAAATGCGTTTCGTTTCTTTTTTGCCTTTCATTGACGATTTTGTCCTTATCCTTCTGGCATTGTGTTTCTTGTTTTTTTTATTCGCATTCCTCTACTTGCTACCGGGAAATGGGAATTGGTCGGTCATTTCCACCGTCACCATTCACCAACTGCTTCTTCTTGTCTTTACTCTACTTCAAACTATTCCTTTTTCTCTTTTCTCCGAATTCATTTAATTTTAATTCTTAAACTCTAAAAATATATTTAATAAATAATCTTAAAACTACATATAATCCATCAATTTAGTTTTTAAAGCATATCAAAATCAACAAGAATATATTTTTATAATAAGAGGTTGATAACTCAATGACAAAATTCATAGTTTATTCTACTAACTATGTTGCTCGTATTACGAACAATTGCCCAAAAAGAATAAATGGAAATAATTCATTGGTGAATAATCCAATCATATTTATGCAATTTTTTTATCATAAAGAAATCAAGAACCAAAAAAAGAAAAGAAATATCAAGCAATCAAACGAAAGAAATAGATATCACATAACATCGCTTGTTAAAAAAATTAGAGACTAAACTAAGTTGGACACGACTCACAAAAACATATGTTAGTGTTTGAGAAACACATGGTTAACTAACGTATTCGTACACTAGATGGTTTCCCAGTAAAAATATTTTACCACTGCCTTTCAATCTATCTCTAAAAGGTGATGAATCTAAACCAAAGATCGTCTATAAGACTTTTGTCTATTGGTAAGAACATCGGCAACCACTGCTAACAAATCCACGTTAAGTTCGACAACTTGAAACCTTAACCTTCCATCATACCTTAGGACTTCATACAAACTGCACAACTTTGACTTGTACGCATTCCCAACACTCTTAGCAAAACTGGTATAGTCACTCACCATCAATCCTTCTTATGATATCGCCCCAACCTGCTATCTCATTATCTTTACAAGAACCGACTATACTGATGCATTTTAAACTCACACAAGTTTAAAGTTTTAATAATTTCGGATGCTTTTTTTCATGTAATTTGTGCCTGGTTTTTTTTTTCTTTTTACAAAATACAAGCATGTGGATATTTTAGTCCTTTTAATGTTAGACATTTTGTGAGAACGATAACTTTATTTTGGATACTAATATTAATCTTGAGCTCCGTGCTACATTAACGTTTATCAAGAACAAGGTTCTACCTACTCATCCTCATGCTCATCTTATTGATAGTATCCGTTATTTTATGTTGAGAGATTGAAATGTTGTGTTGAGTCATAGTCATGCCTTGCGTGAAGGAATCTCTTTTGTAGATTGACTTGCTAAATTGAATGCTTTATTTTCTCATGAACTCAATATCATTTAAAATTGTCCATTTTCTCTATCAAGTTATTGTTTAATTGATCCTCGAAGAACTTGGTTCCTCTGTTTGTTGTTTTTTCATTCTTGTTGTTTTTTTTCCCATTGATAAAAGAAAACGAGAAAAGATAAACAAAGGAAAAAAGTGGGGATGGGGAATTATTTGTGATCCTATCATTATGTTTGAAATTCTAAACTTGTTACTTTAACCAAATATCTTTGAAATTAATCGAGGTGGTCAAGTTTGACTCATTCTAGAATAAATTTGGGTAAACTATAAGTTGCGTCAAGTTGGATCATATGATCGATCGTGTCGACTTGGACCTATGCACATCTATTCTCTTTTTTTTATTTGATAGCATTTTTTTTAGATTGAACATATCACCAAAGGATATCATTTTAGGTAATAGATTTTACTATAAAGACACCATAAATTAATAAGTTTGATGTAAAATATAACATATGAAATAGTAACAAAGAAAAAAAAATTAAACTAATAAGTAGTATTAAAAAAAACAACAAATACTAATAAAAAAATAATTAGTATTAAAATACATACATGTGGTTTCGTTCTATTTTGAAAAATCAATTCAAAATACGGTCCAATCCGAGCGATTTTATAAAAAGACATCCAATACATTTAATAATATTCATTTGTATGCGACTTTTAGTTTTTTTGAATTGATTTGCTATTTTAATTTAAATTGGTCTTTATTTGAACACCATAAAAATGAGTACCTTGGTTTGCACTCCTATGAAAACGACAACAACAAATAAGAAGGAAGTTGACGATGAATTACCTGTCAATCATCAACAATAAAACTCATGTAATTGTTGATCATTTGAGGGGGAAAATCAATATGGAATAGTCATATTGGACTTGTATATCAACAACAAATCAAGAGAGAATTTATATACATTTTTAAAGGTTTTTTTTTGTGTGTTTGCCTAAAGTAGATAAAAATAGCAACTATTTATTGAAAACAACAATTATTTATTAAAAAAAGGTATTGTTAACTTGTACTCTTAAGACACGTGTTAAGAAACCCGAAATAATATTCTCTAAACATCCTGCTTAAAACTTTTTAACAAGTGTAAATCTGCATACGATAAAAAAAACATTTTTTTTTAAGAAAGGGAGGAAACTCCAAACATGAAAGACAAAAACCAAGAAAAGGAAACTAAAAATCTCTAAAATGACAACCGAGTCTCTATCAATCAACATGGCTATGGAGGCAAACTGTATTTCCACATTTAACCATAAACATTTTATCAAATCCAAAAGATACCTGCATTAAGTGTCGCATCGAATAAGATTATTTGTAATCAAAGAAACCAATCGAACGAGAGGCTGCTTTTTTAACATTAAACAAATATATAAGTTTTGTCTTGTTTTGTGGTTGAAGTGACAAACATCACTTAAATCTTACACATATAATTGGAAAGTTTTAGATTCGAACTAGAGCGGAGATGTCAGGCCCATTCAAAGCGAAAAAGTTTATTTTTAGAAAAGAGAAAACTTGATAACATTTTTACTATATTAATCTGTTAATTTCATTGTAAAACTCTACATTAGCCCTGATAAATTATTTTGCTTCTATATATCAACAAATTCTTACGTTGTTAGCATGAATTAGGGAAACTATGTACTTACTAATAATCGTACCATACCTATGATCGACCCAAACATCCATAGTATATATTAGAAGCTCAATTTCAAACAAGGATTGTCCAACTTTGATCTCTCTACATTTCTCATTTTTTTCTCCAATTTTAACACAATTTTGCCTAAACATTACCATAACTTTTGCATCCCAAAGTAGACAATCCAGATATCCCTCAATTTCGGGTATAAGCTAGACTTTAAAGAAGGGAAATGAGAGACAACGAAAAAGTAAAATTAGACATTTTTCTTCTTAGTTATTCAAAAGAAACTCACGCGAATTTATACACTAATTCTCTAATCGGTGTACTTCTATTTTTGGAGGAAGAAATAACTCATTTTATCTAAAATAATATACGAGATGCAATTTGGAGGATAACATAAAGTATTAAGATTAACATATAATATATACGTTCTAGCAAGGAATAGAATGTCTATATTATGTGTTGATATCATATTATCATATACCTAAAACTTGTATCATTACGCATCAAAATAAAATAGAAAACTTGTAGCATTATTTGCAAATCTATGATAGTAACGAAGAAATGAAAATTCCCTTTAACGGAATAGAATCTTCTGGAAGCAGTCAAGTAGCAATTGAGGCGCACTCATAGTTGTTTCCTCATTTCAATGGGCCTTGCAATTGTGGCCTCTTGGATTGGGCTAGGCCCAATGTTACTTTGTGGCCCACTCTCTTTAGCAAATGGGTGTTTCTTTTTAGACTCCTTCAATATCTCTAAGGCCCCCTAAATACATATCGGATGTGCGTTAAATTGTGAAAATCTTCCCAACATACAATTTCCTAGTATGTTAAAAAAAATATTGTAATACTCCCAAACTAAACAAATGGTTGCTACGGATGACAAATGTGAAACAGTATACGTTCATGATCAGCCTAACTCCTTTAAAGAAAATGATCGGCATAAATACTGAGCTAATGACCAACTGCATAAAGCTCAAGAAGATATAAGATGAAAAAAATGAAATAGATTGATTGATTATGATATGATCTGAAGTGTGAAAACCTATTAACTATGAAATTAGACTGTGACCCCTTCCTCTTCGACTTGGACCAGAGTATGCTTGAGCCATGATGAAGCGATTGAAGGAGAAGGAAGTAGCAAGTGAATGCCTTGAACCCTCCACACACCATGATGAGAAGCAAAATAAGATCATCAGCACCAAAATAAAATTGACTATGAGAACATGTTGCTGTGTGAACAATATACATTTCATCTCTATATCGATTTTGCTAGTTCTTTACACACGGTAGCTATGACTAAGTTTGTGTTTTCAAGTTTAATGCACACTCATATATAGGTGCATATGGTACGGTTTTCAAACGCAAATGTGCTTTTAGGAATTAATTCTTTTATGTATTGGTGTTGAATTGTCCTATCTTGTTGGGCTGAAAAATGAGACTATAACATATACATGGCACATAAGTCATGATAACGTCTGGATGACCTAATATTTCATTATCTCTTACTCTTTTTTTTTTGTGTGTGTAGATAATATTAATAATTTTTTTTAAGGAGATAATATTGTATTTAATAAAGAGATTTTGTCATTCAGATTAGGTATATGATATGATGACTTCAGCTAGCTTCTAATCTCCCAATTATATGGCTTCCCCGCCAATCCAATTTAATCAAATTAGTATTTGGTTCAATATTATTTTTTTGAAAGAATATTTGGTTCAACATTAAAAAATCAATATGGAATAATTGAAAAGATTTTTCTTATATTATTTAATTTTAGTACTTCTCCAATGTGGTTTTTGTTAGTGTGAACGAGAATCTTATATATCATAAGACAAAATTTAAATAATTTAAGACAAAAGAATGTATGGAATAATTTTTATCTAAATTTTACTTATTTCATAGTCGAATGATGAACTATCAAGGTTTTAACTTATCTAGGAACTTAATGGTTAAAGAGCAATTTAAATATAACGTATTTTCTTGTACTTCAGATGAACTATTTTTTTTTTGTTAATCAAAAGTACAAGAATCATATATTGTGTTCACATTTCATCATATTAATACTTTTGATGGCATTTTCATACCCAAAAAAAGTAACAATTTCCATTGAAAAAAAACCTTTGATGGCAGCCTTTTGTTAACCTCATGTTTCATAAGGGCATAAATTAATTAACTAATTAATTAATAAATAACCTAACCATAGACAGCATGGAAAACAATATGTTTTGTTATAATGTTGGATGCTGGTTCACGTGGCTTTATAAACCCACATGATTGGTAGAAACAATAGGATACACATAAGTTTTTTTTAAGCCTATATTTTAATGACTTAGGGCCTGTTTGAATTAGTTTTCAAAAACTGAAAAACAAAAAACTTGTTTGAAGCATCATTTTTCAAAAAGCAATTTTGAAAATTAATTTTCATTATCGGTTTTTAAAAACTATAAAATGAAAAGAACTAAAACATGTTTTGCTTTTTAATTTTAGTTTTCAAAACAGAAAACACGGAGAAAACTACACTTTTCATTAATGGCAATTGTTGTAATTATATTGAAGTTGTACAAATATTTTCTAATTATATTTTCCAATTATTAATCATTATTAATTGAACGTAATTGTTAAGGGAACGGAAATGTTATAGTATGATTCAAGGATAAGTTCACATGATTGGCATTGAGAACAACACTCTCAACTTTTTGTATTTATATTTTTCCAACTTGATTTTTTTTTCGATTTTTAAACCTTTAACTATTGATATTTCACTGAATTATTTTATTATTAGAAATCTTAATTTTATTTTATTTTTAAACTTGGTTTATAATTATTAATTTATCTAGTCAAATGTGGATAATCCGCCAAACAATGGAACAGTACGCAAAGTCGTTTGAATTATTTGACCATAATCAAACGGTGATACAGATAATAGCGGTAAGAAAAATAAATTCAAAAATCAAATTTATCAAACAAGTCTTCTCAAATTCTCATTTCAAAAACAGTTTTTAAAAAAGAATTACCAAACACGTTTTTTTTATATGTTTCTTCTTTAAAACAGTTTCAGAAAATTGGTTTTAAAAATTGATTTTGAAAACTAAAAAACATAACTAATAAGGAAAAAATTCATAATATATGATTAGTCTTTTGTATTTTTCATAAATCCTTAATTAGATCCATGAACTATATCTTTTCAATCAAACCTCTAGACCCTTTTCTTTTCTTTTTTTCGTAAGAAATTGAACCTCTTAACTCTTAAAGAATTTATAACTAGCCAACTGGGTACTCACTCTCTCAAATAATTTGTATTTGGGTTCCTAATAAATTTATTTGCCCAATTATAAATTATTTAAAAGTTTAGGGAATCAATTATAAACTTTTTTTGTTTAAGGACACAATCAAATTTCCAGTTATATATAAACTTTTTAGTTGTGAGGTTTGTTTAAAAGTCTCCAAATAATTATTTGAGAGTAATTAAACAAAATAATATCCATTAAAGTTATCGTGCAATCTTCATAAAATAAATAAATAAATGAATAAATAAAGTAATCGTGCACTCTTTGCCTAAAAAACTTGTGATATTTTAATTGTGATGGCTTCATAGTATTTTTTTTAAGAAGTTAAAATGAAATGAAAATAAACAATTATCATCTCAAACATAAAACGTTCATAGAATTATAATCAACAAAAGTCATATAGAGGTATCACAAAGGCTAATTAAAAATGTTGAATTGCTAAGTGGGAATCCCAATATAAAACTAAGAATATACCCATCAAACATGCAAATCAAATGATAAATTACAAAATTTAACTTTTAAGTCACGAAAACTAAGAATCTACTACCTTATTGTCTACTGTCATCTCTATTGCATATGACTTTTTTTTTCAACGTGAAAGGCGTCGTAGCTACTGAACTATGTTTTTCAAAAGTTGTAACTCCTAAACAATAATCAAATCAATTTTGTATGATCTTATAAGGGTACATGCGGTGCAGTATATATATTCATGTCAATGATAGTGTTCATAATATGATTGATAAAACAAATTGAAGCCCCTTTTGGGTTTTATATAGCTCATTGTAAAACAATAAGAAAGATTAGGATTGAGCAACAGATCATAGATGACTTAATTTAGTTCTGCACCAATTTCTTTTTTCTTCTTTTTCTTGTGTGAAGGGCTTGTCAATTGTCTTGCATTGGTAATTTTTTTATTATGCAAACGGAATAAAATATGGAATTGGATTTCTCAATGTTACTACATGACGTTGCAATAGATTTGAATCGTCTGATTTTAAATTGGCGGTCGATGCCGTTTTAAAGCGTCAAATCAAGTCTTAAATATGAACTGTTTGAACTAAAATTAACGGCTGAGATCGGCTGCAACTTAAACATGTATGAAATCCCTACAACACGGAATCCCGTTTCTGTCCCATGCACCGTCTTGGACCCTTAAAAAGGGACACTATTTGTTCAATTTCGCAATTATCAACAGTAGAAATTTTGGTGGTAGAGAATCTAAATTACATTGACCAAATATATAGAATGATCATGACCGCGTAAGCATAACCGATTGCAAATACAAACATGTAGTAAAGAAAACCGTGTAACAACTTAATTATGTGTTGAACAACGTGGACATGCAAAAAGCACATTTCACATATAATTAAGCTAGACTATAGAGACTTCACCAACTCCCTTTTGCATTATTTCGTTGTCAATATCTTTTTGAATTAAATTAATTATCCTTCTTGAGTCACGACATGGACTAGTACTCGCTTTTGAATTTGTACTATCATAAAGTCAAATTCTAACATTTACATTATTAGAACAATTTCAAAGCATGGAAATAAACAGCACAAAGTGAGAAACCAGCAAAAGGCCGGTATATAACTCCACACGAGTACAAACACAAATTCTTCAAACGAGATTACTCAAAGAATCGATTAAAGTCAAATCAGATTACAACTTTTAAAGGGCCCACTTTGAAAGCGCTTCACCGTCCTCATAAGAATTTTTTTTTGTATATAAACCAAACTATAGTGGCTCTTCATTTAGCTCAAAATAAATACAACTTTTGGAAATAAAAATATATCTCAAAACAAGCTAAGGAATATTGTGAAAGGAATTGGAAAGAAAAAAAAGTTGGTGATGATGATGATGAAGAAAAGTGTATTGATTGTGTTTTTTATCATGATGGTTGTGATGTCATCATCACAATTCTGTTTTGTTCAAAGCAGAGTTCTACAATCCAAGGAGTTTAGAAAGAATGGGGTGGCATCTTTTGTTTCTTCTAACAATTCCAGCAATCGTGGTTCAAAGGAAAGCTTTTCATTCATACTAGCTTCTGGACCAAGCAAAAAAGGCCCTGGACATTGAGTTATATTCATTCTTTGCCATTTTTTATTTCTTTTGATTATTATTTTTTACATATGTTTTATCTCTAGACTCTAGGTTATAGATATTGAATTCTTCCATGGCTATTTTTCTTTTCCGTGGAATTCCGAGTGTATGTAATTTGTAGATGTTTGCTTATCATAAATATAAATGGTGTGACACATTTGTGGATACAATTATGCTTAATGTCTTCATCTTTATCATACTACTATTACTATTGAATTGAGTATTTAGATGATTATTAGAAATATTCTATTTAAGATTATTGAGGATACCATTGAATTGATCAATGTAGATCATTCAATTCCATCAAGTTATATACCAATCATGATCCAAGCTGCAGGGGTGGTGGTTCGAGTCTAAGATCAAAGAGAAAATTTTAGCACATATAGTATTAGATTGAAAGTTGGGTGCTAACACTGTAACAGTCAATAAAAAATAAAATTAACTTCGCGAATATGAGACTGTTAACATAGATAAATAGTAAAAAACATGATAAAGTTAAAAATACAACTATAGAGAAAAAAATTGTGCAGCTTCCATTACAGAAAAAATGTCAAATTTTGTTTTATTGTGTAATTCGAGCGTGCATGAGTTGACGAGTTGGATGAAGAATGGTAAAATAACTAGAGGTAGAATAAAATAAAAAATATAAAAAAATCAATCAAAAGAAATGTATGTTGAGTTTCAAAGTGTGAGTGGTTATGGTCCACATCACCTATGAATGGAAAAATGTGTGATATAAAGAGAAGTGATTCATAGCTAATGTTTTGAGGTGTTTTGTGGTCCTGAAATATCGACTCATCGTTACTTTTCGCACTGCTTCAGACTCCCAAAAATGGTATCAAAGCCCTGGTTCAACTTGGTGAGGGAGCTAGAGTGAGATTGTTGAGTTTCAAGTGTGAGTGATAAAGTTTTACATAACCTATGAATGAGATATATAAAAGAGACGACTCAAATACATAATTTTTTAGATTTTGGATGAAAATGTAGTGTTTTCCTCTTGTGATCTTGGAGCATTGATTTGTCGTTGCTTCCGACACTCTCTAATAGTATACATGTTAAATCATTATGAATGAGAGACTTAAAGTTAAACCGATAGACTGTACATTTTTAATCTTGGATAAGATAGGAAATTAAAGGTAAACATGGTTTGGTTTTGTATTTATTATATTTGTCCAATGGCATGCGTTCTTTCTTCAAGTTATTGTGCATAAAGTCGTGCACGTTGAGTTTAGTATCTATAAGCAGCAATTGCATGTAACTAAGGAAATGATTCCCTCACACAAGACTAACATAACAGGGGACACTAAAGTCCAGTTGGGAGTAGGACTATTATAAAACAGATCCAAATATGACCTTTTACAATTAAAAATCAATGTACGAGTTACTTTTTTTCGGTGAGCAATGTCAAAGAATGTGTCTCAAGCTCTACGGACAGTTTACTACAAACCTCATCAAACCTCCGCAGTTAAGGTCAAAAGTAGGATTCTCTCTGGATGACAGCCACTGCCTGAAAACGTTGACCCAGCCTAATAGCTTCCTTTGAGTCTAGCTAATATAACACGGCACACTATTTGGTTTTACACTGGCATGATGATTCAAAAACTTCTTAAGGCCAAAGTAAATTTTCAAACAAGGAAGAACTCATAAAATATATCCAGAAAAAAAATTCTACCGAGCTAATTACTCCATCCCAAAATTTATACATTTGTTTTTATAAGATTTTCTACATTTTTATATCAATAATAATAGGGGAAATTACATTAACCTCCCCTGAGGTTTGCTTAAAAAACACATAATCCCCCTCTAGTTTAAAAATGAGCACTAACCTCCCTTACTTATTTCTATAATTGACACACACCTCCCTTATAAGTTAACACTGTTAGTCTCTTCTTAACGGAAGTTTGAATAACTCGGAGTGCTCCTTCTTCTACGGTAAGCATACATAATTCCCTAGAGGTTCAAGACTGCAATTTGCAGTAAGGATTTGTTTCCTCCATAAAATTAGATTGTAGTTTTTATGTTTGAAAAAACTACAAGTATCATAATACAGAGAACGATTATTTATCTTTCAAAA
>Ga0315913_1005794_pt1 | contig 14989 bp, 5 predicted proteins | sample MpolsnodulesMG_FD_207736 | JGI IMG/M metagenome (GOLD analysis project Ga0315913, IMG submission 207736) | Medicago polymorpha root nodule microbial communities from Los Angeles, California, United States - small nodules | ecosystem: Host-associated > Plants > Roots > Nodule | place: USA... | reverse complement strand
CAACCTGGTTTATTTATGGCAGAGGTGGGTGACCGTACAAAAGTAAAAGCGCTCTCTTCTCTCTCTACAAACTTCACAAAGCTCCGCCTCCCTCCTTCCGTTAAAATTCAAACCCCCCTCCTTGAAGATGTAGATCCCATACCTGGTGGTGCGTTGAGAGCTCTCCTTCGCACCACCGCCGCTTCCTCCTTCCTCTGACGCCGTCATCATCCTGTGTCACTTGATCCGGTTTGTTCGCTTCTTCCGGTCTTCGGTTTCGTGGCTTTGTGGCTCGCCGGAAGTTTGAGGTTTGCGTGGGTCTTGCCTCCGCCTCTTTGGTGGCCGAGGTTATTTTTCTTTTTTATGTTCCGTTTTTCAATGTTGCTGTTTTTTTCTTTCTTTTTCTTTGTTGTTGTGTCGCCGGTTTGCTATCAGCGTCGTCGGTTCGTTTATCGGTGGGCCAGTGGCTTTAGGAGGTTGTACCAACACATCTCACGGTGGTGATCCGGATCTGGTTGTTCTATGTTTTTTTGTTTTGGTGGCCAATGACATATGCTCTTTTGCTCTTGTTGGTGTTCTAGCGGTGTAAGCCTTGCCGGAGGTGGTGGTGTGTGTTCCTCCGGTCTTCGCCGGAGTTGAGCTGCCGTCAGTTCTGTTGTTGGCTGTCTTTTTTCTTTGTTTTGTGTGTCGTGTCCGTTTTCTTTGTTTTGTGTGTCGTGGGTGTGTCCTCGCCAGATATGTTGCTGGCTGCCGGAGTTGAGCGGTCGCCGAATCTGTTGCTGGATGTGGTGATCTCTTGATTTTCTGGATGATACTCGAAAGGGTTTGGTGTGTAGATGCTCCGTGTTGGCGGTAGTAGTCATTCATGCACCTTTAGTTTTGTTGTGAGGGGTTGGTCGCTGTTGTTGTGTTGTTTGTTTGTTTGGGTCTTTTATTTTTGTTGTGTGTTTCTTACGTGGACTGGGGCTTGTGCCTTTTCCGTGCTAGTTTTGGTTACTGTTCCTTCCTTCTGGCCGTCCAAGCTTCTGTGCGTTTTCCCAACCTCTCCCTCGTCGTCGATCTTTGGTCGGCGGCGTCCCTTAGGTCTGCAAAGGGTCGTGCGGCGGCGATGGTGGATCTAGTCTCTGGATGATTTGAGATTTTTCTCCTCCGCGAAGTTAGACGGTATAATAGTCCAGAGGGTGGCGTTGAAAAGGGGTCTGGGGCGGTGCTTGTGGTGGTTGTGTTAGTGGCTTGTTTTGATATGTTTAGGTTCGAGCTGGTTCGATTTGTGTTGTTGTTCCACCTGTTCTCCATCTTTGAATTTGGCATCGGGTTATTGGTGTGCCGAGTTTGGACAGGTTTAGGTGTCTACTCAGGTGGGTCGTGAGCTGAGGGGGGCCGAGTTTGAAGCAACATATCGTCGTCGGCTACTTTCCAATCTCTGTTTGCGGTATTGGAAAATTGATTGTTGTTGATTTTCCAATGGGTGTTTTGGTGTATTTTTATTTTCTTTTTTGTGTAATACTTGGTGTAATATATTTTGTCATTAAAAAAAAATTATGGTAGAGGTGTATGATTATTATTAAATTATTAACTAATTATTGATTGATTGTTCTTCATGCTCTCCAAGATTTCTTTGTTTAATAGAATTTTCAATTCCCCTATGTGCTATCTATACTTGTTAGCTTTCAACGAATGTTTAAAAGCTTCGATCAGAAAAGGACATCCCATGTTATAGCCGTTTTAGTGCGAAAATTTTTGTAATCCCAAATAACCCAAAAAAAATAAAAATGAGTCTTTTGTTCTTTCTTAGCAAGTAACGTCTAATTTTTCAAGTATCATGCCTAAAATCCAAGAAACACACATAAGATTCCTTAATCTTTTATTTTTGAAAAAGAAAATATTTTCTGGTTTTCTTGATTTCTTTTCCATTAAATTACTATGCAAAAGACAGAGCAATCCTTAATAATTCACTCGAAAACAGATTCTTTGGTTCTTTATCAACAAGGTACGTTGCTTTAAATTGACTTTTTTTAACACCGAGAGTTAATGTCGAGCCTCGTAATATGAAAATAAACCATATCTAAAAAGGGAACTTCTACGGTACACCCGCAAATTAAGGTGTACCGGTACTCCTACTTCAAAAATCTTTAAATTAACTATTATTCTTTATGGAATAAAGAGCTATTTGTGTGTGTGTGTATTTTAGAAAATGTCATTTCATAAGAAAAAACATCATTTCATTGTTTATAAAAATCATACTAATTTTTTTACATGTAAAAAATAATCAAAATTCTCTATTATGAGTATTAAGAATTCAGAAAAATTAAATTTTATTTCGTTGATATTTTTGGTAAATAAAATTTATTTATTATAATTATAGGTGATAGAAAACAATTTTTCTCTTCAAAAATTATCACATTAAACTATTAATTTATTGATTTGGTGTACCAATACACTCAAATCTTTAGGTGTACCATATAATTTGCCTATTAATAATACTACACGTTCTTTCTTTGCATGATTACCCGATCAAATATGTTTCAATTTATCTCCTAATTACTCGGATTAGTGGACTTGATTGAGAGAAATAATAGATAACAAATCCATATTGTTTTTATCGTGAGTATAATGATAGTAATTAGAGATTTTAGTTGCCAGATCATTGTATGCACTATCAGTCAAGGTGCATATTTCACTACCAAAAAAAGTCAAGTTGCATATTTGTTCCTCTCTATATGCCACTTTGTTGCCTTAAACTGTGGAGTCAGGAAATAGTTATTTTGTTCCTAAAAACAAGTTACACGCTCTCTCCAGCTCTTTGTTTTGTGTATTTCATTCTTCTCCTCCATACTCGTCAATGGTTTTAAGGAAGTTAGATCAAAGAATTCAATTCCTAAAAGGCAAGACATTATTTGCCTTAATTCCACAATTATTAGAATTGATCTCTCCCTCTTTCTTAGTCTTACACGCATAGAAATAGAAGGTACGTAGACATTTGAAATTTTCTTTTCCTTCCCCTCTCTCATAATTTGATGGCATTTAAATGCCAAGATTGGGTCTGCATAATCATTCTTTAATGATTCCAAACAAAATCTGATTTGTTTCCTCCTCTCATTTGAGAAAACGAATTACTCTCTTCTCTCTTCCTACATTTTTTTTTTACAAATATTATCAAAGGAAAGCTCTTGAATGTTATTCAATTACCATGCATCTTTGGTCTTCAAGGAATCATCATCAGTAATTCAACTTGATTGCCTTGAACCAAAAACAAGGGATGCTGAATTCCTCAGTACTCTCTTGATCCCCCATTTAAATTTCAATTGTCTTAAACATTCTGTGGTCCATAAAAGGCTCATGTATATTCTTGCTATTACTTTAACATCCTCTTCTCAGCCTCACTCGACCTACTTTCTCTTTCTCTTAATCACTTGTTAATCCAAAAATTATTTTCTAAGTTTTAAAGCATTCTTCCGACACTCCTTTTGACTCATTTCTTGCGTCAAAATTTTCCCAAGACCAGAAGTAAACTCCCCTATCTAATTTATTCTCAAGCACGTGATGTATGTCAAGATACATATCATACCATATACCTTTCCTTTTGTTTACGCACCCTGGTTCTAATTCTAGAATTTGATTGTTACTAGCGTTTATGACCTTATGCATAATATGAGAAAAAGACCCCTTACATAATACGTTATAGTTCTTCTAATGTTGTGATTTTACTAGCTCTTCATTCTTTATTATTTATTTATTTTTTCGCTTTTCACTACCAAAATAATTTTTTTAGGCAACATTTGAAAATAAATCAAATACTTTATAGACATCAAAACAAAATAAAATACGGTGGAAATAGGGAACAATAGCACATGTTAAGTAAACTGTGTTGAGTGGGTCACATGATCCTAAATTCGTCTCACATCGATTTCATGATCATGAATACTTCTCGATCTTCATTATCAAATTCAATTTTGTAATCCTTTCAATCATGAAAGTTGACATAACTATCTTGATATCATTTATTTTTTTGAAACCTTTCAAAACAATATTAAAATTAATTTCTCTCATTTTCAACTAAAATATAATTTATTTTGTTATGAACATTATCTCAATTTTGTGTATAATAAATATCACAAATTTCTTTAATATTAGTGAGGCACATCATTAAGAACAAGTGATCCAAAAAATATCACTAATTTCTCAGATAATAATTTTTTTGACACATGATTAAGAACAACAAATTTTTTTATAGGGAGGGTGTATATAGAAATATTTGTGCTATATATAGCAAATTACGTCAAAAGGGCCAAAAAATTAACCAACTGTCAATGGGGCATTTCGGTGAACTTTACTATATATGCCCCACATAAACCAAATATTTCTGTATACATCCCCTCCATAAAAAAAATTGGGGCCCCTGACGGCATTGGCCCTAGGCCGTCACACCTTGGCTTATGCCTAGGGACGACCCTGTTAGGAAGGAAAGTGGGTTAGGTAAGGGATTCGTCCCTATACTGATGATGTTAAGAACTAGAAGTGGAAATTCTTGTCTTTTGAAAAGAAAAAACAATTACAATAGGTATTTATGTGGCAAAATTTAATCTTATATAAAAGTGATTATTTTTAATTATGTTTTATATGATATTTTTGTAAGAGGATGTGACGTGGAATGATATATTTTATTTTATTATGCTTTAAATGTTTTTTTGTGATCTTGCGGAAGGAATGTTAGATTTTTGATAAACTAAAGAAAGGAAAAATATGAGTTTTACGATAAGGTTGATTAATGGTTCATGTGCATGATGATGTGTTAATATTTGACTATGTTTGTCTAATGGTGTGTATTTCATTTGACTTTGTATTTGTGTAAGTGGCAAGATTTAATTTTGTTTTCATCGCCATAACATGACATGTGCATTTCTTTGTGGTGCTTAAATGACACGTTGATTAAAATTAGAATTTCCTTTGTGGTGCCTTAGTGGGGGGTTGATTAGATCTGAATCATGGAGAAACTCTTACATAGTCACAACCCCAAACTAAAAATATTTGGGCACACATATATAAATGAAAAAAATTAAAAGAGAAATAAATTAGTCACATCATTTTTTACTTTTATCTTTAAATTTTTCTTATTCAAGTGAGTGTACCTAAGCATATTTTGTTTGTGTTTGTGACCAACTTAGACTTTCTCCTGAATCATGTAGTGTTTAGGAGCATGCATCTTACACATGATTTCATTTGAATTCGTTTTATGTTTGTGATTTGATAATTGATTAAACTCTTTTATCGCAATGGAAATGTGTGTGAACTTTTCTTAAAATATGTGACTTAGATATGTATCTTTCTTTTTCTTTTTGAACGAGAAGTTTTGATACTATATATTTTATTAGATTGTTCTCGTGCTTTGAGTATGTACCAATTTGGATAAGAAAATTGACATGTACTAAAGAGTGATATATGAAGTCCTTGTGATGAAGGAAGCATACACGGGACAAAAATTGTGTTTTATTTAATTGTAAGTGTAGTTTAAAATATTTTTGAAGTGTATTCTTCTTTTAGCTTTAACTCATTAGAAAATCCGAATGTGGATTTCTTCTATTTGAAAATAATCAATTTTAGATAATAATTTTCTATTAGTTTCCTTCTAATAGTTATTTAAAAAAAAATAGCTTCATATATTCTATAGAATAAAAAAAATATTTTGAAGTAATGTTTTGGGTAAAAATTCTTGATGTTACACTTTATATATAAGGACTATAGCTTATGGCTTATGCACAAAGACACATAATTCTTATAATGTATATTGGGCACCATTAAAATAGACTAAGATTGTGTTTTGGTCGGGGTCTGGAAGATGGATTTTTTTTTTTTAAAGAGAGGTGCTATTTATCGCGAGAAAAATCATCCCAAAATACATTGAATCTTTCACCTTAAAAAATACATGGATGCTATGATATAAAGAGATGGACCGACCATGACATTTGTTAAAATAGGACCGTGATTTTTCTATGATACGTCTTTCGCTATAACTAGCATTTTTCCAATATTAAAAAAGCCAAAAATATTATTTGATATGTTGTCTTTGTCTAGAAAACATTAGGATCAAGACTCTTATTAAAAACCATAGTGGGTGTACTCAAAAGTAGTAAATTCTTTAGTGTCATGGAGTTTTGTTAGGTACTCGTCGTATTCTAGGGTAAAATTAATTCCAAATTAAAATTCCCCTAAAAAAGATGTCATTCAACAATTAAATAGTGTGTAATATATCTAACAAAACTTTAGAGTATCCGAAAAATAACATATAGATCAGGCAAACATAACACAAAGTACACATTCCCTAAAAAAAAATAACACCAAGAAGTACACATGTTATAATAGAGCATATAAATACTACTCCTAATTACGCTGACAACGGTGCTATACTTTGCACATACTCAAGAACCCACATCATACATGGTAGATTATTAATTTGATATTGGCGAAGCAAGTTGCCATCTTTGTCGTATAACATAATCAAATTTTGTTTCGACCTTCTTCCAAGGACTTGAACATCATTCTTCCCCTTTGAAAGAGCACGTTCAACACTAACATCAGGATCAAGTGGAACTTTAATGTTGTATTTCAAGACCCAACCTTGTTGATTCTTAACCCAAATTCTCATCGCCAAAAAATGTCGACTAAGATAAGCAAGGGAACCGTTAATCTCAGCGATACCATGATGACAATGACAATATTGAACTGGAGACTCCAGTAGTTGAAATTGATTGTTTTGGAAGTCAAAGGCGAGGATGTTAAAATTGTGGTCATTATGGTTAGGGCCTAAAAGCCAATGATAAACACCATTAACAAGAGTATTGTAGTTGTTCTCACTTCTACCACTGTGATATGGCATAGTTTCTGAAGGGAGACTAGGGCAAGGGATAAGGGTCCATGATTTATTGTTATGATTATAAACTTGAGATGATGAAAAAGAAATAAAGCAATGTTTATGACGATGGACACCGACTTTGACGAGTTTGAATTCATCGGTGCTGGGATCAGCACCAAAACCAATCAACTCTTCAGCTTTTTCAACTTCAACTATGTCAGCAGAAGGTTGGGGAAGAACATGTACCTCTTTAGTGGTTGGGTTCCACAAAACTAAGTCTTTACGATGATCTTCTTGGATACAGAAAACACCATTGCAATGGCCAAAGGAGCATATTCTTAAGGGATTTTTGGAAAAGATGTTTTCTATTGGTGTTACTGTTGGGTTGTCTTGTATGGAGAGAATTGTTAGGGCATTCTTTTCATCTTCTTGTACCATAGATGGAAAGATCATGAGACGTTGCTCGTCAGACATGTTCATCTGCATGTGCCTCTTAACGAAGTAGGGAGTCTTCAAGAGAGCATTCCATGATTGTTTGACACATTTGAAACGCATCAATGACTTTGCTGGAAGCCTCACTAATATCTCTGTCTCCAAATCTGCTCCAAAGCTCTTACTCATTCTATCTGATCTGTAAAATTGATAGATTCAGTTAAATTGAAAGATTCAATTGTTGAGTTTTGGGTGTTTTGATTTTGATTACAAGCTCAATATCATATAGGTGGGACTGCTAATTTACATCTAATTAAAAACGCCGAGTAAAATAGAAAGTTATTGTTAAAAGTCTCACATGGAACATGACAATGTGTTTATAAGTGGGAGCAATCATCACCTCACAAGTCAATTTTGTAGAGTCGTGTTAGACCCAACCACAATTTCTAAGAGTTATACATCCGTATAAATAATAAATATATGACATATCCCTTAAAAAAAAATAATGTATATATGTCAGAATATATTGATACCAATATGTCAAACTTAATAATAATAAGTCATGGTTGATAATTCTTTATCGAATGATTGTATTACAAAGTCAACCATTGGATTGAAAAAATTATAAAATTTAACATTAATCATAAATCATTTAATATTTCGATAAGATACATCAAATTTAACTTCTTTTTTTTTAATATTCACAAGACTTAATTTTCATTTTTTTTTTGACAAAGCAAGACTTAATTTTGATGTATTTCATTGATATATGAAATAAATTTCGATTAATGTAAAATTTTATAACATTATTCTATATTACAATATATTTCAATTCGACATTCGATTGTGTAGTATAATCATCCAGTAAAGAATTATCAGAGGTGTCAGATAAAAAGTTTGACAACGTGATATAAATTGATCATCATCCAACTATTTAATGATATCATATATTTTGTATTATAGGGTATGAGTACCTAACTAAATTTTAGGATACTAAAAATTCACATTAATTGAAACCAAACAAAAGATAAATTGAAGGGTTAATTAAATAAATGGTCCCTATAAATATTTAAAAATTTGTTTTTAATCCTTATAAAATAAAATCACATTTTTTAGTCTCTGTAACATTTTTTTTAGTATTTTATGGGCCAAAAATATTGATGGAAATTTTTTACAAGGAATAAAAAAGTTGATGGAAATTTTTTCAAAGACTAAAACTACTAACAGAAAATTGTACAGAGACTAAAAAATGCGATTTTATTTGGTATAGACTAAAAATAAAATTCTAAATATTTATATGGACCATTACCTTAATTAAAGTAAATTAAAATATTGAACGAAAATTATATCTTCCTAAACTGCACGGTAATGGTCAAAGGTGAAATAAATTATTGTGAATCGCCTAATAAGAATAATCAAATTACACAAATCCAAAGATAATGAAAAATAAATCAACATCGGATAGATCGGCAAATCCCGAATGGAAAAAAATAATAATAACATGCTAAATCCTACATATTTGTGTTTTTTCTAACCTTTAATAGATAATCAAAGAAAGTATTGAGACTGGCGGTCAGTAATCAGGTGACCTCCTAATCATGCGACCTATAAAATGAGGAAAAACAAATTATGAGAGATTGACAATGTGAAAAGATAAATTAGGAATAAAAATTGTTGTAAGAAGAGCATTAATCCAACACAACACAACACACCAAGAGGAAAATGGTATAAATTAGTGTGGATCGCTCAATAAATAACAATAAAATGATAATCAAACGCAGATCTAAGGATAATGAAGAAACAAAAGCAGCAATAGATAAAGAAAATACATAAAAGATAAATGGATAAACGTGGATACAAAAAATATCATCCAATCCCCAAGTAAATAATGTGTGTTCTTCCAATTGACCTATAGAGCATGTTATCTATACATTGGGGTAAAATATTTTTTGATGTTCTTCAAGATGATTGACAATGTGAAAAGATAAAATGGGGAAATAGGTATATCAAATTATTTATTAATCCAACAAAACTCACCAAATTGTCTTGGGAAATTGATGGATGATCCCAGTTGCGTCACGAGCTGCGCAAATCTTTGCACTAGGGTTGGAGAAAGAAAATGTTGATTTTGTAAGAGTAAACAGTCAAAAACATTTTGATCCACTTACTTTGACCGAAAAAATATATTTTAATAACGAGAAAGTAATATTTTAATAGAAAATATAAGAAATTTTAATACCGAGAAAGTAATATTTTAATAGAAAATATAGAAATAAACTAGTAAAGCAAAATTACCAAAAAGACTAATATTTACCATAAAAAGGTATGTTGGTGAATCCATTCATATCAATCGGATGTAAAAGAAACTTTTATAATTCAAGATATTTCTCCTAAACAGATTCATCTTAGTTGTTAATCTATTCAGGAACAAACACCAAATAAAAATATTGACCTTAAGCGGAATTTGCTTAAGCCACAAAACATGACTGCAACGGTCATCAATTGTCACATCCGAACTAGTCAAGTGATTATAAGCACTTTTTATCATGTACATGAGAAGAATGCAGTTTCCAAATCCACCTGTCAGACACACTAACCTGCAAAACCACAAGTGAAAGTTGCTTTGCGCACTCCCTCACCAACCCCACCTCCCACACAAACAATCTTCTTTTCCACTTCCACGCCTCACCATTAACCTCCCAACCCAAAGAGAACACCTCTGCAATAGTGGCACATTTGTTAATAAGAAGATCAAATAATTTAGCATATCTAACATCTAAAGAAACACCATCTAACCAAGGATCCTTCCAAAACAACGAGTAAACCTCATCCCCCGCCTATCTTGAAATATTATCCAACAACCTCCGATCGTCTAACAAACAGTCCCCCTCCTAATATAGTTCATGTTTTACCACCACTTAAGACACCCCCCACCATATGTCGCACACAACACATTATACCACATGTTCCCCCTTTCCTCCAATATCCTCCACATCCATTTACCAAAAACATAAAAATTAAACTTCTTCAGCCTTCTGACCCCTAAACCTCCACTATCCCTATGTAAGCATAAAATATTTCATTTTACCCAAGACAATTTCCTAACATCTTTACTCCCCGCCCCCAAAAAATTACACAAAATAGAGTCAAGGATATAAACACTGCATTAATGTTGATAATTTTTATTTAATATTTTTTAAACATTTTATAACATCAATAACATTTGTTTTTATATAATTGCCGCATTGTTACACGACCCGTACAAATGCATGAGTCTTTTACCCGTTTAGAATAAACTTTAGATGCAAGATCAATTATAATCGATAACATCCTAACATACCAAAATCAATTATAAATCTTAAATTTTTTTATAAATCTAATTCTTTTTGTTGTTGTCATATTGATCCAAAGTTTTCACCATCGTTTAAAAATGACTAATCTCTTTTGAAAAATCTATGGGACATACAAAATGGATTATCCCATCTCATTTGGATTTTTTTTTCTTCCATAAACACGAGCCAAGAATGGAACCTCTGATACATGCTTAAAAATAGGTCGCTTACCACTATGATGAATTCATCGTCAATAATCTTAAAATTATGTTTACTCTCTTAAAAGTGAATTCAAATGTTATTATTTTTTCCTTAAAAAAATATTATTATTTTTTGGTCATGATTCAAATATTTTCTTAACGGGTAAATTATTGATGTTTGTGGTCAAAAATTACATGTCTGTGTTTTCCGTGTGCCGCAATTCTCAAAGAGAAAAGACGAGAGATGCAACGGTTTCATTTTAAAAATCTTGTGTATATGAAGAAGGCTTTGTAAGATCCAGCTAGAACTCCAGCCAGTGGGATATTTCACAAGATTGAACAAAAAGCCAAGACGCGTTTGCCGTGGATTTCTTAGTCATGCTATATTTGTGAATTAAGTATTTAATCAAAAGGATTATGGTTATGTTAAAAGTGTCTCTTAACATTTGTTAAAGAAATCAAAAGGAGTAAGTTTGTATTAATTCAACAATATTTTAATTTTTATGGTTAAATATGTTTTTAGTCCTTACATAGTCCCAATATTTTATTAAATGTTTTTATAATTCTCACATTTTATCTCTATTTTTCAAAAAATTACACAAATTAATCCATGTTGTTAATTCTCTAACGGAATGCTGATGTGGCAGTTAGTGTAACACTATATTTCTATTAAAGCGATAATACACACGAATAATGCAAATATTCAAGAAATAGACGCTACGTCTTCCTACTCAAAATTCAAACATGCATATATAAAAATTCTCAACAGTCGCAGCGGATATAAATCATACATCTCCAAAATATACATGTCGTAAGATCAATATACATCATCATATAAAATCTCCAAATCCCGACACATGGGCAAAAACTCAACAACATAAATCTAGTATAGTCAATCTAGAATAATCATAAATACAGACATCCTAGATCAGAGCATATTCTAAGACTCCAAAGACTGATAATGGAGATAGCTCCCGCTATCCAAGCACTCACCAAGCAATCAACAACTACTCTTGCACGTCGTCTACCCATTCATACAAATAGGTAGACGGTCCACCACAGACCACTGGGGTTTATCTTCACATCAATCATAATCAATTAAAACAAACATAAGCATTCAAGGATTTCATGCATAACACATATACATATCCATCCCTCTTAGAATACCAACATCACATAATTATTATCTCTCATTCCATACACCTCAAGCTATCACATCACTAACATAGCATAGCAAGCATATTCAATTTATAATCAAGTCATCGACATAAACTCATCATTTATCAACATTAATCAATGAAAGGATTACTCACCTCATTCATCATTTAGCATACTTAACTCGACAGGTACAATTCATCATTTCCAAGGTATAAGCAAGAAATTATCATTATTAAATGAATCACCACATCATATATATACATACATATACAAATCTCTAGGGCCTCGACTATTTAAACACTTAGATCGCATATTAGTGTAGTGGCGTATACATGTGCGTTTCATCGGCCAACTATGACAAAATTATTAAAATCACAAAGTTACGACAAGTTCGTATCATTTTGCAAAATCGGCCAACATTGGCATTTTTCAAAGTAAGGCAACTTATTCAAGTTTGAAAACCTACAATTTAGTCTTAATCCATCATATAAACACTTGTACAATATCAAGTCTTAGTTCAAAGTTTCACCAAAGTTTGTTTGAGAAAATCCTAAGTTCGTCTCGTAATTACTTCATTAATGTCAAGCAACACAAGAAATCATTAGACCCATTATACAAAGTTATTTCTTTGATAAAAGCACCCCTAGATGATTAGGATAAAGTCCCTACACTTAGGAAAAAGTTTGGAATCGTTTGGATTGAAGAAAATTGCATTTTTAAGGTTTCTGAAAAGTCAAAATCGCTTCATAATTTATACAGTCGCCTCATGATCTGGGCAGCATCAGACTATACAGAAATTTGTTGTTGCTGTCAAAATCGCCTCATGATTCGTAAAATAGCTTCATGATTTCGACAGTATCAGACTATGCAAAAATTTGTTGTTGCTGTCAAAATCGCCTCATGATTTGTGAAATCGCCTCATGATTTTGACAGTATCAGACTATGCAGAAATCAATTATTTTCCAAAATCACTTAACTAACTCTTCATACAAAAACCCAAGTTTCTTCCCAAAACATTTCACAACCCAATCTTATAACCAAAAACATAAGTTCATTAAACTTATATCAACACAACTACACCAACATTTCACCTTAATTTATCAAGAATCATAATTCACCATGAATGACCCATTTTCATCAAAACTCTTAAAACAACAACTTCATAAAATGGAACACCCATGGTATAATTCAACAACAACAACATATCATAACAACAACAACATCATTAAACCATGAGTTCATCACAATTCAACAACACAATATCACAATTCAACAATTAGAGCACAATTCACAATATACTCATTTATACATATCATGAACATGCAATTTCATCACAACAATTCAATTATCATCAAATTTATATACCCAAACGTGTCATTATAACAAGAGCACGAATTTCAACAATTAAGTTCAAAATAATCACTTATTCAAATACGCACTTATGCATGGAATTAGAGAAGAAATTAAACTAAGAGATTATGAATGAAATCTAACCCGCTTACCTCAATAAGCAATAATCCTAGCAAAAGTTTCAATTAAGCTCCTAGAATCTCTATCACCTCTTGGTCCCTCAAGCTTCTCTCTTCAAACCCTCTTCTCTTCCTCTTGCTTTTTCTCTCTCTACCTCTTCTTAAAATCTTATAAAATGAATGTGAACCCTATTTTTCTACAAAGACTAGAGCTTAAATAGTGTCCACACTAATGAGCTTAACCCTTAAAAGTCTAATGGGCTCAAAACTCCTATAAACTAACTCTCAAAGTTTCTATCCACATACGGTTAAAAGTTACCGAATAATTACCGGTTCAAAACTAATTACTACTACTGAATAGTAACTTAGTAAAAATAATGGTTCTCACTTGAAATACTAAAAATAACCCTCACCATGAATTTACCCTTGCTCGCAAAATGACCAAAAGTATCTCTGAGTCTAAAATGACTATAATACCTTTCTAACACCGAAATCCACTAAAGTACACACATAGGCAAATAATCACATACAAGCACATATAAATACATATTAAAAATAATTAAATAAATCTAACGGAAAATCGGGTTGTTACAGTTAGTGGGTCCCAATTATTTTAGGGTTAAATATATTTTTGCTCCCTACATTTTGCGTGACTTTGAAAAATAATCCTTATTATTTTAGAGATTTTAAAAACATTTATTTAAATGCAAAGACTATTTTTCAAAGTCACGCAAATTGTAGGGATCAAGAACATATTTAAACTTAAAATAATTGGGACCCACTAACTGCCACATCAACATTCCGTTTGAGAATTAACATTAGAGACTAATTTTGATAACGAAGATAAAATGTGAGGATTTTAAAAACATTTAATGAAATGTATGGACTATTTTTCAAAGGGGCGCAAAATATAAGGACTAAAAACATATTTAACCCTAATTTTTAAAACGTCAAATTTATCATTTTTCACCGGTAAGAAAACCAAAAGTAATAAGTTTGTACTAATTCAACAATATTTTGACTTTTAAAAAGTCAAATTTATATTTTTTTCACAATTTTTCAATAGAAAATTTCTATTCTTATTGTCTTAATCAATGTTCTAAAGACACTCTTTAATATTTCTTTTAGATGAGGTTTACTATGGGAAAGGGAAGTTCTTTTCCATGATAGGAAAGTTTAATAGCAGCCATTAATTTAATATTATTTTATGTGGATGACCCAATCTGTTACCTATTAATGGTTGAAACTTTTTGTTGGCTATTGTGTAACAAAAAAGCTGACACCACCAGTCTATTAAAAAACAAATACGCATTTGTTTTGTTTATTGTTTTATTTTAATACTTTGAATGGGCCTTTCGAAAAAAAAGTTGTTGGTCATTGTTCTGACCCAATTGTTTATACTTTAAGCTGCCATACTATGCCCCGTTTGTTGTAACCCACTTGTCTTTTTTGGTAACAAACTGTACACTAATATCTATATATATGGTAAGTTTATTTACACCTCTAATGTTAATTTTGTCTTATATAAATATTGATATTTTTTAAGGACAAATATTGATTATACTATAT
>Ga0315913_1005792_pt1 | contig 14990 bp, 15 predicted proteins | sample MpolsnodulesMG_FD_207736 | JGI IMG/M metagenome (GOLD analysis project Ga0315913, IMG submission 207736) | Medicago polymorpha root nodule microbial communities from Los Angeles, California, United States - small nodules | ecosystem: Host-associated > Plants > Roots > Nodule | place: USA... | reverse complement strand
CGTTCACAACATGTTAGAGTCACAAAATACTCAAATACACGCGTCGTTTCAGACGAACATGATCATGCTTGAACATATGTTCAAAGGAAAGTTGTTGTGTTCCAGACACTTTGCATTATCTCGCAAATGAGGTTGAGTGTGGTACACATAAGTCTAAATGAGGCTGCTTAATTTTCATCACATACAAATTGCCGTGTGCGTGTACGATTGCCAAGAAGATAAAGAAATTCTTTAGGAATGATATGCAATATGGAAAATTTTAGGAATGATATGCAATATGAATTATTTTCTTTAGTTTAGATTTCAATCAATGATTTCTTACTGGTATGTTTTCTCTTTAATTTTAGGAATGATATGCAATAGGAATTTTATAGCCTTCGCGCAGCAGCCATACATCAATAAAACGAGGGAAACAGGGTCCACATAGGGTGAATACTTGAAGGTTGTGTTGAGCAAGGGCACCTAGTCAGCAAGTATAAGATGAATACAATGAAGGCACACATTTATCATTCCCACATGCAAGTATATTTGGCTTTTTATTGATTAGTTATTTGGGGAAACGAAAGTATGAGAAGGGAAATCATAGAAGCAATCAAGAACAAAGAATAAAGAAAGAGAAAAAAAAAGACCAAAATATAAGTTTCACAGCTAAGGAATGCCAATAACCTACATGTGTCTTTGTCTGTCAAATATTCATTTAGATTAATGGCATGGTCATGCAGGTTTCTGCACGAGCACATAACTCCCTCTATGTCCTGTCCTTCCATTGCTAGTCCTTATTGTCACTTTTAGCAGGAAGTTATCATTAGATGGCCTAAATGATAAAACCTTCAAGAAACAAACAAGGTAGTTTAGCACGTTCTCTCTCATCTTATCTATCATTTCTTTTTCATATTTCTCTTTCACAAAAAATACACAAAAATTCCACTAAAGTCGTAGTGATTTCCCCCTCACGAAAGTCATTGAATCTCAATCCAATCACTTTTAGCAAAAATCAATTTTAAAATAACCAGTTCAATCAATCAATTTTTGTAATTGCAGAATCAAACACACTACTTAACAGTTGAGTTTTTCCCTAAAAGTGAAGTCTTATGGAATATGTGTGATGTAATTCTCCTTCTCTCTTTAATTCTCTAGTCCCTCACTTTTAATTTTCTGATTCTTATTGCATTTCTTTTATTACCTATTAATCTCTATCAGCAAAGATTCTTACTACCAAGTTATAACGCTTCTTTGAATGAATCAATAAAATCTCATTTGCATTTCCATTCAATTGAGTAGAATCTTTACATTTGTGTTTTCATTGTCACCATCACAGCCCTACTTGAGAGCTCTCTCCATAGGGCTAGGAACTCAATGCGAGAAACTCAGCTACGGTCATCACACCTAATTTCTTCCATGGTTTAAACAGACTGACAATATAGTCTGCGTATGGCTGAATATGCACGAGAAATTAGAGGGTCGTGTACTTGGATTCTCAAATTGTTGCAAGGGGAACCAGAGGGATCAAATTCCACCACAAACTCATATTTAAATTTCATTTTCATCACCACCTCACTTTCAATCAGTTTCTCACAAACACCTGATAAGTGCCAGTTTTACTTAAAATCCAATATACGACACATATTAACTTGTTTTGCAAGAAATCTTATGAAATTCCCACAATTCCTTGTAGAAATCCTATGTATGAGATAAATATGGACAACAAATAAAACTTTAATACTATTTTATTACTGAATTTTGACAAGTACAAAGGGTTACATTGTTAAGTTCAATAAATTAAACTACTCCCTGGTCCTACTAAGTATGGACCATGAAATCTTCTCTATGTAAGTTTTTTTTTCACTCTTAAGTTTGATTGCATTGGCTGCTCCCTAGAATTGGACCAGGCAGGTTCGTTGGACTCTTTCCGCCCCAAGGTTATCTATTTAGCTGATTCGAGTCTTCGAGTTATTGACATAGGCCTGAGAGATCGACAATCTAATGTTTTACACTATTGGTAATCTGGCCGGAAAATTTGGTGGTTTTAACTAATTTTCATATCTAACAGAGCCAACAACAACAAAACATAACATAGCAATTCACTTCAAATAGAAAATGTTGGCAATCAATTCCACTGAAAACCATAACTAACATTTAATTGTCAAAATACTGACCTTTGTATCCGAGAGAGAGAGATAAGTATATATATGCCATTATTGCTTGCACTGATATGACTCTGTCTTGAAAGTTCTTACAGTCAGCTATAAAATGATATTCAGATTAGACAAGGTCCCAAAAGCTTGCTTTCTACGCATTTTCTGCTGTTGCAAACTCAGTATGTCTTCAACCTCTGAATTGATCTGTGAAGACAAATGTTTAACAATTTCTCCATGATCTTGGAAACAATTTTCCTTATAAAAAAAAACATAATCATCCATATAGTATGTAAAGTTTCACACATATATTGTCACTGATCCATACAGCACTTTGTTTTTTTAGAGCACCTGTGAAAAAAACTCAATATCATATAATTTCACTATGATATAAACTAGATGCATATTGATCATAAGAGTGTAACCAAGGTTCAATTCAGTCAAATGACACATTAACAGATAAAACAAAGAAGATCAAAACCCGGACTCACAATCATTACTAATAAACTAATATTGAATCAGATTAAAACTCAAAAACTACACCCTACGAATTTGAACAAAGCAAATATGTTAAATTTACATTTGAACATAAAAATAATCGCAACTATAGAAATAGAAAAACTGAAACATACCTCCAAAATACAAAGCCAGATGATAAACGTGAGTTGATGGGTTAGGATCCGAATTTGCTTAAAATTTAGTAACAATAATTTCACGTAAATATCAAGCACTGCCTTTTGAAAGGCTTACTATCATCACTTCACCTCTTTTGCGAAGAAAACACTATGTTGCAACTCCAGTGAACCCATTTCATTGTGAAGCTGAAAAGCCCTATCGTCATTTCCCTTCTGCAGGTGACAAGCAATCAACGTGTCATGTATACTCACATTTGGAGCCAGCAATCGACCTTTCATAATCCTTAAATACTTCTTAGCATCTTCAACCTTTCGAAAACGGCACAAACACTGAATCATCGACGAATAAACAGACAATCCAGGACACATAGACTTATACTCCATTTCATAATATATCTTAAGAACTCCCTGAACCTCATCCTTTCTCGCATAACTATCTATCAAATGAGAATAAGTAACATCACTCGGCAAAAACCCTTTATCTAACAACAGAGTCAACATATCATTCACCTTCTTGACTTCCTCATTTTCACAATGCTTCTCCGCCACCTTATTAAACGATAAACAACAAGGAACAAACCCAGCATTCAGCATTTCCTCAAAAACACTCCAACACTCCTTCAACAGCCCCAAATTCGCGTATCCAATGATAACACATTCATAAGTCTCACCATAAGCCCTTAATCCCTTCCCTTCCATTTCCCTCATCAATCCAATCTCTTCTTCAATCCGTCCCTTCTCACACAACCCTCGTATAAACGAGGTGTAGACAAATGAATTCTCGCTAAAACCTCTTCTCACCATCTCATTATACATCTCCAAAACAAAATCCAAATCCCATAACCTAACTTTAACATGAACAATCAACGAATAAGCCACCGAATCACCAATCAAATTCTTCTGCAACAATCTCTTCAACAATGTAACTAACTTAACTAACTCACTTCATCATCTTTTTCCTCTTCCTTTTTCAACATTCTCAATATCAAACTCGAATTAACAACAACCGAAGGCGAATGTGAATTTCGCTTTCCAACAATCCGATCCACATTATCAACATTCCTCTGTAACAATCCTTCTTTACAAAGAGTATCAATCAAAATACTAAATGTAACAACATTAGGATTAGGATAAACCCTTTTCTCAATCATGTAACCATAAACCTCCCAAACAGTTTCAAATCGATTACACCTCTGAGCAACATGAAGCAAAGAATCAAAACTCGATAAACCTATACAAAACCCTAATTCATTGATATAACGAATAACATCGAAAGCAGCATCAATTAACCTCACCTTCGAGTAGGTATTAACTAACAGATCGAGAACAGAAGACAAGAAACTCAGAAGTTTTGATGAGTGAATCGATAGCCGCACGAACCGTATGTGAGTGAAGTAAGAATGAAAAGTGTGTCAGAAAACGGTGCGCTTTGGTGGAAGAAAGATAATGCGTTTTTTTGCGTTATTTAATTCTAGTAAGATTTGAAATTGGTGGTGATACTGTCCCAATTTTGTTTGGTTCGAAATGAATTGCATGTTGAAGTGATGATGTTGTTAAATATTTTTTGTATCTGAGTGTGAGTGGAGTCTGTGTGCAAAGTGAGTCCGCTTTAACAGTGTTTGGACTACTCTTCAAAGAGAGAAATAATATTTAAACATTCATTTGTTGATAATTTTTGTGACAACTTTCTCTCTCATACTTAAATTATTTTTTATTTTATCTCTCTATTGCTATGGTTTCCGTGTTAGTATTACTTTTTCTTTGTAAATTATGGTTGTCAAGTTGTCACCAAATTGGTTGTTCCAATAACACTCCTCCTTCAAGAATATCAAATTTAGTAATTGCTAGGCTTTTGACCCCGTGCGAGCACGGATTTGTTATAGATTAATATCAATATATTTCTTACAACCTATACACATAATGAAGGATAATTTAGCAATGGCTCAATGAATTATAAATCTTTCCACCAACAATGTCTTAGATTTTTGTTATCTTTTGAGCGTTAGATCAAAATTCTTACAAAGAAAAATAGAATGTGTGTACACAAAGGCCATGATGCATGTAAAAAAAAGTATACATTTGCTTGCCATTTACGATAGTGAAGATGGTTTGATATCTAATATGGACTAATGATTATAGACTTAATGGCAAAAATTACTAAGTCTAGGGATGTATATATAAGAAAGGTTTATAGAAAGCACCCCACACTGCCAAATTAGTATAGGCAAACACGTCCAAAACAACTCAATAAATGATGTTTGCCGGAGAAGTTGCAATTTATTGAAAAAATAAATTAACTTGTCTAAAATTTCTATGGACATCACCACATTGAGCACACAAACTATAGGCTAATACTCATTAATGAGTATAAATATGTAGTATGTGCACTTATATCATGAACATTGTCACATTGAGCACACCAAAACACGTTTATCAATCAATGGCATAGCAAAGTAGAGAATCATAGGCACATATAGGTCTTCTTGAGCAACTAAATTTAATAATGAAGCATGTCATTTTCTTGCTAAAAGAGAAAAATGTGCAACAATATGCTTGTTTATTTATGAAGAAACATGAGACATTAGATCTTAGGCACACATAGCTTATATAGAGCCACTAAATAATTAATGAAATCATATAGTGGTTGAAATAGGGTGAAAAAAACGTGGCATTTATCTAGAGCCACAAATTTAATTAATGAAGCTTAGTCTTAACAACAACTTTGGAGTAGCTCAATGCAAAATTACGATTGAGGCAATTATATGGCTCAAGAAGCAAGCCCTGGGTTAATAATGGGAGGCGCATAAAAAAACTCAACATTTAAGGTGATTAGTTGGGTGGTTAGGGTTGTAAGATTAGCGTCAAAATGCAAAAGGTGGGGTTAGGGCTTCAATTAGGGTTAGGGATTATGGACAATCAGACCACCTTAGATTAATATTAAGTAAGATTCTTTCAACAAGTCAGAATTTCCAATACATTGAATATAATCCTTAGACATGGTTCTTCTATTTGAGTTCACCCAGTTGTGTTAATGTCCTTGGGCATTACAAAGGTTGAGTCACGCAATACTCATACCTAGAATCGGGTATGGTGAAGTGTAGGCGGGCCCTTGATGGCATACACGTGCCCTTGGTCGTGTGTGTTCGACACGTTTCTTCAACAATTGTGCAAGCACATGCAGTAACTCCTAAGTCATTTGCAGCGGCTTTGGCAGGACAAAATTTGAATGATGAAAGACTGTTCCCAACATCGTGCATCAAAGGCAACACACTGAGCATCCGAATAGGCCAAGATGAATACCAACGGGGTGTGGAGGAATGCAAGAATGCGTTAAGGGTCAGGTTGACATTGAACAAGGGAGATAATCAATATTCTGCACGCGACTTAAGTACCAAATTAGGAAATATTTGGAAAACAACGACTTCCTGGAAAATGGTATCTCTCAGCAAAGGCTACTATGATTTTCACTTTGATTTGGCAGATGATTTACGCAAAATATGGGCAGTAGGCACCATCAATCTTAAGTTGGGTTTGTTACGACTATCTCAATGGACCAAGGACTTCAATTATCTTTCTCAGAAGCAGACCTATGTATCACTTTGGATTCGCTTAGTTGAGTTACCGCAAGAGTATTGGCGGGAGAGAACTTTGAAGGAAATCGCAAGCGCGGTTGGCACTCCTATTGACATTGACGGTCCGACACAGAACCGTACTTTTGGTCACTATGCACGAATTTTAGTGGAAATTGATTTATCAAAGAGGGCATACGACGAAATCCTTGTTGAGCGGGATGGTTTCACTTTCAAAGTGGAAGTTCAGTATGATAGGAGACCTCTATTTTCCCATCACTGCTATTCTATTGGACACAATGTCTCGACATGTCGGTGGCTACACCAGCAAGTAGCAAAGGAAAAGAATGGTCATGGGAAACAACCTGTTATGGCCGAAGTTGCACCCCCTAAACAAACACAGCAAAATAATGACGTGGGGGCTTCAACTTCGGCCAATGGAAGTACTTGGACATGGGTTCTGATTCCTATTACCTCTACAGTTACTACTATTTAGAGGGTTACAGTTCCTTCTGTCTCTACAACACTTGCTACTACTACTCAGACAAATCCGGTTCCTATTGCATCCTCAACAATGACTACTACTCAGATGGTGTCGGTTACTATTGCATATTCAGCAATGGCTACTACTCAGACGGTCGCTCTCGTGCCCTGTCCGTCTTTGTCGTCCGACTCTTTCAGTTTTCCACTTCACAATGTTTTTGATCGTATTTCTCCTGATGATTTGCCCCATTCTAGCCCAGTGTTGGATGTTGTTTCCTAGTAGCGCATGATGACGTGCATTCTGAGGAAGTGGACTGGTTGCATCAGACATCGTAGGAGGAGTTGGAGAACCCCACGGTTGTTGATGTTACTGCCACGCTTCCTGATGATGTGGAACATAACCATTCAAATCCGCGAGAGCTAGTGGAGAGTCCCAAGGGTTCCTATGCGCATGTTCCACACTCATGACGTGCATGAGGTATCTGTTGAATTGTTACAGGTTCATACATATCATTTTGTTGAGCACGATGACGTGCAATTTGGTTCACCCGGAAGCCCCCTTGTTGTTCATTCCATTGACGCTTCTTTGGTGGCACCTGAGGCCGTAGAGAGGTCCCATGATGGGGTTGGAATTTTTTAGCAAGAGGTGGTCCATGATGATGGTTTAGCGCAGACGGTTCTACCAGAAGTTCACAGTAATCCTAGAATTTTGCATGATATGGAGTTATGGCGCCACATTCCAGATTATGATAAAAAAAAAAATAGCTGAAATGCCATTCATCCTGGTCTTAACAAGGAAACAGAAGCAGCACCTAAAGAAGACCATTGTGGGTAAGTCGTACCATACCCGTTCTATGGGTGACAATTCTTCAACTGATCAATGATAGTTATTTCGGATCAGTGTATTGGCGCTCTTTTAGTCTTCAGAAACTTGTCGATGGTCCTGGTTTTGCTTCGCAACCGGTGGCACAATACGCGCTCTCTTGGTATTCATGTTATTTCCTCTTACATTTTCCGTGAAGGCAACTGTTGTGCTGATAGGTTGGCTTATATGGGTCACTCGATGGATGGTGCAGTTTGGTTGTCAATTTTACCTACTGTTTTGCAACCGGACTTTTATTCGGCCCGTTTTTGTATGCCTCGGTTTAGGTTTACGTAGGCGGTTGCTATTATTTATTTCTATTTCTTTTCTGTTTTTTCTGTTTTACCTTTTTTTTTTCTTTGAGGGTTTTGGCCTAGTCCCTTCCCCCTCTTGTATCTTTTCTCCCTTTTTTAAATAATATTTTGAGATTGGCAGTAGAGGATGGAGGTTCATCAGGGTGTCAACCTAGTTGGGATGTCGTTGCTTCCCCTTGATGTCTGTCTTTTATCCTGGTTTAGCGAAGAAAAAAAAACACTTTTTAATAAAATATTTCTTTATTTGATTCACTAACTTGTGCCTTAAGGGCACAAGTTGGCATTTCCCAAAGAGTTACTATTTAAAGTGCTTAAAGAGTGCTCCGGGGCACTCATCACTCGTTAACAATATCCTAACTCAAACTCATTTTTGTGATTGGTTCATTGCTTTGCAAATGTACTTGTTCTCGTGCTTATTTCTTCAGTCAACTCAAGCTTAACTATTTATTAGATCGGACCGCCATTTTTTTTGGGGTTCATTTATGAAAGACTTAATAGCTTTTTTTTTTAATGTTACAAGACTTAAAATCTTGTTTGTTGTAATTGTGTTTTTTCTAATAGAATAATTATTTTTAAGAGTATTATACGTGTTTGTTACTGTTTTTTTTATAAAAAAAAAAAAAAAAACAACTTCAAATGAGGGGATGTTAAGAATAGCTTCTCAAAATATATATTTTATTTTGGGAAAAAGATAAAATAAATATCAAAAGATTGAATCAATTCTACAACAAAAAAAATATTCAAATAAACTAAATTATTTATAAAAAAAATCAATTAGTACAATAAACAAACATTGCTGTGTCATTTATGATACATGGTCCATGTAGTCATCAACATATGAAGTCACCATGTATGCTAAACGGAAAGTGTACAAGATACTTTCCGAAGAGGATTGTGGATAGCAAGGTAATTGATTCGGATGGTTATCTGGTATACAGGCGTAGAGATAATGGTGTCTTTATCAAAAAGGGTGAATCTTTTGTTGACAACAGTTATGTAGTGCCTTACAACCGACAACTACTAGTAAAGTTTAATGCGCATATCAATGTTGTATGGTGCAATCAGTCGCGATCAATAAAATATTGTTCAAATATGTTAACAAAGGACATGATCGTGTAACTGCGCCATTTTACAATATCGGTGATGAATGCTACAATGAATCAAAATGTACTACGATTGTAGGTATATTTCAGTGTGTGATGTAGTTTGGAGGGTATTTTCATTTGATATAAATTACAGGGAACCCTCAGTTAAGCGTCTAATTTTTCATCTTGAAGGCAAGGAGCCTATTGTATTTGAAGATGTTATTAATAAACCACATATTCGCGACACTAAGTTCTTGATATGGATGGAGGAAAACATAATATACCCTGAACCAAAGGATCTAACATACGGTGTGTGTTAAAATTTTTGTGGAAGACAACAGACCACAAATGGTCACCGCGAAAAAGGGGTCTTTCAATTGGAAGGTTTCACTTTGTGCCGCCTGGGTCTGGGTAAAATTTTTATCTCAGGACTTTGCTTAATTATGTAAAGGTTCCAATTTTTTATGATGACATTAAGACTATTGGAACAAAATGTGTTTAAGCAATGCCTCTGAAGTTTTGATGATAACAAGGTATTAAAAGTTCAATTGGATATGCTAATATTTGATCAAGTGTGCAGGATCGTAGACTAAAATTTATATGTCTTAAAACAAAGTATTGGCCCTGAAAGAACAATTTAGAGCAAAGGAATATTCAAGAGAAGCCAAGTTGCAAGTCAAAGTTTGAGTATTCAAAGTCTAAAGACCATTAGAAGCTGACTGTCAGAGTCTGAAGTTCACCCACAGTCTGAAGACCATCAGAAGCAGAGTTAAAGACCCTGAAGTTAGTTATATTGGTTATTTGAAGACACAAAGATGCAGAATGGATTAAAATATTGAAGCAACATATATTCTGAATAATTGGAATGCTTTGGATGCTTATTCACATGGAAAGGACAGTGAAGGACAACAACTATACAACCACTACCTCCACTACTTTAACATTTTTTGTGCATAGTACAAGCTATTGATGTGTCTCTAGTGGATTGGAACAGTTAATTCCTCATCAAGGAAAGGATTCAAACTCATTCCTTCATAAGATATTAACCAAATCAAGCAACAAATCATTGTTGATTGATTAAGCTTCTCCAACGACTCTTTGATGTGCTGGCACCTTTCCAACGTCTCTTTCATACCTCTATATAAAGGAATGAAGACTTGAAGACTTAGAGAGACTCTGCAATATTTTTACGTGTGCCAAAACTCTGTCAAAATCATTGTGCATTAAACACTTAGAATTTTTCATTAACTTTCATATCTTAGAAATTCTTAAGTCTTAGAGTCTGAACTGTTTTGCATTGTGAACACCACTGATTTTATATCAAGTGTTCAACCAAACTTATTCTTTGTAATTTGTTAGTTAGGATGTCTCTTGCTTTTTTACTTGAGCATAGGAAATCTCTTGCTTGTGTGCTTGAGTATTTGAAGTCTCTTGCTTGTGTGCTTGAGCATTTGTAATTTTGTGTGATTATAATGAAAATCTCCTTGGCAGTGTAAGGGGGACTAGACTACTTTCAGATTGTGGAAGGAATCATGATAATTTCTTGTGTCTCTTTCTTCTATCTCCATCTCTTTTATATATGTTGCATCTAACTCTAAACATTGTTCCAGACTCTGAACTCTATCAGACTCTAAAATCTGGACTTAGTTAAAAAAAAGAAAAAGCTAACCCAATTCAACCCCCTTCTTGTGTTTTTCTCACCTTCAAAGACAGTTAAGGATGTGAAATACGACTCATTCAAAGAGGAATATTTTGCTTTGGGGTTTGCTAGACGATGACAAAGAGTTTATAGATTCCATCAATCAAACATCTCAATGGGGAACTGCCAGCTATCTGCGCCGATTGTTCGTCACACTATTGGTGTCAAATTAATTCGCTAGACCAGAATCTGTGTGGATCAAGACTTGGGAACACCTGAGTGATGATTTCTTGTATCATCAAAGGATGACTTTACGTGTCTAAGGTAAATATGTTAATCACTTTCTACTTGAACTTTTAATTTAACAAGTGTATGATACAATATTATATTACAAGTTATACACCTGTGATTTTTGATAAACTTCTTATGATACCTCGCTTGCAGATTTGGTGTTGGATGATATTCAGTTGAAGAATTATACACTTGCGGAAATTGAGAGATTGTTGCAGAGCCATGGAAAAAACATGAAGGAAGACTACCCTACAATGCCTCAAACCGATGTATCGGTAATTTAAAATTCACGTAATAGGTTTGTATATGATGAGCTAAACTACAACCAACAAACCATAGAGATTGAACATGATCGGTTGATGTCACCCATGACGGCAGAGCAAAGAGGTGTGTATGACACGATTATGGCAAGGGTGAATGGAGGATTGCCAGGTGTTTTCTTTCTGTATGGATATGGTGGAACATGAAAAACATTTATTTCGAGAGCACTATCATCTGCATTGCGCTCAAAAAGGGAGATTGTGTTAACCGTTGCATCCAGCGGCATAACAACACTACTGATATCTGGAGGAAGAACGAAGCATTCAAGGTTTGGTATTCCTATAATTGTAGATGAAATATCAACGTGTGTAATACATCCTAAAATTCCTATGGCTCAATTAATTTCTAAAGCAAAGCTTATAATATGGGATGAAGAACCGATGATGCATAAACATTGTTTCGAAGCACTTGATCACAACTTGTGGATATTCCTTTTGGTGGTAAAGTTGTACGAGACAAATTTTACATGGTGCTTGACGGTGATTTCCGACAAATTCTTCCAGTAATCCCCAAAGGTACGAGACAAGAAGTTGTACACGCAAGCATTAATTCATCCTACATATGGCCTTATTGCGAGGTATTGAGATTGACCACTAACATGAGGCTTTTACATGGTTGTTCAAATAACGACATTCATGAGAGGAAATAGTTTAGCGAATGGGTTTTGGGTGTTGGTGATGGCAGTATTGGAGAAGAAAATAACGAAGACATACAAAGACATATTCTAGACGATTTGCTTATTCACAGGTCAGGTGATCATATTGCCAACATTGTTGATTGCATTTATCCATCTCTTTTAGATAACATGTATGATCCATCCTTTTTTCAAGATAGAGCCAAATTGACTCCAAAAAATGTTACGATTGAAGAGATTAATGAATATGTTATGTCTTTACCTGGAGAAGAAAAGACATACTTGAGTTGCGATACTTCTCTTTCAAGCAACTCAATGCCAAGTGGGATGGATGATATACACACACCGAAGTTTTTAAACACGGTTAATGCATCCGACATCCCAAACCATAAAATAAAGTTGAATGTCAGAGTTTCGGTTATGTTATTGATAAATTTAGATCCAATTGTTGGTTTGTGTAATGGAACTCGCTTGATAATAAAAAAAATGGGGAGATACATGCTTGAAGACAAGGTTATAACTTGAAGCAACATCGAGGAAAAAGTTTATATACCTAGATTGTCGTTGAGTACTTCTGACACAAGAATTCCTTTTAAATTCCAACGTCTATAGTTTCCTATATTGGTGTCTTTCGCGATGACTATTAAAAAAATTCAAGGAGAGTCGCTCAAACAAGTCGGGATATATCTTCCTTAGCCGGTGTTTTCACATGGTCAACTATATTTTGCGATATCGAGAGTCACATGGAGAAATGAATTGAAAATTTTGATGACTGACGAGGATGGTAATTGTGTTACCACTACATCAAATGTTGTGTATAAGGAAATCTTCAAAAACGTGTAACGTTTGAACTGTGAAATCACATCAGCTCCTTTACTTTGTCTTGGTGTATGTTTTAGAATGTAGATAGGTAAATGATTGTAAAAGCTAATTACATACTTATAATACCAATTCGGTCCTGTGCGTAATTCCTATTGTTTTCTCTGTATGTCTGCATGCCATTTTATATTACGCGTGAGGATGCTGGACATACATGGTTGCGAAGCTGTTTTGTGTTTCCTTACATAAAGCTTCTGAAAACTGATACAATATAGGCCAACATATATGTATGTTGGTATGTGGACCGTGAATCGACAGCTTACAAATTGAACCATATTGACATCTACACTGCTATCATGAGTTACATTCCATTTGTTAACTGGCGTAGGTGATATGGAAGCTAAGGTAGCAGTCATTGATGTTGTTGTTATATAGGGATCCTAAGGAACATTAGAGACTTGGAATTGATGTCGTTGTGTCGACAATAACGTATGTTTCGAAAAATGTATAAGTACTTATTATGTTACCATGAGTGATTAAACTTACAAATGGGAGATGCTTATTTAATAGAAACTTACTGACAAGGAAAAACTATTTAGAAAAACATATTAAGATACATACTTATTTCATGAGTTTTTTAACAAAGAGTTTCTAATATTTCGCATCTAATATTATATTGGCACTACAAGAAATTAACGTTTTTCCTGCAGATTTCTATCGGAAAATGTTCCGCAGGAACTCCTTAGGATCTTGCTGCAATTATCCTTATATTAACGAATTTTCCTAAAGATAGTATTACTGTAGCAAAATCCCCAGGAAAATAGAACTTTTTTTGTAAAACATCTAAAAAATAATATATAAATTATTCAATGTAAAAATAACATTTATTTTAATCTATAATAAACGAACCCTTAACTTGTCTCGCATCATAGCCGTTGTTTGAAGTTAAGACGCAATGTAGTATTCTTTCTACCACTATGTTAATACAGAAATTGCAATTTGTATCGATTAAACAAATCGTTGGAATTCCCAAAGTGATACATTCTCGAAGAGCCGTATATTCTTCTTGCCATGATATTTGATTTGGCAAATACATCATTATTCTATACTCTTTCCTATGTATGGCGCAACCGGAATTTTTGATAAATTCTCGTGCTTTCATTTTTTTGCCAATTTTTCATTAAATAGATTAATAAATGAACACAATATAACATGTGTTGTCCCGAACAAATAGGACTGCAATGTTAAACAATCCTCTTCGGATAATTCGTCCAACCCAAGAATAGCTATAATGTCCTGAAGCCTTCCAAAGGCTGTTGAATAATTTTAATGGATTCCATCATTTCACCAATTTGAAGTAAATAACAAGCTAATGCGGAGTAAAGCATCGTCAACAAGGTCGTTCTAAATATGGGGCAAAAAAGCCAAAATAAATTATTTTAGCCCCTATAAGTTATAAAAAAAAATGGATTCTCCCTTTTACGCTCATGTCACAGCGAGGTACTGGTTTCATAAAAATATATTACTATGATTCGAGAAAAAGTAAAAGTATCTACTCGGACAAAAATGACAACAGTCGTATTCCGATTTGAAGGAAGAATAGAGATATTCTTGATATATGTAAGAAGGTTCTCTTTGTAAAAAAAAAACTAAGGAATAGTTGAATTTCATTAAAAAAATCGAGTTTTTATTCGATTCCAAAATAAATAAACAACCACGCTCAAAAAAATTATTCTTCTCTGAGATACATTATAAAAAAATTCGGTCAATTTCTTTTGATTTTCTTTGATCCTACTTTTTCGTAGCCGTATATCTAATTGATGTTGGTGTACATCTTACATAGTTAATGATACGTTTGGGCTCCTAGAATGTGGCGTCCTTGGGACACTACTAAAAAAAAAATTAGTTAGGGATATTTGGTGAGGGAAAACGTGAAATCCCTCTCTAATTCCGTCACTAAATTTTGCGACCAAGGAATTTGTGAGGAATTTCATTTTTTCCGTCACTAATTTCCCTTGCTAATTTTGCTTTTTCTAGTAGTGGGAATTTCTATTTGATGATTGTATTGGGTACAAAGTGTCACAGGTTCAAATCCTGTCATCCCTATCCCTAACTAGTAGTTATCGTATCAGCAGTAACAATCGATCAATTGCGACCGATTCAAATTGATACATACTCAATATGAATAGTTCTCCATATTGAG
>Ga0315913_1005788_pt1 | contig 14992 bp, 4 predicted proteins | sample MpolsnodulesMG_FD_207736 | JGI IMG/M metagenome (GOLD analysis project Ga0315913, IMG submission 207736) | Medicago polymorpha root nodule microbial communities from Los Angeles, California, United States - small nodules | ecosystem: Host-associated > Plants > Roots > Nodule | place: USA... | reverse complement strand
ACATTGATCGGTAAAACAAAATATTTAAGGCAAAATTTACAAAACAGTAAAAACAAAGAAGCAAAATTTCCTTGTAAAAAAATGAGGCAAATTTTTTTTTTATAAAAAAAGTCTGAATCAACATAAAAGAGGCAAGTCTAAATGAGTGGCTAATATTTTTTTAATTATTTTTTATTTTTATAAAATTAAAAAATCCAGACAAGAGAAAGAAAAAAAATGTTGTTCTTCATTCTTCATTCCAGAAAGTTCAATTTTTTTCATTACCCTCTTCTTTATCGTCTTCATTCACAAAATTAAACCAAAAATTAAATGTACCCATTTAACCTAAAAGGGTAAAATCTAAAAGGATGAAGAAATCACTTTGAATCAAGAACAAAAATAGTGAAAAAGGGGATGGAGAAAGTTTGTTGTAGAAGAGTAAGAAGTTGATTTCTCAGATCCAAAAACTTGAACCCCGACTTCTAATTTTAAGTAAGCGGTGGCTAGAAGACCCAATATCATAAAAAACTTGCAATCCTGCTGATTCACAGTACAATAGAGTTCATCAAGAGGAGGTTTTGATTTTTTTCCCCTTGCCGGAAATGCAGGAGGTGCAGAACTTACAATGTTTGATGGGGAGGAAATGAAAGACCTAATCTTCTGGAAAGAATAGAGTAAGGTGAAGTGAAGCAATAGCAAACAGAGGAGGTACACTAGAAAAAACAAACAAAATTAAAAAACAATTTTCTTTTTCTGAAACAGGTTTAAACTGACAGGTGTTCTAGAAATGGGAGCTTTCCCGTGGTGGCCAAAAACTCCCCATTTCCAGACTAAATGCCACCTAAGAAAATACACAAGATACAAGTGAACATATTATCCTATATGTGAAATTGTAATTGTTGAGAGTAGTGTAATTCATGTTTACTAAAATAGAGGACTTGCAGCATTTATAAAACTGGCACCAATTGGGTAGACTTTGGGAGGCTCTTCAAAAAAGTTACACACGGTACTTAATCTGATTTGGTTTTCAACTGTTTCGAACAAGAAACACACGAAGTCATCTTTTAAATCACTCCAACAATTCTTGATAAAACCAAAAATTATTTTCATCTAAGTCTACACAGGTTGTTCAAACTTTTTAAAATATACAACAAAAAAGTATTATTTTTTTTGGTTAAATATGTTATTAGTCCTTACATTTTGCGCCCCTTTGAAGAATAGTCTCTACATTTCATTAAATATTATTAAAATCCTCACATTTTATCTCCGTGATCAAAATTAGTCCTTGTTGTTAATTCTCTAACGGAATGTTGACGTGGCAGTTAGTGGGTCCCAATTATTTTAGGGATTTTAAAAACATTTATTGAAATGTAAGGACTATTCTTCAAAGTCACGCAAAATGTAGGGATCAAAAACATATTTAACCTTAAAATAATTGGGACCCACTAACCGCCACATCAGCATTCCGTTAGAGAATTAACAGTAGAGACTAATTTTGATAACAGAGATGAAATGTGAGGATTTTAAAAACATTTAATGAAATGCAGGGACAATTCTTCAAAGAGTCGCAAAATGTAAGGACTAAAAACATATTTAATTTTTTTTTTATTTTTTGGTATAGAGCTTATAGTTGACCGATCCATAAACTATTAGTATGAGTGGATTAAATTTTTTTGAGATTAAGTATGATTTTGGCTGATCTAAAAGTTATAAACCATCCAAAATTCAGTTTAATTTACAAAAATGTTGAAATTAGTAAGTTTTTGGCTCTTTTATTTATGTATGTATGAGTTCTTAATGCAAATTATAATTTCTTCTATCCAAAAAAAAAGTTAAAATTCCAATCATAATTTATTATCCGTTATAAACTTATTTTCGAGTTTGAGTCCGATCTTTTTGAAAGTCAGCTATTATTTATCAACCTACTTAAATACCTATTTCATACTCCTCCGTCCTAAATTATACTTCTTCCGTCCGAAATTATAAGAAAAAAAAAACTCATTTTCTTTGTTCCAAATTATAAAAAAAAAAAATCAACTTTTATCATATTTAATTATGTTTTTTCAAAAAAATTTCTTTTCCAAGGAAAATTAAATGCAAAGTGCATTCAATTTGCTCTCTTTTTCATTTTCTATATAATCAACTACCAATGAAAATTGTTTTTACATCTTCCTCTAAAACTTATTTCAAAGATAACACAAAAAACTATGTTACAAACTACTATGTTTTAGTTTTCTTAATAAGTGTGATTTTTTTTTTGCTTATAATATGGGACGGAGGGAGTATGACGTTTTGGACATTTCACATGTATTAAGAAATGTAATTAATTTCGTGTGAAAAAGAGATGTCACGAGTTGTTTTACAAATATGTCTTTAATAAATATTACAAGAAAGTTAAATCAAAGAATTGAAAGATGATAAAGTATTAAATAGTTAAAGATATAATAAGAAAAATAACATTAATATTTTATTGATATTGTAAAATACTCCCTCTGTTTCTTTTTAAGTGTTGTTTTAGTGCGAATTTTTCGTTCCTATTTGACTGTCGTTTTGGTGTTTTAAGGGTATGCTTTGTCAATTATACCCTTTGTCAATTACTCTTATCTTTTTCAATATAACTAATTAATGTTATGTACTTGGAAAACTAAAGTTTATTTTTTTAAACAAAGTTTGTATGTTTTTTTTAAACAAAGTTTGTTGCCTGTTATCTTAAAATTTAAACAAAATTTTGTTACCTATAATAATGGTTCCATAAATAATTAAAATTCTATAAATAAGATGAGTAATAATTGTTAAAAATTTAAAATGCAAAGTAAAAGAACATATTTGAGAGAAAAATAAAATACTTCATGAATGAAGCATTGGATGAAGTTCATAGTTGAAACCTTAATTTTGATTAAAGAAGTTGGAGGAAAATTATTTTTTTTAGCTTTTGATTAATGTGAAATTGAAATAATTTTTATTGACTTAAATTAATTAAAAAGATGTGCACAATATTTAGAAAATTGTCAATTGTTTGTTATGAGAGAGTGTGCAAAAAAGGACCTTTCTAGTTTGTTTCAGATAGGTCTTTTCTATCCACCTCCGTTAAGCCAAAGTTGATCTGTCCGTTAAGCGAAACTCGAAACTTAAAGGTCCTATCTGAAACCTTAGAAACTTAAATGACCTATCCGAAACAAACTCGAAACTTAAAGGACCTATTTGAAACCTTAGAAACTTAAATGACCTATCTGAAACAAACATGAAACTTAAAGGACCCAGGGAGGTATTTGGCCAAAATAATAATTAACAAATGTTTATTACTGAGAGAAAAATAACATATCAAATTTATTAGAAATAGAAAGTGTGTGAAAAAAATAGGAATATATTGGTGGATTAAAATGAAGGTATAATAGGAAGAAAATGTGCAAAAATACACTTCGTTATTTTGATGTTAATATTTTAAGACACTTAAAAGAAACCAAAGGAGTAGTTTAACACATTTAAATAGGAGTAATGATTAGGGCAATGCATTATTATATGTAGGGGCCGGGGTTCGAACCCCGGACACCCCACTTATCCACCTTATAAGGTGAATTCTAACCACTAAACTACCTGGAAAAAAAAAAAGAAGGTAATAAAACTGAATTTTGCTTGGATTGAGAAAAGGAGGGATTGCAACCAATTTTAATGATCACTGTAAACGTATTAATTGACCAATGTGAGTGAGAGTGACAAAGTGGCTCCCATATTTTTTCTAACTCATTACTCGATGTCCAACTCCAACCATTTGATTTGCATGTTCTCAAGCTGCTCAATCTCAACCATTCAACAAAAGTACTATCCGTGCCTCTCTTACTCTAGCCAATCAGAAATTATTATTCTCATGAACTTTTTCTTCTTCTAACACTCAATCATCACACACACTCCACTCAACCACCCACTTCTATTTGATCACACACCACTGGAACGAACGTTGACCCAACGGTCAATTGGCTATTGAACACGATTGAGTAATTTACTTCCTTGTCTATATATCTATATATCTAAGCACCTTTATATTTTTCACATTTTTTATAGAAAAATTGTTAGTATAATTAATATGTTTATTTTGTGGGTGAATATTACCAAATTATCATTTGTTTGTATGTGTATTAAATTTGATTTTTCATATTTTAAAATAAGTTAGTAATATTAATTAGGGGTATCCTTAGGAAAATAATAATAAATGCATCTAGTAATTTAAAAAGGAGGACAAAAATAAAGTCAAATGAGTGTTAAGATTCAGAGACAGAGATAATATTTAAGAAAACTTGAGTTTGACAACTCATTGGTTAATGATTCAAATATAATTTTTCTTTATTAAACTGTGTTCATTGTATTTAATATTTAACATTTTAATGAATTGAATGCACACAATTTTAAAAAACATTTCTTCTTTTGAGTTTCTTAACATATGTCCTAAGGGTACAAGTTAACATTACCCTTAACTTATTTATCGATCAGAACTTAAGATTATCAAAATATTTTTTCTTAATATTTGAAAGGTTAACACATACAAAAAATACAATCACAATTTTGAATTAAAAAAATAAAAGATCAAAGCTGCATATAAAAGAATACAATCCGTTAATGATTACACACTAAGTAACAGACAATATAGTTATTAAATGATTTTGTTTTTTTATGAGAAATGATATATATACATGATACTTTCTTCCATATTTTTCTAGAACAAAATCAATAGAAAGAGAAAGAAGAAAAAAAGATAGTATGAAAATGAAAGTTGTTAAAAAATAGTTATTCAAACAACATATTTTATTTATTTTTTAAATAGTACTGACTTGACGTGACTCATGTCTGGATAGAGTTGCACTCACCACTTATCACTCACCACATACTCCTTGCCTCATATCTGGAATGCTCCCTAGTCTCTGATCTGCCGACCATTTGGCAAACTGTGTACTGAATAGTTAGTCTTCCAGGTTAGTCTCCAACTCTTTACCCCTCTTTGATTAGCTAGTCTATGCAGAGAAGTCATTTTTGTGTATCATTATTTATAATAACTTTGTAGAAGTGAAAATAAATTACAATGTAGTGAGTCTACTTCTAAAGAGATGCAAATACATTTGTTCACTTGAACCGAAAACCTTGGCCAGTACTATTGCAAAAGATGAACTTATGATAAAAACTGTGAAGTGTCTTTAGAGACACAGAGAAATAGTATCATCATTGTGATCAATTTTGCTTGCTTATTCATTTTATTTTATTTATGATGGATGAAGAATATTGTTGCTAAAAATATAAAAGATTTGTTTCAAATATATTTTATGCTGAAAATATATTTATGGACAATAAATATATTTTTGTATCGTATGAAGGAAGATTTGATACAAATATATTTTTAAAAAAGAATATTTGATGCAAATATATTTTGCAAGGAGGAAAAAAAAAGAAACGTATATTTAGCGTGATATCCGTTCCAAATTTACGAGTTATATTTCTCTATGAATAAAGTGTTGAGAGTAGAAAAACAAGGATTAGAATTTAGAAGCCAACACTAAAACTAGGGTTTGTAGAGAATTCTCTTGGCAACAAACACTAGGGTTGAGATTGAATCACCATTGATTGATTCCCTTGGAGAAACACTATTAAGATTGAGTCTCTTGGTCACGAGAAGAGATTCGGGACTTTGGGTAGGATTATGTTTAAAGACTAATTCTTGTAACCCTTTGATATCTCTTTTGTAAAGTTACTCATAATTATAGTGGAACGGAGAACTACTCTCCCCTAGAATAGGTCAGTATTGGATTGAACTGGGTAAACAAATTTTCGTGTGCTCTCTCATTCTCCTTTGTTGTTCTATCTTTTGCTTTGTTTATAACTATCACTCACATTGTTTTAGTTGCTTGATTAATTTGCTCCACACATCAAGTATTTTATTGGTGCGATTTTTAACGAATTCACAACAATGATGTTACGCCTTAGTCATTCATTTTATTTTGTAAAATGTGATATTTTGGGTAGATCTTAATGGCAGCTGCAAATATTGCATCAACCGGAATAGTTCTTGAAGTTCTTACAAGAGACAATTACTTGGATTGGAGTGTACTTGTGAAGAATTACTTGAAGGGCAAGAAACTCTGGAAGGATGTTGTTGAGGGTATTCCAGATCTTGATAATGAAGACTGGCAATCAAAAAATGCTCAAGCTTTACATGCTATTCAGCTCTCGTGTGGTCATTATACTCTTCGCGAAATAAGAAATTATGAAACGGCACAAGAGGCTTGGAATCACTTAAAAGCTGATTTTAGTGAACATTTAAGAGCAGACAATGATATTGAGCAAGGAGGTCTTGAAAGTGATATTGACAAGTTTCACCTGGCAGTGAAGAAAGGCATGTGGAATGACGCGATTTTGTTTATCAGGAATGACGGAGATATCATTTCGCAAAAGTCATCCTCTAATGGATGGACTTCTCTTCATGTTGCAGTTGATGCAGGACAAGTTGAAATCATGAAGCAGTTGGCTGAAAAGGGGGCATTGTTGACAGAAAATGACTGGGAGGGATATACACCTTTTGCTCTTGCTGCTAAATCAACAGATGATACAGAAATGGTTAAGTGGATGCTTGATAAGGGAGGAGATAATCTACTAACAATGAAAATAAAAGCTGATGACGGTAACGGTGACATTCCAGTACTTCTTGCCGCAACAAAGGGCCACAAAGAAATGACCAGATTTCTATTTTCCAAGACTGGATGGTTCACTTTAACCGACAACAATTACTATTATGGTGCTAAAATTCTTTCACATTGCATCCATTCAGAAATATTTGGTAAGTGTTCATGTTTGATATTTATTTAACGTTTTTTGTTTAAATACTTTTTGTGAGAGAAATTGAAACATCACTAGACATTGAACTGGTATGCGTCATTTCAATGTTTATAGGTCAGACCACTTCTCATTAAAGGACAAATTAGCAAAAAACATTATTATCCAAATGGTTTGAACTTCTTTATCTATATACATGGTCTTATGCTTAGTGTTTGGTAACACAATTCAATCAATGCTATTTTTTTTTAGGGAAATTCAATCAATGCTATACATGTATAACAATTACCTATTCTTCTATGGTACTATTGTCACCGATACAAAGTCTAGTATCCTATGAGCTGTGAAAAAAAAATGTTGAATCAACATTGCATTTAGAGCTGACAAAAAGGGTTAAGCCTACCGTGCTGCCTCATCGGTCCTCTATTTTTGTGTTTGGCCATACCATTAAAAGGCACGAAAAAATGACCGTATCTTTTTGGGTCAGCCCATAAGTCTGTATTTTACATGGGCCGGCATGAAATGGTACTTATTCTTTCTCACACTAGGTGTTTCATTTGAGATTAACGCGATAATTATGTAAATGATTATTAGTGTTAATTTTAATGGTAAAATAGGTGTCACTTACTAAAACACTTATTAATTATAGTAAGTGAAATAGTTTTAGATGATTGAAATACAATAAATAGGGGTATGTTCCTAGAAAGGAATAATAAATGTTGTATTTGTATTATAAAATGGACAAATAATTTAAATAATTCCTAAAAAAAAAAGGAAATGTTAACTTGTGCCTTCAAGGCACAAGTTAATGATTCAAATATAGAAATAATTTATTAAAATGTGTGCATTGCATTTACTCTTTAACTTTTTAATTAATTAAATGCACAAAATTTTAGGGAATATTTCTTCTTTTGGGTTTTTTAACATGTGCCATAAAGGCACAAGTTAACACTACCAAAAAAAAAATCAAGATAGAGAAAATCAGGAAAGAGGACACATCTTTTAAGACATAGGGAGTAAATGTGATAATAGAAAGAAAAAAAAACATTCATATTTCATTGGTATTGTAAATGACACATGCCGTATATAAAACATGGGAAATAATTTTTTGCTAGAACGATGCTTCCTTAGTCCCTAAATATAAGTATATATATTCTAATCCTCTCAAAAAAAAAAACAAGTATATATTCTAACAAAAAAAATATATCTATTGCAAATTTTACATATATGAAAAAAAAATTAGCAATATAATAATGTGTCTATTTTGCGTGTGAGTACCGTCAAATTGCATATAGTGTATTCAATAATAACATTTCATATTTCAAAGTAAAGTAATAGTATGAGTTAATGTTTTGTTTGAAAAAAATAATAAATGCATCTAAGAAATTGAAAGAGAACTTATATTTAAGGACGATGGAGGGAGTATATAATTTGGTACATTGGGAGTTATATTTGACTTAAAGGCATTTTTCAAGGAATCTTATTTGAAAATTTTGTCTTAGAATTGAGCATTCAATTCGTTAAAAAATTAAAAGTTGTTTTTTGCACGCAAAATTTCTACTTTTATTTTTATTAGTTATCCCTTTCATGTTTTGTACAATTATTAAAAAAATTAATTAGTAGTGTTAATTTTAATGGTGAAATATGTTTTTATTATTTACTAAAATATTAACTATAGTTGATGAAATAGTTAGATGTTTGAAATACAATAAAAAATGATACTCCCTCTATATTTTATTATAAGTCACGTTATAAAAAATGTTTTAGTTTTATTATTAGTGAGTCATTTTATATTACCAATGCTTTATTAATGATTTTTTTTCCTATTATACCTTTTACCAATTACTTACTCTATGAGTCTATGTTTTTTACCTTTCTTTCAATATATTTTTCTCGATGAGGGATATATTGACTCTAACGGCTTTTAATTGACACTCATGTGATCCGCTTTTGGATTTTCTTCCCCAACATATTCTCAAATATCCCTCTTTAATCGCCACTCTTTAATTTCCAAAAAACTTCAACGACAAAATCTACTCTCGTGACTGTTACTGTCCATGAGCTCTAATCCATGAGTTTCTCCCCCAATTTCTTCTCTTTCAATAACGTGGAATTAGTTGGAAAAAAAAGGATGTGGATTTAGTGCTTGGGATAGGAAATGAAATCAATAATTTGAATGTGATGTGATCCTTGCGATATAACATTGGAGAAAGATCTGGAAAATAAAAAGATGAAATAATCTTCTAAAAAAAAGAGTTTTAATAAATAGAGAAGAAAGCATCATGCCCATAGAAAAGTAGAAGAAACAATAATAATTTCAGAATTATAAAGTTGTGATTGGGAGATCTTTGAGAAACTGGAGAGTTAGGTCAGCCAATATCTAATGTTTTCGAGCAATTTTGTAAATTCCAGATGTTACTGAGCAATCAAGGATTAGAAAATAGAAATTACATAGCCTCAATTTACAATCAAGGAGAAGACGGCAGCCATGGAGAGATGTTGTTGAACGCTTTTTAGAATTGATTTAGCCTACGATATAGGCTAGCTCACATTAGTGTAATTAATTTTATTTTGGGCCATTAGATTAAAACAATATTAATGGTGGAGATTTGGAGTAACTTTTTTAAATTACTCTTGGAGTCAATATATCCCCCCTCATTTTTCTCATATCATCAATAAGGAGTACTTATGTAAAATCACACATAATTTTTTAATGTAAAATTAATTACATTTTTTAATATTTATGAAAATGTCAAAACAACTTAATAAAATATGAATGGAGTATATTAGTGAAAACTAATTTGAGACTCAAAAAGTTAGAAGCAAAGGAGGGACACTTAAAATTAAGATGGATGATGTAAATGTTTACATTTAATATTGGTGCAGATGTTGCAGCAGCATTAATTCAACGTGAAATACCCCTTAGCTATGAATCTCCTCAATGTACGCGACCAATATATGGATTGGCTCATATCCCTACCGCATTTCAAAGTGGAACTCAACTTAACTGGTGTGAACAGATCTTTTACAACGGTGCGTTCTTTTAATTTCTTCATGAAGAAAACATCATAGTTAATTTCTAGTGATATACATAGATAAGATAGATATCACGACAAAGCTAGATATTTTAGTTTACCAGAATCAAGATCGATGGCCTTGTAAAAAAAAGGAAGTCATGATGGATGATAACATTTTCGTCTCCTATCAAAGTAAACGTCTTGTATAAAAAGAAATTAAATGAAGGATTAACTAAGCTGAAGGAGTTAAAAGATTGAGGATTATTTGAACAAAAAAAAGAAAAAAAGATTGAGGATTAAAACTTTCTTTTATACAAAAATTGAGGATTAAACCTTATTATCTAAAAATGAAAATAGTAATTCGTAACAATTAAGATACTAATGTTTTATTTCAAAAAAAAAAAAACCAAGATGTTAATATTTGACTATCTATAAAAGAGGTGACACCCCTTCAAAATTAAATAAATAGGTGATACATGAATTCTGACCGGAGCTTGTTAGATAGTATAACAAAAAGTTTGTTTTCGAAAGAAAAAAAAATGTCTACGTGTTGTCGGTCTACTTTTGGCCATGTTTACATAGTCAAAAGAAAAAGAATTGCAAAAAATAAAAATAGAAGGTATGTTTTATTTTACATTATGTGAGAACTAAAAGCTAAATACAATAGGAAAAGAAATAACAACGGTTGAGAAAGCAAGAATAGTCTTTGGAAGAGTGAAAACATTATGTGTCAGGTATGCAGCGCAACACAGATGAGACATTTTGGGTTAGCACTCGGTGCAAAGTTGAAAACTCAGGGTGTGCAAACAGAAAACAATATGGATTAGAGTGGTGATACATGTACCACCCCATGTGGTAATACACCTTTTACACCCACACAAAATTTTGACACATGGCAACCTAGACCCCACACAAATAGAAGAGAAAGTATGGTTGAAAGATGAACTTACCAAAATATTCCTAATGCATGGAGTGTACAATGAGGTGTATGAATAAAATGTGTTCAGGTAACATTTTCCTATGGATTATTGGTACAAATTTCAAGAACTCAGGGTGTCCAAGTGCACACCCTCATATGCACTAGGATCCGCCCTTGGTCCCAACGATCTGGTATTGGAATTCAAAAATATGTGAGGAACTTCTAGTTGTCGACGATGAAGCTAAGTATGTGGAGAGAGAGAGGGAGAGGGAGGAGGGAGAGAGAGACGATCATATATGGGGTTCAATGATTTAATTCCATGTTGACTGATATGACGAGAACAACGGGAAGTAGGAAGAAGATATTGGAGACAGTTAAAAAATAAGGGAAATGCTAACTGGTGCCCCCGGGGCACTGGTTAAGGATACTAAAAAGGGAAATTATATAGTAATTATTGCATTGAAAACTGTGTAATTAATCCATAAATAAGTCAACAAAGTTTCCTTTTATGATAATAAATTCCTTTTTTTGTATGCTTAACCGGTGCCCCCGGTTAGCATGACCCAAAAAATAATAAGAAGTAGGAAGAAGATATTGGAGACAAACTTCTTTAATATGTTTAATTTGCAGTTTTGTGGATACCACCCTACATAGACCTTGAAGGCAAAATAATTACAATCGAGTTATATGATGGAGGATTAAGTACATGTACTTTTCCAGGTATGTTTCCACAAATCTTGTTAATTAGGTTGAAATTTAAATAAATCTTGTTAATTTACGTGGATCTCATATAAATTTTGATAAATTCTATATGAATTTCCATGATAAAAAGTGTAGCAATAAGAATGTATCAGTAACATTTGTTAAGTTTTCAATTCATCCATGAGTGTAAGATAAATATTTTGAAATTCTACTGCAATAGTGAATATATGAAGTAATTATTCACTTACTGTTGGAGAATATTTATAATAATATTTTTAAAATAAACCAATCAAAACAAAATAACTTAGTCATTCCTCTAAAAAAATAGCCTCGTTATGTTTTTTTTCTTCTTTATATAGAATTTGTTATGTTCTTTACTATAGTCTTAATATTTTCTTTCTAAAAAGTATTGCTATTATATGACGTCTAGTCTGAAAAAATATTTAAATAGTAAATATTTATTTATGTTTAGATATTTATTTCATATCTTTTTTAAACAAAGATATGATAAATATTTAAACAAAGATATTTAAACATTTTAGTAAATATTATGTTTTGAATATTTTCGTATCTTTTTTCATAAATAAATGTTTAAATATTTATTTATGAATTTTTTTTAGAGATATTTATGAAAATATTTTAGTCAATAATATAGTTGTATTTTAGGGTTCTCTAAAAAAAATATAGGATAAAGTGCACTTTTCCACCCTAACTTTCAAAAACTTGCAATTTTGGCCCTCTAAATACAAAAACTATAATTTTGTCCCCCTAAGATTTAGCCTCATTGCAAATTTGATCCTTTTAGTCAATTTTGACTCGGTCAAAGCTAAGTGGCATGCCACGCGTGTAATAACTAATTAAAAAAAACCACTTGTGTATTTACTTCTGAATTAAAAAAAAATCAAATAATTGAAACATATTTTTTTTCTTCCAAAACTCAATTTTTTTTTAAAAACTCACCATTTTCTTCATATCTTCATCTTCTTCTTCATTATATCTTCATACATTCATCATAAAAAATAAAAATAAAAAACCACGATTTTTTTTAAACCTCACCATTTTCTTCATATCTTCATCTTTTTCATTATCTCATCATACATTCATCATAAAAAAAAACCCAGATTTAAAAAAAAAATGAAATCATCATTTTCATACATTCATCATACAATCTAGAAAAAGAAGAAAATTAGCATCAATTAGAGAGAATAAAAAAAAATTAGCAACAACTAAAAATTGATAATGATATTATAACAGCAAGAATCAAACTGAAGCAACAAATTTATTCTAACAACAAAAGCAAAAATCAAAATATTGTTGTTGGCAAAGTTTTGTTGCCGCCACAAATCAAAATCACAAAATCTACATCAAGTGAATAATATCAACAATCTCTTCTCTACTAGAAGCACCATGCCAAACGTGTTTCACGTTGGCCTTCCCATCGTCCATTTTAGCAACCATAAGTGCAAAGATCTCAAAGGAGGATTCCAATAATCGCTACTGCATACAAGGATTCTTGGAGCGCTGGATCTGAGAGAGCTATAGCAGATCCAGATTCGGATCTAATTCAGATTCGGAATGATGGATTTTGATGAAGATTCAGTTCTTGATGAAGGTTCACGCATACAAATTCTTCAATATGGGCAAGAGAAGAGAAAGAAGAAAAGAGAAAAAGATGAGATAAGGAAGATCTTGTTTCTACTTAACAAAAGGATGATGGTGATGATACAGAAAAAAATTCAATTGGAATTTTTGTGCTTTGTTGTTACGTGATGTGAATCTAACGAAGTTTTTTTTTCACGTGCCCCTTCCAATTTCAATTTCCTTTTTTTACTTTTTTTAATTCAACGATAAATACACAAGTGGCTTTTTTTTAATTAGTTATTACACGCGTGGCATGCCATTCAGCATTGGCTGAGTCAAAATTGGTTAAAATGACCAAAGATGTAAATGGGCTAATTCTTAGGGGGCAAAATTGTAGTTATTGTACATAGGGGGTCAAAATTGCAAGTTTTTGAAAGTTAGAGGGGGAAAAGTGCACTTTAGCCAAAAATATATAGTTGTATTTTAGGGTGTAGTGTACCCCCGTTTGTTCCTTATTTATTTTTCTTCTTAATTTCTTTATTTTATAAAAAATAAATTATATTAAAATAGACTGATATAATAGTGTAGCATTTTGTTATAGAAATTTTTTTGTTTCTGCCCTAATTTTTGCCAAAAATTCCAAAACTACCATACTTTTTAAAAAAATTGCAAAAATGCCCTACTTTTCTGACTTTCTGGTACCCCTTTACTTGGAGTTGCGGGGTATTTTTCGTATTTTTTTTTTAAATTTTAAATACTCCTCTACTTGGACTTGCGGGGTATAATAAGCACAAAATTTGTGCATTGGTTTCCGTTTTTGCATGCATAATATATAAAAAAATAATTAAAATAATTTGTTTTTAATAAACTAATAAAAGTTATATAACAAATAATATTACCATAAAATTATTTGTTATATAATTGTAGATTTTATGGTAATATTATTTGTTATATAACATTTATTAGTTTATTAAAAATAAATTATTTTAATTATTTTTTTATATATTATGCATGCAAAAACGGAAACCAATGCACAAATTTTGTCCTTATTATACCCCGCAAGTCCAAGTAGAGGGGTATTTAAAATTTTCGAAAAAAAAGAAAGAAAAATACCCCGCAAGTCCAAGTAGAGGGGTATAATAAGGACAAAATTTCGTCACTTTTTAGGGTACCCCGCAACTCCAAGTGGAAGGTACCAGAAAGTCAGAAAAAGTAGGGTATTTCTGCAATTTTTTGAAAAAGTAGGGCAGTTTTGGAATTTTTGGCAAAAACTAGGGCAGAAACAAAAAAATTTCTTTGTTATACTATTGGCAAGGTCAACTTAACAAGTTTAGAGGCCTAAAACAATTTTTATTGTGAGGCCTTTTACAATAATAAAAAAAATTACATAAGTTTTATGAAAAAAGAAAAAAACATCCAAGATTTGTTAGAGCCAAGAGTTGAACGACAAAAAGGATATGAGGTCTTCACTTTTACCAACTCAATTTGGAAAACATCCATTTATATATTTTCATATTATATATATATAAGTAAATTAAAATAGAACCATATATTAGCTGAACTCTCGATGAACAGTAACCCGTAATGGGTCTGCCCGCCGATTGCTCCTAGGTGGCTAATCGTCCTCCCATCGTTGCTTTGCTCACATTTGTTATCTGCCTTCTTCTCTTTCGAGTTCTGGGTATAGCTGTCAAAGCGGGCGGCCCGACCCGTTTAGGCCCGGCTCTAACGGGCTTCGGGCTTTATCGGGCCGGGCCAAAAAGCCCAGTTGAAAAACGGGCTTAAAATATGCTACCCGAGCCCGGCCCTATACGGGCCGCGGGCTAAACGGGCCGGCCCGTATTAAAAATTACATTTTTTTTATAAAAAAAGTACTATAAAATACTCCTATAAATTTTTTTATAAATAATATTTTTAATATGTTTAAATAATGTCTAGCATCAAAAATAAATTTTAAACATTTTTGTACAAACTTTGTAAA
>Ga0315913_1005780_pt1 | contig 15004 bp, 7 predicted proteins | sample MpolsnodulesMG_FD_207736 | JGI IMG/M metagenome (GOLD analysis project Ga0315913, IMG submission 207736) | Medicago polymorpha root nodule microbial communities from Los Angeles, California, United States - small nodules | ecosystem: Host-associated > Plants > Roots > Nodule | place: USA... | reverse complement strand
ATTGCAGTTTGGTTCATTCCTTCCTAACAACGTGCACCCTTAACATTTCGATTGTTCCATCTTCACGCAGCACAATCTCGCATAAGCAACTATCATTTTCTGTGATCTTGCACTTTCTACAAAAATCTTCCCACCCTAGCACACGTACTCGACCATCTCTCCATGTACGTACTTGGCCTCTCTTTTCGATATGTGTTGTGCTTATTTGTGGCAAGATGTGATGATAGGCTGCTAAGTATTGCTCTGAATGTCCTGTCATAACCAAAAAAAGATGAATGCAACTGAAATATCAAATTATTAACACATTAAACAAAAGTGACATCAGTTCATAAATGTGAAAAATGAAAGGTAATGATTATAAATTTTACCTTGCAGTGGCAACACACAAGGGTGACATGTTTTGTGAAGCAGAGGCAGAAATCCTTGATAACATTCTTTGGAATAAACTTCAAATGTGAAGAGTGATGGCATAATAAGTAAATCAAAGAAGTAACATGAAATGATTGTAAGTTATGAAAACTAAAATTGCAATAACTTGGACATAAAAGTAATAAAGAGAATAACTAGACATGCATAGAGTACAAAGGAAAATTGATAAGAAATGACAAGTCGAAGGTGAAAATTTCGACTATCTCCTCTACCTAGGGTTAAGCAAATGGACTAATCACTCGTTTAACTATGATTCCATGTCAAAAAAAAGTAATGGACATAAAAATTGTACCAATTCATTAGGTCTGGAATGAATATATTTTGCAATGAAGTGTGGATTTCCTGGTTGAATATACATTTCAGCATCAATTTCGTCATCTTCAAGTTTTGAACGTGTAGAGCTGCTCCCAATGTCCGCTAAACCAAAATAAATCATCAGGTAAATTATGACTCATGCATGCACAAACTCATAGAGGATGAAAGAACAAAATAGTAGTTTTATCTTCAGTATGATGTCAAAACTTACAAGATTTGCACTTGCAGGTTCTGCAATGTTGATGTTTACTTCTACTAATTTCCTTATACATTCTTTCATTCTCGTCGTCGTCATCACCATCATCATCGGTATCATGATGTTCTTCCTCTGTCATAATATCATCATCATGATCTTCTTCCTCTGCCATAATATCATAATCATCATCATCATCATCAGCAGCAGCAGCATATTCATAATCATCATCCTCATCATCGTCATCACCATCATCGTCCTCTTCCTCATCCTCCATATTGTTATTTTCCTCCACGTCACTTACCTTCTTCTTTTCACACACTGATGATAGTTGAAGAATTTTGAACCTGAATATGTTATTTTCAATATGTGTAAAAACAAGGAAATCATCCTCCTCTAAAGAATTTTCCTCTCTAAATTGCTTCCAGCCATCGTCAAAATAAAGCTCATCGCCAATATGACGAGCTTTGACATGCCAATCTCTTCCTCTTCGATCTCTTAGGATAAAATCCTTTATTACCGTCCTTTTTGAACGCATCAAGTTCACAAAAGCATTTGGGATACGCTGAAATAGATTAAAAAAAATAAAAATTAGTAGTTAATATGTACTACATTACAAATTATTTTCAATACACTTAATAAACTCTGAGGATATAACATAATTGGGATTTTATATTTCTCTGCATACCAAACTGATTTTTATCAAAAACGAAGGAAAAACATTGGAGGAAGCATGGTTAAGAATAAGCAAGTACGTACCATTCTTTCAGTGTGCTTCTCTGTGGAAAAAACTTTGAAGAAGTCTGGGTAATCCTTGGCCATCTTAGTTACAATTTCAATATCTGAAAATGCCAATATTCAAATTATATCACACCTTGAAAATTCCAGACTTTTCTTGATATTCAAAATAAACAAATTTACAAATAAATTTCTCAAGAAATTGAAATGAGGAAAAGATATATGAGAATACATGCATACTTCAGGAAGTACAAACAAGGACTCTAATTAATTCAATATCCTACATTCATTTGACTATATGTGATAAAAGGACCATGCTTGCATTATATTTAATTATTTTACTTCAATTTTTTTTTCTTTTGATAACAAAAAAATCCCTTTTCTTTTATATTTTTATTATTATTTATTTTTTTGCTAAGCTAGGAGATTGGACAGGCATCAGGAGGAAGCAACGACATCCCAACTAGGTTGGTACCCCGCACAACCCCCATCCTATGCCGCCAATCTTAGATAAAAAAATTATTAAAAAAGGGGAAAAAAGAACATGAGGGGGGACTAGGCCAAAACCCTCAAAAAAAAAAAGCAGAAACAGAAAAGAAACATAAAACAAAAAGAAAACAGCAGACATAAAAAGAAACATCTGTCTACGGGAACCTTGGACGAGGGAACCCTCTCCGGTCCAAGAAGAAGTTAGTCTGAAGAGTTTGAGGCAACACCGATAAAAACCTTGCCTTGTATCGAATGACCCAAATGATTTTGGAGTCATCATTGGTCACCTGAATTGGATCCTCCCTGAGAGCGGGTTTTATACGGCGGTGGCTTACCAATCTGAAGCTTCTTTCTAACTTGTTGCTTTTGTTTCTTAGAAAGAACCGGAGTGAAGGGTAACTCTGCGTTGGCTTTGTCATATTCACGGACACGCATCCAAAGATCCAAGTCACGTTGAACATTCGGATTGCTATGTGGTTCAAAAACAGTCAAAATTTTGTCTCCATTTTCATCAGTCCCTGTATGCTCAACCGTGTAATTGGCATTCTGAGCAATTCGCTCCATCTCTAAAAAAGTGGTAGTGTCGTCCGGGATGGATCTGACAACAAGGGGCCATCGTGGGGACTGTATTGCACGTCATTGTGCTCATCAGCAATATCAAGTTGAGTTGGTGACATCTCCCTAGCAGAAGCGGAGGCCTCCAAATCAATAGTCAAAGAATGCTCATAAACATGGGCATCTGAGGATGGATGTGTCTCATGTGCATTCTGAATCCGGGGAATCTCTAACTCCTCCCGTGGTTCCGAATTAACATGTTCCACATCATCCGAAAGCACGTCATCGTGCACATCATCAGGGGAAGGTAAAGAACCTTGAGGAATCTCGTCAGACACGCGGGGAGGTGTCTGTTGTTGTGTTGGAGCCGCAGTAGTAGGCATAGCAGCAGCCGGCATAGATTTTTGAGTCTCAGCAGGGATAGTAGGTGCTGCAAATGCTTTGGATGAACCTATACCAGGGGGATTTTCTTTTGTAGGCATCCAGTGAGGTTTTGTGGCTGGTATCTGCGTCTTCCCTTTTGCAACTTTATCCTTAGACATGACATCCTTCCTTGGGTACAACCAACGACAGTTTGTAACATCATATCCAAATGTCTGACAATGCGAGCAAAAATCCGGAAAAATGAGAGATGAGAGTTACCTGCAATAAATTTACTCAACCCAACCAACAGAACTTCAAATTAAATTCTTGTTTGCTTAAAAGTATAATGTCATTCACTTACTTTAAGAATATTTTGCAAAAATACTAAGGATAAATCAGTAGTATATACAAGGCAGAACACAAAAAAAGTAAGAAGGGATTTTGGGAGTTACCTGCAAGTCCAAGAAAAATGAGAGATGAGAGTTTCTTTGTTATTCTAGTGAAAAGTGTAGCTTCTGTATTCGATTTTAAAACATTATTCCTTCTTCTTCCTTAATTAATTGTTAGGTTCCTTCAAAGAATAAGTGTTGGTAATAGTCCATTTAGATTTCTACTTATGACATTCAGTCAATATCATTTTTCCACATTTCCGTCATTATTAATTTTCTATTTATGGAAACACATTCTGAGTGTGAGATAGTGCAATAGTGATGATGGTGCATGTGCAATGCAGCACTGATGGTAAAATATGTAGTTGCTACTAATAGGCTAGTTCAACCTTTGTGGTCCTTCTCAAAAAATTGTAATATTTTAATTAATTAATTATGGTCCATAACTCAATTTTATTCATTTTGAATGTGTTGATTATTGCTTGATTAATTTGGGGTGCAGCACTAAAGTGTTATTCCTCTTTCTCATTCATATCTGTAAGGTAGGAAAGGGAAGGACTAGGAGACTTTATCCAGCAATATGCAACATTATTTCATGCATTTTTATTTTTATTTATTTACTCATTTTAGTTTATTTAATGCTTTATTTATTTATCTTAGTTTATTTAGTGCATTTTCTATTTATTTACTCTTTTTAGTTTATTTAGTGCATTTTTTATTTTAATTTATTTAGTGCATTTTTATTTTAGTTTATTTAGTGCATTTTTTATTTTTTAGTTTATTTAGTGTATTTTTTATTTCAGTGCATTTTTTTTATTTGTAGTTTACTTGGTGCATTTTTTTTATTTATTTCTTTTGTGTTACTATCTTTATTTTCTTTAGCATATTTATTTATTTAGTGTTTATATCATCTAATGCATTTTTTTTTATTTATTTCTTTTATGATTATTTTCTTTACCATATTTATTTATTTATTTAGTGCTTTATATCATCTCATGTATTTTACTTTTCATTTGTCATTTTAATTTTTATTATTTGCCATTTTATTTCTTTTACTTATTGTGCTTTAGAATGTATTTAGGGACAAATATAAATATAAATGAAAATATTGCATTGCATGCATATTTATTTATTCCGCTTTTACGCATAAAAGAAAAAACGCAAAAATAGTAGTTTAGTCTTTAATCCAAGGAAAAGGGGATTTTCATGTTGATACAACGTCATTATGAAAAATCCCTCGCGCTTTATATTATTTTGTCACACTTTAGGTTTTTTAGGCTTTAATTAGTAGAAAAACATAAAATCAAAAAACATTCAAATAATCAAAAATTCACAACAAATTCCTTTTTCTAAACAAACCTTGATTTTCAATCAAGTGATTCCTCATCTTTTTTTAACTAAATTTCAATCAATTTTAATCATATTTAAACTTTGTTTTCTAGAATTAAAATCAATCAAATCCACTTTATTTTTGTCACTTCAGCTTTTTATCCTTAAAGAATGTTTACATTTGTATTTATATTTACCACCCCTAAGGGCATCAGCGGAGTTTGAACATGAAATCTCATATTCAAAATCTGTATTTTTACCACTTAATCAAATTCTTGGAGTTTAACATAATCGATATTATTCATTTCCATTTCTCAAAAACTTGAGATATCATTCATCAATTTGATACTATTTGATTTGCCATCATTCATTTTAGGCTGTGTGATTACTGCATTATTTTAAGATTAAAAGCATACGTGAGCGGCATCAATTACTGACAGCCTGCATTAAAAAAAATGACAAAAGTGCCCGTGAGTTTAACTAAGCTAAGGCAATGCATAATATATGCAAGGTCTGAGGTTGAACCCTAGACTAGAGGTGTCAATATCATGGGGCCTTGAAGTTTTGGCCCCAGCCCACATAGTAAGGGGGCTTGAAAATTCACAAGATTAAAAGACCCACATTTATGCAAGCCCACAAATAAAAAAATCAAAAAGCCTCAAGCCTCAAAATTTCTATAAACTTTTTTGTTTACCGTAAAAAAATATATTTACCGTAAAAAAAAACTTTTTTTTTACCTAAAAAAAAAGTTTTACTACAATTACTTGAAATGTGTTTGGGTAACATCATTTTAACATTGAAATAATTAATATGGGGCTTTTTTAGGCCCACAAATAAATAGATTTTATAGTGGACTTAGCCCCAAATAATTTTGAGAATTAGGGGGCTTTAATTTAGTAGGCTTGGTGGGGGCTTTTTTGAGTGGGCTTTGAAATTTGGGGCTCTATTGACATCTCTACCCCAGACACCACAAAAAAAATGACAAAACATAACGAAAGATCACGTATAATTTGATTATATCAAGAAGATCCTGTATTTTGAACCTTAAACTATGAATATGAAGGTTATTAGCCATTGTTCTTAGCCTTTTGTTTTTTAAACAATTTTCTTTCACAACTTTTGGAAAATATAACAGTTACTTACTGATGCACATGCTAAGTAAGATTTTTCTAAATTGAAAATGCTAAAAAAATTATTTATGATCTACACATCAAAGATAGATTAAATCTTTGCTTTTGTTTTTATAAAATAATGTAGTAATATTTTAGCGTGCTTGTATTATGAATGATTTAGTAGTAATTTTGCAATAAAAGTACAAGAGAATAATATTCAAATGATTAATAGAACAATGTTTACTCAATTTGCACAAAACACACATATTCTCATGGGCAGACCCCCTTCTCCGACCAACTCCCAGCCGTTAGATTAATTCAACGACTAAGACTTCTTTGAATGGACAAGACAAACTGCAAAGTTTTGCAATCCAGCTGCTAGTTTCTTATATATCTTACATACATCAATTCCTTAGTCGTAACTCAATAGTTTTTGTGCCATCGGGAGTTATAATCCGATAAATCAGATGGGTTTTTGAGCAATGTGAGGGGCCTATAAAGCAATTACCTAACCTCACTACTAACCATGTCAATTCCCCTATAACTTGGCCCAATTGCTTCTGTGCAAAATAGACTCCTTGAACATTCTTAACCTTTCATTAAACATTGTTATATATGTTGAAATTTCTAATTGTTACTATATAGTGCTACTCAAGGACTCATTGAGGTAAGGTGTATGATAAGCTCCCATCTTACTAGAGTTTACTATAGAGGATTCGATAACTTGTTTTAAAAACCCTCAAATGCCCTCCTCCGAGCATCTTTAATGAACAATTCTAGATAACATTGCAAACCTGATTACCAGGGTTGAAAATAGTTTCGAGCGAAACCCTTTTGATAAATTACAACTTAGCAGTATATATGCTTCTTGTTTTGTCAGATTTATACCATAAGGAATATTTCACGTTTATTTAGCTTTGCTTAGAAGAGCCTCTTCGCCTTTGTGAAAGCTTGTAATACTACTTATAGAATTTCCTACTCTCATATTCATGCCAATAACATACTCAAGTTCAATTAGTAATTGCCAAAATGCTGTTAACTTCAACTTTCCTATTCATCAAGAATTTGAGTATTGGTTTACTGTTTAGAGGAAAATATATGACTGTGTCAACACAACATACATATGGATCACCTAGGCAAGCTATCTAGCATGTATTGACTAGCTATTTAACAAACATTGAAAAAGTTATTAAACAAATAGTAGCTGTTGCATATCAAATACATTCAACAAGTGCAGGGGACCAAGAACAGGGTAGTGAAGTAAGCCTCAAACAATGATGTTAACTCATTCTAACCATACCTATTTTACTTCTCCACACTCTATTTTCTTATGAGTAAGAGACAAACTTAGTACCCTGGGGTTTACAACACTCACACACTTTGCCACACACTATGATTCCTATTTCAAATAAATTTTCACAGTCTACGGAAAAGAAACAAAAAATACAGTAAGTAACGGAGCAACGCTGCATGAATTCAAGACAGTCTAAAAATCATAAATCACAAGGTCTGACTTAAGTTATCTATGGAAGGGTTACACTACATTTCTGCTAGTATGTTTCCAGTGAAAAACCTAAAATAGCCCTAGAAAGAAGGGTATGGAACAAGATAACAAACAAGGTGAAAATTTCATATTGTTATTATTGACTTATTTTTGTTCTTGTCTGTCTCTGTCCATCTAATTTAGTAGTCAGTATCAGTGTTGAACTACTTTGGTGTTTCGGGTTTACTGAAAAAATTGAAGATTTTAAGTGGAATTAAACACTTGACATATTGCATCAAAGACTAAGCATTTGCTACAAAGTCACAAAGACAGGACACAAAGACGCATACAGTAAAGTTATTCTCCAATTCACATAAGTGGATAACTATGAATACCTTCAGATCCAATGACTTATATATATATGAAAACATAATACAAAAGATTCCTTCGTCTGAGGAAGAACCAATATGAGAGAAAATCCATTCAGTGTTAACTATCAAATTAACTATGGACCCTAAACCTGTTTGTAAAGAAAATTCATGTATCGAAGAACCTAATTTTCTCACGTTGACCAAATTAAAAATAAAAACAAGTATTGATAAAAGCTACCAGAAACTGAACTCTTACAAGGGAGATACAGTGCCTTTGGAGGAGTGATACATGTCAGCAAAGCTCAGGCATAAGTGGCGGTCTCTGTCATCCCCCCAACCTCCCCAACCTTTAAACCCGGCTTTATAACCAGGCTGATTTTTATAGACATGAACATCCCAATCTGAATCAATGTTCGCAACCTTATCATGCTCTTCTACACGAATGTTCGCCATGCCGTTATCAATGCAAGCCTTATTCTCCCCCTGACCCTGATGCAAACCACATTTCCCAAAGTGAACAGCACTAGTCCTGGGGCCTCGTAACGTGTAGACAGGCCTACCAAACGACGGATAAACAGTAGCCCACATAGTGATATCCCAATTATAATCATCAAAGAAACAAAATTCTTTAGCCTTATTGTGTATTTTCTTCCAAACCGTTCGATTAAACGAGTAACCTATGTTTCCCATTCTCTCCGCAACTAAACTATCCCACTCTTCACCTCTCGAGTTCACATCAGAAGGTGCTAAATTTGCAGCATAACAATCAGGACATTTCATAGGCTTCAACGAAGTTAAAATCTGTAAATTCCGATACGCGTTGGGAAATATAAAGTGGTCTTCTTCTATAAAAAGTACATGCCCAGAATGCGCTCTCGTCTCACTCAATCCATCCCACACCGTATTCATCATCCACCACCAATGATGCTTCAACGACACAATCTTCGGCGCCCGATGGTTACCATACTGATCAGCATTCCCTTCACAATGCTTCTCTTTCGCATCATCTTTCTCCTTACAATCACCAACCGAAACCCCCGGAAAACTATTCGGAAACAAATGTGGCGAATACGGAGCATATATCTGTTTAACTTGACAAAACCTAATACCACCAATGATCTTATTCATTTCCTCAAAGTAACCATCATGACTAACAATCAATAAAGTCTCATTAATCCCTACAACCTTAGCAAGACTCTCAACAACCACTTTAAGATACTGCGGCCGATTATGAACATACAAAACAACAATAATAGCATCTTTACCAATATTTGGATACAAATCCAAATTCCTTGGTGGCAACAAATTCAACTTTTCCAATTTTTTCGACAAATCACTCTGCTGTGGAAAATTTTGCAACTTTGTAAACTTCAAATCGCGACGATAACCGGAACCATCATCAACACTTTGTAAATCATTAGTTTCAATAGTTGTACTTGAATTTGATCCAAGTAAAAATATCAATATCAAAACCCCACATAAAGTAAGAAACACCACAGATAATAAACGACGCAAAGCCAAATCTCTAAGACGTGGTTTCTTATAAGAAGCCATAGTAAACAAAAAGCATAAAAAAGACTATAAATTTGTATCAAAACTAAATCATAACCTTGATGTTGAGATTGTTGGGTTGAAGTAGAAAACCAAAACCCAGTTCTAGTTTGAAGTAAAGATGAAAAATTTACACAAATCAGATGTAGAAATCAAGGTTTTGAGTACCCAAGTGGTTTATTGTGTGAAAAATGGGGTGTGGAAGAAGAGGGTGTGAATAGTGATTTGGGAGGGTGAGAATAGAGTTGAAGAGTAAAAGAGGGTTTGTTTGGTTGGTATAGGAATAAACCGTAGAAAACACGACAAAGAGTAATGAAAGAGAGGTTTGAATTGTCAACAACAGTGGAGGCAGAAACAAAGCTGTTATTCGGGTATGGATTGCTGGTTTGGGGATCCGACAAGGTATGATACTGTAGTGTAGTGAGTGCCGGAGAAACTAGTCAATTTTAGCTCTATGATTCATAAATTAAAGGCTTGATTAGATATTTAGTCTCTTAATTAATTTATACTTTTTATTTTGCTATCGTAATTATTAATCATTACATTTTGATCTCTTATTTTTGGCCTCTCCGTCAAGGACGTGAGAGTAACAACGGAGCCAATGCTCCAGGACTATAAAAGAGGGAGATGTCGCATCTCCAATCAAAATTTTAAGGCAATATATATATATGAGTTATCTCTCTTATATAGATATATATAACACTTTATCTCTTAATTGATGATGTGAGATTTAACCATTTGCAAACTTAACCATTTACACTTGAAATCCAACAATCTCTCCCACAAGTGTGAGTTCTCACCTCCTAGAACAAGATCTAACATAGGATTTATCTCTCACTTCCGCACCAAGTCGAGGCAAGGTTCTGATATCATTTGTTTGGAAGAACAAGGGCGACGAGATCAACAACAAGTTCAACACTCGAGGATCACAATAGAGGAAAATAATACATCTTCATCCAAAACTTTAAGGCATTAGGTTAATAGGTCACCTCTTTTATAAATTCAATATTTCATCCATTCGTAGAGACCGTGGGACATAAACTACACACTTGTACAATACTACCATTTTCTAATGTGAAAGATCAGACAATGTTGCAACCATAGAGCATACCAAGAATTCTTATCCCTGAACCGAACTAAAAACCCCGATATCAGTTGTTGAGAAAAACATACATAGAGAAAAATAAAATATAAAAACACAAGAATATAATGTGGATTCACCAGAGTGGAGAAAAAATCATGATCATTGTCAAATGACAACTAGAGATAACATTATTTACACAATTTTACAACATATAGACTACTCTCGAACACTCATTGACTTTGGTACACTCACACATTAATGTATCAAAAATCTAAAATAGCCTTTGATTATGTACTATGTTAATGAAAATAGTTTGTCGCATCAAAATGTTATGTTAATATTGTCATATCAGTCCCTCCTTTTACTTACTGTCATACCGATTATTATAAGTACTTATTGTCATATTGATCTCTCTTAGAAAAGAGTTATTGTTAACATTGATTGTTTATTTTCACGTCAAGTACTATTTTGATTAATAGAGTGAACAATCAAAGACTATTTTAGAAGTCTGATACATTAAATGACTATTGTGACTACTCGTTACACATTCATGAACCAAAATGATTATTACCCATATATAAAATATTGGCCTACCCCTTCCTTTATAATTTTGTAATATGAGACTTCTTCGACATGTATATTTTCAAACAACACCAATAATGACCATCTTGATTGAAACGTTAGATCTTTTAGTGTTATCATCGACGATCATAGTTCAAAAGAACTATCATTCTTCACCATAAAGAGTATAGTTACTTGAAATAAAACCACTCCAACAAAATTTCATTGTCTTTGGTGACAATAATAGTTCCAAGAATCTCACAACACACTTTACATCAATGTCATTCAATATTCATATCACCGTAAAACCCCATAGGATATTTTACAGGAAAATACTAAATACAATAAAAACATGATGCCAGTTGATTAGAGCCATTAAACAAGGTGTTTTTGTATTTTATTTTTTTCGTTTTAAAATAAGGTTATCAGAGTCCATTTGTTATATCTTTTTTTAACAAAAGAAATCACTTTTACGAGTATTGCATTCGTTTGTAATAGCTTTTTAAAAAAGTCTGAATTTAAAAAAAATAATCTAAAAACAACTTCAAATGAGAACTTGTTATGAGTAGCTTCTCAAAAAATAGATTATTTTTAGAGGATAGAGAAAATATGGTTCAAACGATTGAACTAATTTTGTAACAAAAAATCTTTTTATATAGTTGTATCCAAACAAATTAAATTATTTTTAAAAAAAAACAGTTATTTTTATCATGATAAACAAACACAAAATAGATTCTAATTTTTCAAAAATTCTCTAAAAAATAATCTCTAAATTATTTAATGTCAAAATCATTTTTATCTTAATCCGTAACAAACGGCCCTTAAAAAAATTAACTTTTTTTTTATAAAACTTACAGATTTTCTATAACTTTTTACAAAATTTGATATGACTTCTATAACACAAATATATTTATTATGTGGAAGATATAATGAAATCTGCAAGTATAGAAATATTTTTTTTCGGCCCTAAAATGAAACCCAAATTTTAAATTTTCCCTAGTTGAAACAAAAATTTCAAAACTGCTCTACTTTTGACAACTTGCGACCTACCCATATGTCACAGGTCCAACTTGCGACCTACCCATATGTCTCAATTCCTTCTTGCGACATACCCTCTCCTTTCTCAAGTTTTGTATTTTTTGTTGTCTTTATTATATGTCACAAGTTGGACATGTGACATGTTTATTTGTTTTTTTTCGTTTTTTATTTTAATAGAATTAGTTTTAAAATTTTAAATAATTAATTGAAATAAATATTTATTATTTAAGATGACACATTTAAAGATACAATACATTTAAATGAAGAAGAAATATTTAATAGAATACAAATCAAATGCAATAAAAAAAATATGTCTAGATTGCTACTGATTTTCAGTATTAATGGAATTTTTTCGGAAAGAACCGGTCATCCTATAAATGCCGCATTTTCTCCCCTCATTTTCCACAACGTCCATCTTGGTCCTAATGCGAGTGATTGCGGGATGACCTTTCTTTGCTCTACGCATCGCTGAATCGGGAACCACCTTTGAGCCTAAATAAGCTGGCCAATACTATTGGTGTGAACCACGTTGAAATGGATATTGTATACAGAGCATACACAATCATTCGTAAATTTTGATCGATAAATGTTTTATAGTCGTAGCTAAAACTTGAGTCGTAGCTAAAACTTGAGCATGCGACATTGACATGTGAGCAAGGTAGGTTTAACGTCCTGAATTTTCCACAGTCACACCATTTAATTTGCAAGTCGACCTTGTATTCTTCCATCAGTAATCCTTCTCTATGGTCGATAGTTTCACGGACGGAGAAGGTATACCCATCAACAATTCTTCGTTTAAATGTATTGTATCTTTAAATGTGTCATCTTAAATAATAAATATTTATTTCAATTATTTTTTAAAATTTTTAAAACTAATTCTATTAAAATAAAAAAATAAAAGACGGAAAAAAAAATAAACACGTCACAAGTCCCACTTGTGACATATAATAAAAACAAGAAAAATGCAAAATTTGAGAAAGGAGGGTATGTCGCAAGAAGGAATTGAGACTTATGGGTAGGTCGCAAGTTGGACTTGTGACATAGGGGTAGGTCGCAAGTCAAACTTGTGACATGGTGGTCAACTGGTCAAAAGTAGGGCAGTTTTGGAATTTTTCTTTTAACTAGGGCAGATTTAGAATTTTGGTTTCATTTTAGGGCAGGAGTAAAAAAAAATCGCAAGTATACTTCTGAATGTTAGATATCTTGTAAAAAAGAAAAATATGGAAAAATACATCAATAAACTATTTTTAGTTTTTAAAAGATAAAAAACTGAATAATTTTCCTCTAAAAATATTGAATAATTTATTAAACTGTTCCTTATGAAATTGTTTATAAAATTAGAAAACCAAAATACAACCAAACATTCATAAAATAAAAGGAAAAATACAAGCAAACAAGACATTTATGGGAAAGTCTTTCATGGACACAAACCCAAATAAATATTATTTGGACGCACTCACATAAAACTAATAAAATTAAATAAAAAATATTTAATTTTTTATTTTTTGGACCCAGTCAACGGAAACGTGGGCGCCACGTGTGTAATGTTTTATTTTTCTTATTTTTTTAATTTTAAAAAATAAAATAATATTTTTGTTTAATTACAAAAATAAAAAAGTTTTTATTTTAATTACAAAAAAAAGTTTTTTTTTGTTTTATTAATTACAAAAAATAATTTTTTTGTTTCTTTATTACAAATAAAAAAATTAATTACAATTTTTTTTGTTTTTTTATTACAAAAATAAAAAAATTATTTATTTTTTATTTTTAATTACAAAATAAAAAATATTAAAAAATACAAAAATAATTAAAACGTTACACACGTGGCGTCCACGTCAGCGTTGACTGAGTCAAAATTGGGTTAGGGGGCCAAAATTGTAACAGAAAGTAAACTTAGGGGGCCTGAAAAGAGTTTTTTTTAGGGGGCCAAAATCACAACTTTGGAAAACTTAGGGGTCAAAAGTGTAATTAAACCTAAAAAAAATGTTAAGTATGTATAGGTGAAAAACCATGGGGCAACTAGTAAGACTCAAGAAAAAAAATAGGCATCAAACTTGGATGCTCGTGCAACTCGCTTGGTTTTTTTATGTTACTAATTAAAGTTACATAAAAGATCAATTTATAATTGTCTTTAAAGAGATTCAAAGTTTATATCTTAATTTTAGAAGACTAAGTTTTTTTTTTTTAAACTCGGTATCCGATCTAAGGACCGACTAATCCGAAGGGATAGAAGACTAAGCTTTAATTCACTGTGTAATTGATATATGTTGCTAATTACTAATTACTATTTTAATTTTATTTATTGGTTCAACCTGAACATTGTATATCTATGCGGTTCAACTTCAATTGTGTGGAAATATTCAAGAATAGTCAAAATTTCATTTTCTACATTTTTTGAAAGACAAGAGTTTTTGTCCTAATAGAGTTATTGCATATAGAATTTTATTGACAATTCCCATGACAATTGTCTACGCAGAAAGAAGTTTTTCAAAATTTAAGTTGTAGAAGTCTTACATGCGGTCAATCATGCTACATGAAACACTTAATGGCTTGACATTGATAGCAATTGAAAGTTGTTGAAGTCTTACATGCGGTCAATCTTGCTACATGAAACACTTAATGGCTTAACATTGATAGCAATTGAGAATGATATGTTCGAAAATATACATCAGGAAGACTTGATTGATCAATTTGCTTCAAAAAATACGAGAAAGAAGACTCGTTTTTAATAGATGGGAGGTTGATAATTGTATTCGTTTTAAATTGTATTTTAATATTATTTATTATAATATGAATCTTTTTTGTGTTAGTTACAATGATGACATTTTTTTTATGTTTACTAGGGTTGGCCCTAGGCATAGGCAAGGGGTGTGAAGGTCTAGGACCCAATCCTGTAGGGGACCAAAATAAATTGGTGGGAGGCGGTATATAGTAAGGATTCATTTTATGGTGGTGTATATAGTAAAACGTATAAAAAGACCCCATCAGACTTAAGCCCAACAAC
>Ga0315913_1005779_pt1 | contig 15005 bp, 8 predicted proteins | sample MpolsnodulesMG_FD_207736 | JGI IMG/M metagenome (GOLD analysis project Ga0315913, IMG submission 207736) | Medicago polymorpha root nodule microbial communities from Los Angeles, California, United States - small nodules | ecosystem: Host-associated > Plants > Roots > Nodule | place: USA... | reverse complement strand
CAAGTTGGAGCATGTGGATTATGAATGCCCAACTTGGCCAACAGAGAGAGAAATTGAGATCGCCCAAGTGCCTTAGTTAAAATGTCAGCCAATTGAGTATTAGTAGGCACATATGTAGGACGAATCTGCTCTTTAACTATGTCATCTCGAATAAAATGGCAATCGACTTCAATATGTTTTGTTCGTTCGTGGAAAACAGGATTCTTGGCCATATGTAAAGCAGCCTGACTGTCACAGTAAATTTGCATTGGTTGAGTATGAAAGATGCCGAGACTGTAGAGAAGACCTTTGAGCCATTTTAACTCGCAAGTGATAGTAGCCATAGACCGATACTCAGCTTCAGCAGAAGATCGTGAAACAGTATGTTGCTTCTTGGTTTTCCAAGATATGGGTGAGTGACCGAGAAGAATAACCATCCTGTGAGTGATCGTCGTGTCAAAGGGCAACTAGCCCAGTCAGAATCACACCATCCATTCAATTGTAAGGGGCTGTCATGCCGCAACAGAATTCCTTGCCCAGGGTTGCCTTTTAGATAGCACACAACCCGCAACGCAACTTCCCAATGTTCTTGTTTTGGTTGCTGCATAAACTGGTACAAAATATGAACACAATATGAAAGCTCTGGCCTAGTGAAACATAAGTAAATTAGACGACCAACTAAGCGTCGATACTTATCGGGCTGATCAAGGATTCTTCCATTAGCAAGAGCTAAGTGATGGTTCTGCTCAAGAGGAGTGGGAGCAGGTTTAGACCCAAGAAGCCCTGCTTCAGAAATTATATCTAGTGCATACTTCCTTTGGCAAAGAAGTATTCCTGTTGGTGATCTTGCGACTTCTACACCAAGAAAATATTTCAGAATCCCCAAATCCTTCATATGAAAACACGTGTGGAGATAGGTTTTAAATGCTGAAATGACAGCATGATCATTCCCAGAAATAATAAGATCATCAACATAAACCAATACCACAAGAATAGAACCTTGTTGCTGCAAAATGAATAATGAGTAATCAGATAGAGATTGTTTGAACCCGTACACTTTGAGTGCAGTGGACATCTTGGCAAACCAACATCGTGGAGCTTGCTTGAGTCCGTATAGAGATTTATGAAGTTTACATACAATCCCAGGTCGCGTGGTGTGAAAACCAGGAGGTGGTTTCATAAAAACTTCTTCTTGAAGATCCCCATGAAGGAAAGCATTGTGCACATCCATTTGATGTAACTCCCAATTTTTCACTGCAGCTACTGCCAAGATAGTTTGCACAGTCACCATTTTAGCAACCGGCGCAAATGTTTCATTGTAGTCTACCCCTTCAACTTGACGATTTCCAAGTATTACCAAGCGAGCTTTGTATCTCTCCACTGTCCCATCAGATTTGTGTTTAACTTTGTAAACCCATTTACACCCAAGTGTCTTCTTTCCTGGAGGTAGATGGGTAATGGTCCATGTTCCATTCTTTTCAAGTGCTTGAATCTCACTTTTCATAGCTTCCCTCCATTTTAGGTCCTTCACCGCTTGATTATAGATGGTAGGTTCACTATCATGATCAAGACCTGCAAGAAAAGCTCGATGTGCCAAAGAAAACTTTTCAAGGTTAGCATAGTGTGCTATTGGGTATGCCGTACCTGAGGATGACGACGGAGTAGGTGAATGACTAGATGGGCTCATCTTCTGAACTGTGTGAGTGACACAATCTCGCAGCCTAGTAGATGGAAATTTATGTCTGTATCCCCTACCCAAAAGTTCAGTGGCTTCATCTTGTTCACTTGCCAATTCCATCCCAATTTCTAACAACGGTTCTGAATTAGAATGATTCTCTACTTCAGCTTCTTCAACCCCCCTGTCACCTGAAGTGGCTTCGCCTTGATCAGAATTCAAAATCACCGTCCCATTGTTAGCACGCTCGTCTAACTGTTCTTCATCCAATACAACATCATCATCCGAAAGAATAGGGTTGAAAGTGATATTGGGTGTAGTATCAAGATTACCAACAAATGGATAATCAGTTTCAACAAATTCTACATCTCGAGAGACAAATTGTTGTTTACTCTCAAGGTCAAACAATTTCCATCCTTTCTTTCCATAGAGGTATCCAATGAAAATACATTTTCTACTCCTACTAGAAAATTTATCTTCTTTTCTATTCTGATTGTGTGCATAACATAGACATCCAAATACTCGTAAATGTTCAAGGGAAGGTGCTTGTCCATACAACATCTCATAGGGAGTTTTACTATTCAAAACAACAGAGGGTGTCCTATTCATTAAATATCCTGCAGTTAAAACACACTCACCCCAAAAATCAATAGGTAGATTACCTTGGAATCTCAAAGCTCTAGCTATATTAAGGATGTGTCTATGTTTTCCCTCAACTCTCTCGTTTTGTTGAGGTGTACCAACACATGAGGTTTGAAAAATAATTCCATGTTCGTGAAAGTAACGTTTCATGCAAATGAATTTCGTTCCATTGTCACTCCTAAAAATCTTTACGTGTTTACCAAATTGTCTATTTATCAAAGTAAAGAAATTCATGAGCGTTTGTGAAACCTCTCTTTTGTCAGCAATCAAATAAATCCACACAGCACGTGAATAATCATCCACAATTGTCATAAAATAGAAAGCACCACAAGATGAAGTAGTTCTATAAGGGCCCCATAAATCACAATGAATTAATTCAAAAACATCATTTGCTACATGCTCACTAAGGGAAAATTTGTCTCTAGTTTGCTTTGCTCTCAAACAAACATCACAATTCTTATTCAAATGATCATGCTCTTTATTCTTACTACTGTTTGAAACTAGTTGAGTAATTTTCAGAGAGGGATGTCCTAATCGCCGATGCCACAACTCAAGCTGGTTTACTCCCACAACTTTACAAGCTTGCACTCTCTGAATGGTCCGGAAATAATAGAGCCCATCTCGCCTTTCACCCGCTCCAATCAGCGTCCTCGAGATGCGGTCCTGCAAAACACACAATTTGTCAACAAAGTGAACAATGCAATCCAAATCATCCATCAGTTGAGAGAGGGATATCAGATTGCACTGAAGATTTGGAACATAGAGCACATTAGAGAGCTTAAACCCTCCATCAAATAAGACAAGTCCTTCCTTAGTTGCATTTGCATTCTGTCCATTTGGCATACCAACAGGGAAAGCTTGTATCTCATGCAGATCACACATGAAATTTAAGTTCCCTGTCATATGATTTGAAGCTCCACTGTCCAATATCCACGAGTTTCTTGGGGACTTACCTGTCATCTTATCTGCCATGTCAGGTGGATGTGTGTTTAGCATCTCCATCAACTTCTGCCACTGCTCAGAGGTTATCCCCAGAAATCCATTCTTCTCTGTATTTGCAGTAGATGAGCTTGTAGAAGTCTGTGTAGCATTAGCACGCACAACAACAGGCCCTCTTCCTCGGCCTGCTCCTCGATGTTGGCCTTTCCCACGTGCACTGCTTCTACCTTCAGTTTTTGGCCTATCACCCCACCAATCAGGATATCCAACCAGCTGGAAACAGTCAGTTGTATCATGTCCGCTTCTATTACAGTTGGTGCAGAACATTGACCTGTCTTTAAATTCTCCACGTCCTCTATTCTTTACGACTTGAACTACGAGTCCCATGACTTTACCTCGCTCTTCTTTTGCCCTTGTGATAGTTCTAACTCGGTCCTCCTGTATCATTGTAGAATAAATTCTATTAAGAGATGGTAGGGGATTGGCAGCGAGAAGATTGGAACGCACTGTTCCATAAACAACATCGTCGAGTCCCATAAAAAATTGATGCACCCGCTCCTCCTCTCTGCGCTTTTCGAGTTTGACAGCTATTCAGCAACTGCAGCCGTTACAGCTACACAATGGTATTTGCTCATGGTTTGCAAGTTCATCCCACAACACTTTTAGCTTCCTATAATAGGCTGCTATATCCATTCCTGCTTGCTTGCACGATGCAAGATCTGCTTTCAGTTGGTGTATTCTGGGTCCATTTGCAACCGAGAACCTTTCCTTAATGTCTTCCCACAGATCTCGTGCATTCTCACGATAGGATATGGTAGAACGCAGATTCGGCTCCACCGTATTCAGTATCCATGACACAATCATGGATTGAACAGTCCACCAGTCTTCTAATTCGAAGGTCGCCTCACTTGGTTTGTTGATTGTTCCTTCAATAAATCCCCATTTTCTTCTTGCACGGAGGGATGTTTTCATGGCCAGTGCCCATTCATCGTAATTCTCGCCTCGCAGTTGCACCTGAGTAATTAGATTCCCAGGATTGTCATTTGAGGAGAGATCAAATGGAGAAATCTTTCGCTTCCCTGGAGAATTCTGACGCTTCTCATGTTTTTCAGAATTCTCTGGTTTTTCATCTTTAGGATCTTTTTGCTCTGATGCCATAATGAGAATTGGCAAAGGAAAAGATGATCTTTCTATTACTTCAGAGTGACATTATATTCACCAGATACAATATCAATCATGCATTATTCTAGGATGTTGATCTTTGACTAATTACATATTTAACTAGGCCATAAATACATATATGCAAAATCAGCTAATTACAGACCACAGTAATTACATACTACAGCTAATTACAATAAATGCCTGATTCTATAATTTTATATGCATGATTTCCTCATTATATTTAAAGGCAAAGCAACGGCAATGGTGATGAAAATAAAAGTTACTCTAGACTAACAACAAAAATTAGATCTAAAATCCTAATGTTTGTAGAACTGTTTCGCTCTTTCTGATTTTCAGCCGCTCATATTTGATGGTCATAATAATACTTCCAACATTATTGTGCAAATAACTGGTAAAACAAAACAAAAATGCAAGTAACATGAGGTATATCCAAATCCTAGAAAACTGAACACCACAACCATAACTAAATGAAATTACAATACCATACATCCACATACCATTCTTATGTTTAGTAAGTCGTCTACACAACGTGGCACACTTTCAGATATCCGTTTTTGAGAATAATTTCTCTCATTGAAACCACCGTGTTTTTAAGGACGCCTGAAGAAACAAACATGTTGTATGTTGGTGTCATTCTTGTCTATCGATGAATTTGAAGGCCTTTGGCACTATGCTATTACTTGATCTCAGGTCACTAAAGAGACTACTTTGTTGACACAACACAATGACGTAGATTCTGGTAGTCATCATTTGACACAATTTGCTTCATTAAATTTGCATTATAAGCCATTTTCATGGTCTGCATTATGTCACACGCCGTGCAATTTTTCTCTTGTTCGATGGCCCATTTTTCTTCTCAAATCTCTTTCTCTTCTTAGTTTGGTTTTGGAAAGACTTTCCAACTAAGGATGGTATTTGTTTCAATCCAAAGCTTTTTGCTACGTGCCCTAAGTGAAGTTTCTTAACCATAAATATTCTTTTCAGCTCCCCACGATGCGCTGTGTATGCACGGACCCAAGAGCAAAATGCTCTCTTGGCAAGTTCTTCCATTTTGGGCTGAAAATGACAAAGCAAGAATTGGTTTGTGAATACAAAGAAGAAACAAAAACCCATTACAGGATCATATTATTATCTACCTGTTTGGATCAACAGCTTAATTAAGCGTGTATAGCATAGACACTTATCGTCTTAGTGCTTATTTATAAGCTAACTCTATAACAAAAGATAAAATAAAGTTAACTATTTTTATATAAGCTATAAGCTGCTTTCGTAAGCAATTCTGTAGAGCTTATGGAAGTATGATGAAAACAGTTATGGCATAAGCTGTTTCCTAAACAGTTTCACAAGAGCTCTTACGAGTAGATGAGCTCAAATTATCTGATCCAAATAATATGAAAATATTAACGTTTAGTGATAAATCACAAGGAATAAACAAGCCAATAAAACTGGAGATGGAAGGGGAAAAAAACATTGATATATGCAGATCATAATGATCACATTCTTCAACTTGAGTGCATGCATGATTGATATATATTAAGAATAAGGAATATCCCTCTCCCTTTCTTAACTAACCTTCCATTTCCCTCCACTCAAGAACTTCCAAGCACATCAGAAAGGGAAAATTAGGCATTTTTATTTTGATTATCATTTGTTTGAAAGATCAATTGCTTAGCAGATCTTTTCAACAAAAAAAAATGCTTAGCAGATGCAATAAACCAACATGAAATGTTTCATAGTTTTCAAAAGTTATGAACTCTACACAATATTCCAATGATGATTCCAAATTTAACTTTGATGACATGTTATCTGACTAAAAGAGGATAAAAAGTTAGATAGAATTTAACAACTGTAGAATTCAATAAGATTAGCAATGAGGATCACCTTGGACGAGATGCAGGACTCAAGTGCCTTCTGGAGACACATGATCCACGGATGCATGTCTATGAAAACAGATTTCTTTATGTTGTTCTTGTGTGCTGACAGTGGGAAACTATCCAACACTTTGAGGAGAGGGTACTCCACCAGTGAGACACCATGTTTCTCCAAGTCTTGTAAATAGTCTATTTCAGATGGTTGCAGAAATAACAATGACTCTCCTTTTTCACCAAGTCGAGCAGTTCTTCCAACTCTGCGTCATGATTTAACGATAGACCATAAATAAGATAGCCTTTCAAATCATATCGGAATATTACAATTTTTCACAAACTGGGATATCGAAGACACTTTTGAATCTACTAGATGAGATATCTAGTGAAGCAAGCCCCACTTACTCACGTTTGTTAAAATCAAAGCGAGCACCTTTACGCTTCTAGAAATATAATATGTTTAGATAAACAGCATAAAGGTAACCAATGAGGATAATGATGGAAATGTTTTACATTTACTTTTTAGCTGTTAAATCCTGATACAATTTACTTTTTATCAGCACCACATTTTAATATTCTAGCCAATATAAACTAGTAATTATTTGTCGAAGTCTAACTTCTATTAAATTATTGAGTTGGATATGTAATCTGGAGTTTAAATCATATAAAAATATTTCAACAAGCCGAAGTCTAACTTCTATGAAAATGAATATTTTAATAATATTTCAACTGAAAGAATCAATAATTGGAACATACACCCTAACCAAAGAAAAACAAAAGATAAATTAGGTACCTGTGCACATATTCAGTGGCTTCTCCGGGAGAATCATACTGTATGATGCATCTAACATTTGGAAAATCTAAGCCTCTGGCAGAAACATCAGTAGACAAAAGAAGGGCAGATTTCTCAGTTTTAAAGGCCTGAAAACTGGTTGTCCTGTCCTCCTGCTGCATATTACCATGTAGCCGAAGAGTTTTGCATCCAAGAAACATTGTTCTGTTCCCTTCTTCAGTTTGTGGATATGATGAAAAAAGGAATTCGGTTAACAATGAGTAATGAAAGTCCACTGCATCACATGTTGAAAAGAATAGCACAACCTGTGGAGTCAATAGATGAATGATGTGACTTATAAGGAAGGCATAGTATTTTGAAACAAATGTGATTAATGGCAAATGTCGGTCCATGGAAAAAAACTAAAAATCTGGCATAAAAAAATAGCAGACTGCATCGATTTGCAGACAGAAGCATGACAGCAAAAATAAAATAAAGGCAATGCTATAAAACAAGTCCTTTAACTTAATTTAAAATTTCAAAGATGTCGTTTATCTTTTTTTGTCAAATTAGTTCTTTATCTTTAAAAATGTTTATGCCGTTGAACCAACTTTGATTTTTAGTTCACTTATGATACAATTTTGATCACATTATCATTGTATTGAAAAATACGTTATAGAAAATGTTTCGCCACTCAGCAACAAATTAGAATCTCGTTGACAATAACGAGGTCATAACCTTAGATTATGTTGATGGATTAGATATTGTAACAGTCATTATGATGTAATTTAGACATTGTATTGATGAATTGAAGATGTAACTTACCTTTTTGAACGGTTAAGTAAAACTTTTTGTAACATGCATAGATGAAAAATGAATTTGGTGCAACATTGTTCACGTTTTTAAACATAAAGGACTAATTTGACAAGAAAAAAATGATATGTTTGAAATTTTAAAATATGTTAAAGGATCTCCGGTGTAGTTTTGACTAAGATAAAAATATAAGCACGATTCATGTCAAAGCCCTGACAAAATCAAACAATGACATTCATTTCATCATATACCTATTGACAAGAAATAATTTAAGTATTAAAAACAATTGAAGAATATACAGAGTGCAAAATCTACTGATTTCAAGCACCAAAGCCTTACCTTCTGTGAAGGTTCCCTTTCAAAAAGATGCTTTAGAATAGAAAGAAGTATAGCAAGCCGTGATCCACAAGGCACTGCATAATAATCCAATTAGGTAAGCACGATCTTAAAACATTATACTAAATTAGAAAGCTTGCAGAAGAAATGTATAATCATCAGTTTAACACATACCCTTCATGTATCTCTGAATTAACTGTTCAGGCACTTTATAAGCTCCAACTGCTGCTACTTTACTGGAATGTGTGTCTTCATTGTCTTCATCACAATCTGAGTTATCAAATCTAATTCTTGACGTTGGTTCCATTATTTTATCATCAATACCAATCATCACTGGATCCTCTAAGCTAATTTTAGCAAGGTGGTTTACTTTCTCATTTAAGGTAGCTGATAAAAGCAGGTTTTGTCTTTGAAATTTAGAGGATCTTGGAGCTCCATTCTCTTGGTCATCGTGCCCTGGCTTCATTGAACCTAAAAGATTTAGTATTTCTTGTATCTCTTTTCCAAATCCTAATTCCAAAATACTGCAAAAGGAAAAGAAAAAAAATTCAGGCAAAGATGCACCAAGAAAACAGTATCAAGTTAATATGCATACATAATGTAATTTCTATTGCACCAATAGATGAAAACCATACCGATCAGCTTCATCGAAAATTATCCAGCGCAAATTTGTGTACACGAAAGATGATGTGTTCTTCAAGTGATCTAAAAGGCGTCCAGGAGTTGCAATAAGAATTGATATGCCTAAATAGGAATCAGAGGTTAAAAATTCGTTAATGTTTGTCGTCATGACATTTCCTTTATGTGATAGATATATTTTCTTTTAAACGTACTAATAGATGTAAACGCTGTTGAATCCGAGATCCTACATACAATTGGCAAGGGTACTAAAACTCACAAAACTGTGGAATCGTAACAAGGATTATAAGATCCTACAAATTTCATATATATGCATACATTAAGAAAAGGCCAATAATTGAATCATTACAAGCAATTAATTAAATAAATTTAGAATCCATAATTTCACAAATTAACAGCTTAACAGCTTAAGCCAGAGTTTAATCAACTTGACAACCCTAAAAACAAAATAAGAAGTTTTTGGCAAGCGACAAGGCAGAAACCAAACAGCTCACACAACTGCAAGATGAAATTCAACATTCACCACAACCAAATCACCAACAAACCAACACCCGGTGCAATGGGAGAAATACAAAGGAACTAGCATCGAAGATGGGAACTGTGGAAGGAGTTGTTAGTCGAGGAGATAATGACAGAATTGAGCTTTTGGTTTTTGGTTGAAGGACAATAAACAAAAGAGTTTATAGTTCCAGAAGCAGGACCCCATATATTCGCACAATCCGAACCAACTCAACAAATATGCGCAGAAGTCCCAAGCAAGTTCACTAGATTGTGTTATAGCACAACACAAGGATCGCTAACAAACTCAAAAATCAGAAAATTTTCTAGCACGGTATTGGGATTGCGGATGCACCCAAAAATCATAAAACTTAACTATCTTACAAGATCAGAATTTTAACTATCTTGAAGGATACTATAACACTAATTTTTTCTAGAATAATTTCATTTCCCGTTTTCGACAACATTCCTGATTTAACTTTTGAACAACTAATAAAGAACATATTTCAAAGATAAAATCTGAAGATGAGCATTGGTGATGAATAAACATGAGTTCTACCTTTGCGTAGCCTGGCTTTCTCCTTTGATCTACTTTCACCACCCATAATGTATCCTGGAACAATCCAATGAAACCGGTGCAGTAACTTCTGAAGAATTTCGTGAACCTGCAAACATAACTCACGCGTTGGTACAAGAACCAACGCTATTGCCAATAAACCAATTAAATTTGTGAAATTGATAAATATTTTCACACACTAAAACAGTGAAATTGATAGGTTAGTTGGATTACACTTTTGTGACTACAGTTTCTGATGATGAATTATCTTGAATGTTGAACACAAGAATTAATTTATTTTCACTTAACGGATTCAGCTTTTCAATTACTGGATAATTTAAGGTTATCATAATATAGATTTGTTTTAGTTATCTCATCAGTTGTCACAGTATCCAAAGTAACATAACAAAACCGATACTAAGTAGTGTAACCTATTATCCATCTCAACTCTCAAACAACATAAGTGACAAGAAGCTGAACAAATAGGTGAATATGTAAATAACAAAAAGCAACGACACAATGGTACTAAATAGTGTTTAAAACAAAAATAACACACACCAAATGTTCCATCGGAGCGTGGAATTCTCTTATCATAACTCTGCAAGTGATGAATTATTGGAGCCAGGTATGCAATAGTCTTCCCTGTGCCCGTAGCAGCATTAACCAATCTAAATTTTCTCATTAAAGAATCCAATTAAAAACAAAACAAAAAACCCAGCAATTTATAGCACGAAGGAACATCGTAATCCCTCCATTTCAAATCATTGATAGTTTAAGATTTTTACACACCTATTAAGAAATCATTTAACTAATGTATGTTTATTCCAATATAAACCTTAATATTATCATTAGTTATTTTATAAATGAGTCTAATAGATATGCACTGACAGTGTAAAACACATATTATTGTTTAGAAACAAAATAAAAAGGATACGCATGACGACCAGAGAGAACAACAGGAATAGCTTGAGCTTGAATCAATGTTGGAGCTTCAAAACCCATTCTTTCTGTTCAACAAACAAAAAAGATTAAAACTTTGGATAATTGAAGCTAGCCCATGAAGTGAATTATGATTTAAAACACAAAAAATTGAGGAAACAAAGAAAGAGTTACCATGAAGTTGGTCACATAAGGTTTGGTGAAGACCAAGGCTAGAAAAGGAACATGAAGCAAAAACGTTGTTGTTATTGTCTGCTTTGTTGGTTCCATTGTCATGAATTGAAGTTTTCTTCTTCTCTTTTTCTTTGCTTTTCACCACTTTGGCTTTGGTCTTCTTGTTCGTCGTCGCCATTCTACTCTGCGCTGTGAAATAGCCCTATACTCTGTTAGGTAGAGGAAAGAAAGAATTACCAGAGAAAAGAGGTGTAGAGTAAAAATTGATGCGGCAAATAGAATGGGGTTTATTCTATTGTTTAGGGTTTAAAAAAATACATATTACTAACTAGGTATGGGAAAAAATATCTAAAAACTGAACGAACCCAACCAAACTAAAATTAACTGAACTAACATTTATCTTAAAAAACAGTTTATTAACTAAAGCGAACGGTTAGCTAAATCGAACCAAACTCAATTAACTGAATCGAATCATTACATCTCAATTAATCATATCACTTCTCACATAAAAATTCATTTTCTTACAAAAAAAAAACTCTTTTCTAAACCCTAATTTCATTTCAATTTCAATCGAATCTATCATAGAGTAAGAGTACTGCCCTAAGGGTAAGGTGATATGATAGTTTACTTTGATTATCTAATTTTGCAAGCAAAATAAAATGTTTCTAGTTCATAAAATGGAAAGATAAGTTTTGATTAGCTCAAATTAGAATGGTGGTTGATTGTACCATAAAAGTTTACATGTATTAATTGATCTATCATGATGCTAATTAGTTGTTGCTTAATCACTAAATCTGATAATAATGTACGTATTGTCCTTAATTATTTCAACCAATAGCAATATATGCTACACATGTAATATAAGAAGACTTAATAGTAGTTTTATTTTGGCCTCTAAGTTTTATGAAGTTGCGATTTTGACCCATAAAAAAAAAACTACAAAATTACTCCTTAAGTTTTTTCCCTCTAACAATTTTAGTCCCCTAAACCAATTTTAACTCGGTCAACGTACACTTGGACTCCTACAAATCATTAAAAATATATATTTGATCCGTTTTACCATTTAACTTTTTGCAACCACATTTTTCACTATCACTTTTAACTTTTCCGAATTCAACCCCCATGTGACATTCCAGCACGTAAGTAATAAAAAGTTTTTCAGTTTGATTTTTTTTCGAATAATTTAGTTCAATATTTCTGATGCACGTTCTGTAAACTGGAATACTATTTCAGTTTTGTTTCAAATTCCAGAAAAACTGATTGGAACACTTATATTAAGATTGATTTAGTGTTTTTTAAATAGATATGGGCATGCCTTGATTATGCAATAAAGACCAGTCATACAAAGACACCACCTGTGCATTCATACTACACATTTTTTATTCACAGGAAGTTGTGCTACACTAGACTAGGGATGTTGAAATTAAAAATAAAATAACTATTACCATTACTTTACTAGATAAGATACATAAAAGAAAGGAAGAAGTAACAAGCACAGGAACGCAAAGTAAAATATTGGCATCCATATTATAAGGTTGAGCTCAGTAGATCTTTTTAGGAGGCTCCAATGACCATAGATAGGACCTATCCCATTTTTACAGTACGATGGTTGGCTGTTCACGGACTAGCGGTACCCACCGTTTTTTTTTTGGGATCAATATCAGCAATGCAGTTCATCCAACGATAAACCTAATCCGAATTATAGAGCTACGACACAATCAAACCCAAATGAATAAAATGTTGAATTGAATCGTACTTCGTCAATATGGTTATCAATTCTTTCACTACAACATTTATATTTCACGGTTATTAAGGAAAGATGATTCTGTTAATCTGAAATTCAGTTAAGAGGTAAGTAATGTCTCTGATAAAAAAAACTCTTCTTCACAGAAATCGAATTCATGTTCTTCTAAGTAATTAATCTTTTCGTGGAGCTCATTCATAAGAAGAATTCAATTGATTAATGATATTTCAATCTAGCCTATTCTATCATGTTACACCATCTTTTACTGTATCTACTTTTTATAAAATATAATATATGATTTTCTTCCGTGTAGGAAAATCTAATCAAATAATTTTATTTGGCGACTGTGGTACACAGTTGTTTTATGATTGCACATTCCAAAAATAGAGCAAGGGTTTATTCATGAAGTAATGGCATCCTAAATAAAAGGCATAGAAAAAGAGGTGAGTAACGTGAGAGACAGTTTCATTATCTATTTCTATCTTCTTTCTTTATCTGATATTTGATAATGATAGTACAATTTAAAATTTTGCATGGTAATTACTATTTTTTGAGAGGAATACATGGTAATTACTATTGTCTCACATCTTTTAAGTAATTAATGATTTGGTCAGCCAATTGTATAAGTCTAGATAGTAAAAATTTGAGAAAAATATGAGGCCTAAGATCACGACCTTAATGGCTTGATTAGAATACAGAGTGCACGTTTTGTCAATAGTTGAATACTTTTTTTATAGATGAGGTGTAGAGAACGTGAGGTTTAAAGATGGTTAGAAGGTTGCTTTGATCTCGACACGAGTCACAAACCACCATTTAATTGTCATGAGAAAACAATCGTTTTTGTACTTGGGCTATGGACCTTTGTGAATTAAACCTTGACATAATCCGAAACGAAAACTAATCAAGTAAATGAACCAACACTATCTATTGTTCATTTACGTTTTTTTTTTGTTGAGGAATATTGTTCGTTTACTTGAATAGTTTGACGGTATTTATTTTACAAATCTAAATAATTTTTTTATACAAAGAAGGACTTGAGCATGGCGGGGTCAGAAATTAAATAATGGGGACCAAGTTTAAAAAGTATACTCTAGTTAAACAAAAAAAGTTCAAATATACTACATATATGAGAAATTTAAGCTGCATTTGAAGTTGATATTGGAAGAACATAGAAAAATTAAATTCAGTTATGCATATAATATAAGACTTCAAATGAAAATGCTAATGATGGAGAGACCACATTGACATTTCTAGTGAAATAACAACATAAATAGCAATATACTAGTAGTATAAAAAATATTATAAGAAAATTGGCCGGGATCATGGCCTCCCTTGGCCACGCTAGTCCCTCCGCTCGTGGACATGAGTCTAGAAAACGACAAACGCACTGTTAAAGGAGGAGTGTCAAACCCAAAAGCATCGTTCAACAACTAATACCAATAATCAAGAGAAACATTTTTGGAGATGATCCACTCCAATGAACAGATACCCGAAAGCACTCCATTCAGTCACATTTATAAGTAAACAACAACTTTTTAGATACATTGAATAACTAATGTATCCAACTTTTATATAGACCATATATATTAGTTATTCAATCAATCTAAAAAGTTGTTTTTTTTACTTGTAAACGTGTTTAGAGGGAGTAATTAGTAACATAAGTCATGTTAATCGGTGCCCCCGGAGCACTAATTAAGCAACTAAAAGTAGAAAGAAAAAACAAAGTCAATATTAAAAGCAATACTTTTTAAAATTTCAAAAAGTAAAATACACAATTTTCAAAAAACATTTCATTTTGTAATTCTTTAACCGGTGTTCCTTGTGCACGGGTTAACATTTCCTTAGTAACATAGCTAGATTCCCCGAAAATAATTTAAACCACTCATTGGCTTAAATGTGAATATTGATTAACATTAGTAGCATATTTTTTTCTTCTTTTGATGTATCTGAGATGAATAACTTAAATGTAAATATTCATAATTGGAACATGGCTATCAAAGTATCAACCACAGTCCATAAACGATAATTAATCAGTCACAGCTGTGTCAAGCTACACACACAAACACAAGTGCGTCCCATTTCCAACTTCACGTTCACTCTCTCATCATTCACGAAACTTCCAACTTTCCGCAAAACTACGTTTACTTTCCAAATTTCACACAAAACAATCCACGTGTCACACATCCGCGTCACTTCACAACCAATCACCACCATCCATTTCATCCTCATATCGAATTCTTCACCCTATATAA
>Ga0315913_1005773_pt1 | contig 15011 bp, 8 predicted proteins | sample MpolsnodulesMG_FD_207736 | JGI IMG/M metagenome (GOLD analysis project Ga0315913, IMG submission 207736) | Medicago polymorpha root nodule microbial communities from Los Angeles, California, United States - small nodules | ecosystem: Host-associated > Plants > Roots > Nodule | place: USA... | reverse complement strand
TATAACCTCTCTCTCTCTCTCTCTCTCTCTCTCTCTTTTGTTAATGGGTTTTGTTCATTGTATATGATTTTGTTGAAATTTTCTGTTATTAATTTCTGGGTCTCTGTAATCTACCATATGGAATAGAAAAGTCTCAATTTTTATTGTAAAAACTTTCAAATTTTAGTGTTTGTTTGAATCCATCATTTTTAAATTTTATCATGAAAGAATGAAATTGGAATATAATTTTATGGTAATTAAGCCTTATTATCTTCTTTCTGGTTTTTAATTATCACTTTAGCAGTATTCATTTCTAGTAATTGAAGTAAATTAACATGTAAATCCATGTTAATTTACTTCAATTATGCCTACATTTCGTATCTCATTAGTTTAATTAGCTTGGAAATGTATAGGTTATTACTTCATCCAATTTTTTGGCATGATTGAAAGTTGAAATTGATTTAAATCTTTACGTCAGTATCCATGTCTTGTATTATTTTTAAAGCTTTTAACTTGGTAGATGCTTTTTTCGAATTAATGTATTTGTAGCTGCCTAACTGAAACGAGTAATGGTGTAGGACATTTGGAACACAACCTGGTATCCAAAAGCTTCGGATCATGTCAATACGGAGAAAACATGGTATATTGTTGATGCTACAGATAAAATTCTTGGAAGACTAGCATCAACAATCGCTAATCACATCCGAGGGAAAAATCTAGTGACTTATACACCCAGTGTGGACATGGGTGCATTTGTAATTGTGGTACGTATTTCTGCATTAATTATTTGCAATTGGCATGGAAATGCTGTTTTTTATGGTTTACTACTTCTACTGAATAAGCTTATTTGTTATATAAGTCAAGTTTTAGTTGAACATCTTTCTTGTTAATTTTCTTTTGGTTTAAAATGGATGGAACTTATGCAATATATGACGGACTGTTTTGTAAGTAGAAGGAATCAAATTGAATCTCAAACCAAAGAAGTTTTTTGAAACGGACATATAGGTTAATGGAGTTTCTTGCATTTTAGCCTTTCCTTTTTGTGGTAAGTCACCATGAAATGGCATAGAGGCTCAGTGTCATTTTCCCTTCAAATTGTTATCATCATTCTGATAGAAACTGGTATTTTATTTGGAAAAAAGATGGAGATAATCCCTAGTTGGAAGTTAGAGCACTGCAAAACATCAAGGGAATGAGTCTCCTTGTCACCCAAAGGCCTCAGCATTTATTCAAAATTTCATATGTCAAGATATCTCTCCTCCTTAACCCGTCTTCTTATTTATAACATGCCTTATTCTTCTAATTATTTCAGTCTTTTTTTCTTGTAATATACCGTCCATTGTACAGTTGTTAACTGTCTTCCCTGTTTTTATACCTGCTCCTCTATTATCGTTTTGGAGAGTTACTGTTATTGAAGAGTCCTTGTAATTCTAATATCTTCTTACAACTCTTCCTCTTCTTAAATACTAGTACTCTTAATGAGTCGTTTACTAACACATATTTATCCCTTTGCTATAATAATGTCACATTGACAATGACATTTGGATCACATTTCACAATTTTGAATATTGATTCTCACTCAACTTAGTCTGTAGTTAATGTATTGCTTTGTTGCATGTTCTGAAAAGTCTTGGTGAAGCTGCTCTTAATCTTGTTATGTCTGAATGTTTGTCATGTTTTTTCAATCATAATGGGAAGCTGCAAGACACGTTCTTTTTGTTATGTATATCTGATGTTAATGACTTCTCTCCGCTTTTTACATTATATAGATTGTAAAGAAGTTTATTTATTATGCATTTGGTTTTAAGTATTAATTATAGGCATATATGACTTAATGATCTGACGACAGATTCCAATTTTTCATGATAAACGATTTCCACAAAAAAAACTAAACTATCAACAGAGGAAACAAAATCTCCTATAAAATGGTTGTATTGTTTATAAAACTTGCTTTTCACATTAATGACTATGTTTATGAGGCTCACCCTTCTCACGAAGTTTTATGCTAGGAGTATTGTCAATAATGTTCTGTTTTCACGATTGCTTTATGAAGTCTTGGACTATTATTTTAATTGGGGTTGTGTAGATAAATGCAGAAAAGGTTGCTGTCAGTGGGAAAAAGAGGACCCAAAAGCTTTATCGGCGGCACTCAGGTCGACCTGGTGGTATGACAGTCGAGACGTTTGACCAGCTGCAGAACAGAATTCCTGAAAGAATTATTGAACATGCTGTTCGTGGCATGCTTCCAAAAGGGAGGGTAAGTTCAACAAAGTTTAATGTTTTTCCAAGAGACTTGTACGTAGACATGTTAAGATGGATCATTGATGCATAGAGAAGTTGAATATAAATCTAAACTACGTGTTCAATTTTTATGACAAAAACATATCACACGTACTATATTCATTTCCATAACCGATGGAAGAATATAGAAGTGAAGAATGAAAGGAAACCTCACAGTCTATGCATGCCTGAGAGTACACGTTTTTGGTTTGAAAGGGATCCCTTAGAGAGTACACCTTTTGGTTTGAAAGGGATGCCTGAAAGTAGACTTTGTCTTCACCGGTGTTCCCTTCCTTTCCATTACCAAGCTTGAATCTAGTGGGTTGAATAGTGGTGGTGGGTTGTTCGACCTTTTTAAGACCCATCCATTCACCTTGTTGTCCACTCCAAACCTTTCGACGTCCACCTTTCTATTTCGATGCCCTCCGTCACATAATGAATAACGGTGCTACTATTTTTGTCCACGGCCCAATTATCACAACTTCGACTTTGAAGGTATGAGACGGAACCATATTCCTTCCTCGATAGTTACCTTGCATCTACCACCATCTGATGGTTTCAGACTTTCGGTGGCAGTCAGACTAACATGCAAGAATCCATTTTTTGCTTCTTTATTGTGAACCATCTTCTCCGCTGTGCCGGTTCATGTCCGGCGGTTCTTCTATTGCATTCAGGTTGGTATTCTTCACTCTTTTTCTTGCTTGTTGTTAACCTCCCATTTCTCCTTTTCCATTGTTATTACTTCCGGCTTCCTGCACCATATCTTGGCCACCAAAAAGTTGTTTTCTCCATCTTGACAGTGGGTTACACTTCGCCTCTGCTCCGTCTTCGCTCTTCTTCTTGACTTTTTCCTGATACCCCTCATCAATGCTAGGCTAAAATTATTTTTGGACAAACTTTGTGATTTGTCTTGCTTTGGCTACACCACCTTGTCATCAGATTTCTTGTCTTTTTGATTTTGTTACAGATTATTGGTCTTCAGGCCCCCATCTTGACAATTGTTTTCGGATTCTTCATTCTCCTCTGCAACGGATTTAACGTGCACAGAATATTCTGCAACCACTACAGGCTTACTGTGGCCTGTCAATTCAAGTAGAATATCTTTAATTTCTGTCTGGGTATTCTGCATTTCATCCATCTTGTAATGCTGAAACTCTCTCGAGGATCGGGCAGGGTTGAGCAATTGTTAGGAGGAACCCAAGAACTGAATGGAATAGAAAGAACAATTTTTTTTAAAAAAAAAGAAAAAACAATAGGAGAGAATCTCTCCCCTTCACAATAGAGTCGCTACTCTGTTTCACATTGTTTACAATATTTACAATATTCGATCATCCGCTTTCTAACTCCAAAACCTCCCTGTTTATACATGACAATCCTACTTTAACTACTCTACTATTCTATATCCTAACACTGTATACAATTTATACTCATGGTCTTTCTTTGAACAAAATTGTCTTCTTGACCTGTCAAGTTCATTGGTTGTTTTTGTGGTGCTTATTTCTCAGAAAGACTGAATAACTTGTGTTTATTCTAAAGAGGGTTCCTTATCTCTTTAGATTGATTTTTGGATACTATTTTTGTAAACAGTAAAGGTGTTTATATATAGTTGAATGAATCTACAGTAACCAAGGGTTGGTGTATGCAGCTTGGCAGGACTCTATTCACACGCCTGAAGGTTTATAGCGGCCCAGATCATCCACATGAAGCGCAGCAGCCCATTGATTTGCCAATTAGGGATAAGAGAATACAGTTGCAGAGATAAAGACATAGGTGTATGTTGCTTAGAGCATGGAATGAAATATGAGTATATGACAAACACTGATCATTCTTGTCCATTTCACTGAACATCGAGCTTTTTGCTTTAGTTGCTACTTTGAATGTATTTCATTTGATGTTTATATTGTCTGTAGATGTATCTCATTACTGTATTTTATTGTATTGTTTTCATCCAAGGTTCTTTGTTGAATCTTGATAGGACCTTTTTTTGTGTACCTTCGAAGATTAAACATGTACCATTTTTAAATATGGTTTTGAGTTTATTAGCAATGTTTCCATTTTAAGTAAATATTCCATCTCTTATCTTTTTCCCTCAATTAACAAACGTTGAACCATTGAGCCATAAAATTGAGAGCTTGAAGAGAGCCATAAAATAAGCAACTGCCTTAAACAAAAGAGAAATGATGTTTGCTCTTTTGGCCTCCCTATTTGCTCTTTATCCTAAAAAATGACTTTCCGGAGTTATTTTAAGAAGCCTTTAAAAACCCAAAAAATGGCGTTTGATCCGAACAATTTGCGCATTTGTGGAGGCCAAAAGAGCTACATGTCAAAGAAGCAACTATTTACTAGTTACTACTATTGGTTGAATAATATAGAAGGCCTTCTATTGGCTAATTTAAAAATTTACAAATTAATATCATTTATGGGTCCTTTCTTTAGAAAATGGAAGGAAAAAAAGTTGAGAAATAATTTTTCTAGTGCTAAAAGTTATAAATGAAAGAAAAATAAATATGATGATACAAACTACCAAGTCAATGATAATGTACAGGGTCTTATTAGTAAGATTCCATAGTTGAAGATTCTTTGATAGAAAACAGAGAAAACACATGAATGGATAGAATTTGTGATTATTCTCTTTTGATTCATTACAACTTACAAGTGTACAAGTACTATTTATATGCAGTTATTAGATGGTGGTACAAACTAGTTACTGTGGTGCTAGTTACACAAAATTACTAATACCTATCCAACTAACATCTAACAGACAACTATTTATCAACTAATTCTGTTAGATAAATATTTATAGGTTTAGAACGTAAGAGACCACTATCTTTGATGAGATATATACAATACTGTGATTTCTTCTTTCGATGAACTACCTCAAGTGCAAGAATGTATTTGACTAGACCAAGATCATTAATTTTAAAAGATGCATCAGGTACATATTTCATATGTGTGACTTTAGCTATTGAATCGCCTACTAGAATCACATCATCCACATATACTAGAAGAACTGTGAATGATTCACCATTGGACTTAATGAGTAAAGAATGATCAGAATTTGCTTGCAAATCGCCTTGCTGAATCAATAATGAAGTTAACTTCTCATATCACTTCCTATTTGCTTGTTTCTAATCATATAATGATTTCTGAAGTTTGCAAACTAGATTAGGCTTATCCACTTGTACACACTCATGGATGATCATATAGACATCTTATTGAAGATCTCCATGCAAAAATGCATTATTAACATCCAGCTGATGTAAATGCCAATGATGAACTGAGGCCAAATAGAGTACCATTCTCACAGTTGTGAGTTTTGCGGTGAGAAAGTATCAAAATAGTCCAAACCCTCAACTTGGTTATAACCTTTTGCAACCATTCTAGCTTTGAATATTTCAACTGAACCATCAACTTTGTGCTTTACTTTATAAGCCCATTTGCGGCTAATAGGTTTCACACCAGGTGGTATTTCTACTATTTTCCATGTCCCATTCTTTTCAAGAGCAATAAGCTCATCATTCATGGCTTGGACCGAGCACGGTGACTTAACAGCCTCATTATAAGTATAATGTTCATAATAGGTAGACACAGACAAGGAAAAACGAGATTGTGATGGGAAAAGATTAGAATAAGAATGAAAATATGAGATATGATACAAAATACATGACGAGATTTCATTGGAGTGATGAGGTGAAGGGTTGCAGATGAAATCCTTTAAGTGTAGTGGTGAAAAAGTTACTCTTGTAGACATTCTCAAAGCATTTTGATTGTTAAGTGTGTGTGTGTGGAAGTGTCTGTGTTAGAAGTAGTATGCATGCTTGTGTTAGAAGTGTTAGAGTTGTGCTCATGTCCTGTGATGGGAATATTTGTTAGAGTAGCATGGTCATGGTTGGTATTAGAATGTGATTTGTCTGATATGAATTGATCATGATTAGGTGGTCCACGTCCTAAGGGAATTTCAGAATCCAAAATGGGAGGTGGAGTATGTATAAGGTCATTCCCTTGGGAAGAAGGCTCATGATCAGAAATGTGAGGGTCGAATGTAGAAGAGTCAATATCAATAGAGAATTTTTTTTTCACATGGTGATACAGAAGGAATAGAACTAGAAGAATGAGAAACAATACAACTCATGGTTGTATGATAAGGTAAGATATTTTAATGAAATGTAACATTTGTGGAAACAAAAATCTCACTGGTATGCAAATCATACAAGACATAACCTTTAATTCCAGGTATGTAGCCTAAAAATAATCTTTTTCTATCTCTAAATTGCAACTTAGTACGACGAGCAGTTAAAATGAAAGCATAAGCTAAAGACCCAAAGATTATAAGATCATCCAGATTAAGTTATTCATTATACAACAGAAAATATGGTGATTTATTGTTTAGTAAAGGAGTACAAACTCTGTTTATATATTGATGAATAAAATCCGCAAGTGCACAGTTTTACCGAAGTAGTAAAAAGAGTATCATTCCGACAGGGAGTTGTGTAATTGATTTTCTTTTCAAACAGATTAGCTGAAAGTTTAAAGGTTAAAAGTTGAGATTTTTATTGATTGAAAATTAATAATAATAAAAGAGCCTCGGGATCATTGGTTCATCATAATGACAAATCTTTCACAATCCAAACCTATATACTAATTTTATGTTAGACCTATTTCTAAAGACCGATTTCTCTAAAGTCTATCAAGGTTTCTCTCGAAATCAATGAGTGTGTTTCAACAACAACCACGCCTATTCTCATGGTTGATCTTTGTTGAAACCCATTAAGAACGAAACTTTAAGGTCTCAAGGTTTTCTAGACTATTATCATGTTTCGAAAACCTTGTCTAATCTCACATGTCCAATATTAACCTTCTTCTTTCGATACTTCAGTTAGTATTTGAAATAAGAGTTAAAAACGGTGAGATTAGATTAGAAAATAGGGTTACATAAAATTAGGGTTCTAGGCTTGGTTTGAATAGGATTAGGTCATTAGACTCATCCAACAATCCCAAGACAAAGAAGTCTACTCACTCATGTTCATCGTAAACATAGAGATTAAGAAGAAGAACATGAAAGTAAATAGCAAGAATAATAAAAAGCAATAAAATAAGAACTTTGATTAATGGAAATAATTGTCACATAAAGTTCCCAAGAACAAAAGATGAAGAATCATGTCTGGTGGCTCCTCTATTTATAGCCTAAAGCTAGCTTAAGCCCTAAGAAAAGGAATAACAATTACATAGCAAGCAACCATGAGCTTTTAGGTCTGAAAAAGTAGCAAAATAGCAGCATGGAACCTTGGCACGATCGTGCTCAGCTTAGCATGGGCCGTGCCAGTCTGTGAACAAAACAACAAAAAAGGGGAGCTGGAATTGAGTACGACCGTGCTCCTGCAGGCACGGGCCGTGCCAGTCTCTTTGGAGTTTGGCATTTGGGAATAACTTGGAGGCACGGTCTGGGCTATATCAGTCACGACCATGCCTGATATTTTTGCATAGAATCTTCATATTTTTGTCTTCAATCAGCCCCAAATCATGCTCTAGATCCTTCCATTCCTTAATCATGCTCCAAAACCCTTTCTTTTGCTCCAAGACTCAATCTTTCACCATATTTGTTCCTGAAATTAAATAACAACTAATTGAAGTATTAAAGTTCTAGAAAGTAAATAAAAACACATAAAATCTAAATAAAATAAACTAAAATAAACACTTAAAAACACTAAATATTGACTTATCATATAAATGTGGCATGAGTGAAAGCATAAGACCACAAACTTGTGGGTAACTTTGAATGGAATAAAAGAGCTTTCCCAACATTGATAATATGTTTGGTGTTTTCTCTCCACTCTTCCATTTTGTTGAGGTGACTCAACACAAGATTTCTGATGGAGGATTCCTTTGGAGTAAAAAAAATGTTTGAGGTTAAATTATAGTCAATTATCACTCCTTAATTCCCAATGAAAGCCTACTTGTGAGTTTCGTCCACTTTAAGCAAGTACAATCCTTGAACCTGATTAGCTAAACCAATCGTTCTCTTGGAATGAAAATCAAGTATAGAACAAGAGGAATCATAAAAATGAACTTCATAGTTAGAGGTTTGACATAATTTGGATACTAACACCAAATTAAAGGAAAAGTCTGGTAAATAAAGAATATTCACCAAAACAAGGGATAGCGAAAAGTGAACATTTCCTGCATATGTTGTAGTGGTCAAATTTCCATTAGGTAACTGAACTTTTATAGGCTTTAGCTTGTAACATGTACTAAACCACAAGAGTTTGAATTTTTATTTGATGAACAAGATAAAGTATAAAAAGTTAAACAATATGAATGAAATAATGAAAAAACAAGTATAAATATACCTGTCTAGTCACGTTTTGAATGATAATGGCAAAAAAACTGTAAATATATTTTTGGTGTAAAACCAGGTATCCTCCATGCAACTATAGAGACTAATTCCTCAGCATTGTAGTACCCAAATGAGCGGCAAAATCTCCCTAAGAGTTTAAACGCTCTGCATGCCCAAGGTTGGATTCGAACGCATGACCTTGGTTAAGCTACAAGAGTCTCGTGTCATATCTTCTAAACTGGACATATATATACCCATATCATGTTTGTTACACTTTTCTTTTAATATTTGAATTTACTCTTCTATTTATTGTATGAGCTATTTGTATTGAAAGTTGAGGATAATTTTAGAAAAAAAAAGACAACCTAAAAAACCAAAACATGTTATTTTCTTTATATATAGTATAGATAATATAATTGAACCCAAAAACATACGATAGTTGAACCAAAAACCATGTACAAAAGATAAAGAAAAATATAAATAAATAAAATATATATCTCTTATCTAAACCTTAAATTTTTTTTTTTTTTTAGAAATTACCAGCTCAAAATTCATTTTAATGGACCTATTCAAATAATATGAATTCAAACCTAAATAATTTCAGGTTAAACTCAATTTTAATCAAAAGCAAGACCATAGTACCAAACACATACATAGTTTAAACACCTTTTGTGCGTTTCTACTGTTATTGTTTCATAATTTCAAAACTTCTTTTTGCAAACACGTTCACTAAACAATGTATTTTTAACAATTATATATTTTTGAAAAATAACATGGTGTATATTATATATAAATAAGTAAATAAATAATACTTCATTTCATTAAGTTCTGTAATCTAAAATGTAAATTGTAGTCACAAGTTCAATACCAGTAAAAAGTCTGCATCATATATAAGTACATTAGATTCATCTGTACCATAGTTAGTTCTACCATATTATTTTGTATTTTTTTCTCTTCCTTCAAGCATGCTTACAACTGAAGACATGGATGGCCTGAGGGATGGACAAGAATTGGTGCATAAAAGAGCAACATTTATCATCAAAATTACTTCCTCTTTCTTGAAGTCTTTGCCCAACCTCGGATCAACGAGCTCCATCAGACTATCTTCTTCCTTCAAGAGGTGCACCTGTTAATGTATGATTCAAAGCTTCAAATAAAGGTCTGCTAATGTTTGTTGTTACGAGATCACCTTTAGCAAAATGTGCTAAATCCAGGATAAATTTTTTACTAATATTCTAAGATAGTTGAGGGCTATTGATAGTTGAAAAGTACAGACACATATAATGAAATTTGTAAAGAAATCTACTTTTTGTATGAACTAACATTACCCAATCAAGAAGAGAGAAGGGTTCCTCTTGAGTATTGCTGGCTCCACTAACAATTTCCAATATAACAATTCCAAAACTATAAACATCTGCCTTGTTTGTCAAGTAACCATGCATATACTCAGGAGCCATGTATCCACTGTGGAGTGAAAATAAATCAAATATAGTAGTTATATATCACATTGAATTGTTTATACTGTCAAAAAAGTTGTTTTATATATATAAAAAAAATAAACGGAAATAATTTGACAAGTATTTCAATATTTAACTTCTATTCTTTTGCTTCTTAAAATCATGAAAACTCAATAAAGTATCAAGTATGGGAACTCACTATGTGCCGGTTATTCTACTGGTAATGTGGATTTTGCCTTCTTCGGTGACCCTAGCAAAACCAAAATCCGATATCTTAGGGTTGAGAAATTTATCTAGCAACACATTAGCGGCTTTGATGTCCGTATGAATGATCTTTATTTTTGACTCTTGATGGAGGTAAGATAAACCTTTAGCAATACCAATACAAATTCTCTTCCTAGTTTACCAGTCCAGTCCCAATTGACAATTTTCTTTGGTCTTCGTTTTCGGCTGATAGAAATTAGATATCAAGTGTTAAAGATTGTAAATGATTACAGATACAACAATAAAACTTGGACACAGAAAAGTAATTACCAAATAGTGCATGAGCAAGGTTGTTGTTTTCCATGTATTCAACAACATCTGATCATCTTCTTCGCATAAGCCATGGAGCTTAACAATATTAGGGTGTTCTAAACTTAACATAATTCCTATCTCATTAGTAAATTCACGAGTTCCTTGCTTTGATTCAGAAGATAACTGTTTAATTGCTACTATTGTTCCTTCTAATTGAACACCCTGCATTTTGTGAAACAATATACACTTATTAATATGATTAACCCAGTTAAAACTTATTACGATTATTGTTCATCGTATACCTTGTAAACTGGACCAAATCCTCCTTCTCCAATCTTGAGAGATTCATCGAAGTTGTTTGTTGCTGCTTTGATTTGTTGTAAGGTGAATACATTCCTTTGTGAAGCAAGACCCTTTTGCCCTAGAAATTAAAGCATGCAACAAAAACAAAAACATGCAACAAAAACAAAAACAATTATAATTTATGATTTAGTATTCATAGCAAGTACATAGTATAATTTAACTAGAAGAAAACCGAAAATACAAATCGAAAAATCCATAATACAAAGAAAATATAACAGCAAAAATTAAATTGAGTGTAGATTGATACCCGAAGGATGAAGTGAACCAAGAGCAGCAGCAAATAAATGAAAAAAGAGAGCAACAGTGAAGAAAACTTGTTCATAGTTGTGGCGACAGTTCCAATCTACCAAGCATTTAGAAACCCACATGTAAATACTTCAAAAAATAGTAATAAAAAATTGGAAAAGAGTGTACAGAGAAAAAGAAAAACCAACGCAGGAGAAATATGTCAAAATGCAGCAGAGCAGAGAATCAAGAGACGGGAATAAACATACCACAAGGAGAAGAAAAGGGTTTTGTGATTTGAGGTAAACAAAAATAGGGTTTTCCTATCTATATAATATGTGTAATGGTAATTAACTGGGGCTCTAAGACTTCTTTTGGTCTGAATTATTTATGTCTTAAAATCTGATTTAGATTTTATTTAAAAAATATACGAATCTGATTTAGATTTGGTTTTAAAAAATATAAATCCGATTTAGATTTAAAGCTAGAAATAAGAAGTTAAAGTTGTTTGGTAAATATTGTTTTTTTTTGAGGAATTTTTAATCAAATATTAGAATTAGAGTTTTTTTTGAACAATCTATATAATTATAAATAACAATAAATATATAAAAATATCAACGGTATCTTGAATTGAATTTTTTCTTAACCAAACAATTTGACTCAATTGATTAATTTGTTTGAATAGAAAAATTATTTAACCAAAGAAGAATTGTTCAAGAGAACTTTCTAGATATAACGATTCTTGGTTAGACTTTACTTACCTTTCAACCAAACTCCGGATTACAGGGCCCCTTACCCCTGAAGGGTTAACAACAAAATAAAATTGAAAATTTCTTTATATATTGTTTATATGCATAATTTTTTTCTATATAAAATAATTTTTTTCTTAAAAGAAACAAACATAAAATGTAATCTCTTTTGTATGAAAACTTCAACTTTATTTGAAGTTATGACATTTGAATGAAATATTTAAGAGATTAAAAAAGATATTCGATGTCAATGTAAAATTATTTTACAATAACTTCCCTAGATATCGACGTTAAATTACTTTTTTCATTTTTTTTAAATGTGTATAGTATGCTTTGAGAAATTTAAAAGTTTTGATTAGATGTCGGTGTAAAATAACATTACACTCAAAGGGCATATCCCTTGATTTCATATTTAAAATATAAGCCTTGAATTGTTTTGAAAAATTTATTGAGTAAATTTTTTTGCTACATAAAACATATTATTATATTAAATATTGGAAAATCATTTTCTTTTTTTTAAATAATCTTGGAAAATAATTTTCAAAAAATAAATTATTTTAGAAAACTATTCATTTTTTTAGAAAGAAGAAAAAAATATATTTGTTGTGTTTTTGATTGTTGTGTTGGCGTCATTTTGTTAAAATAATATATTCCGGCAAGATTTGGTACCAGATGTTCTAAGCATGTAATATGGCATCTTTACATTGGGTGGTGTACCGTTTTTCGCATTCTTTGGAGTAATGTTTGTCGAGTATGTTGTAACAGCCCGCTTTTAGCTAGAATTATTTTATTTATTTATTATGTGTGTTTATATGTGTTTATTTGTCTTTGTCCATATTTCATTTGGGATTGGTGGATTTTGGCCTAGAAGGGTATTTTAGTCATTTTGGAGGCTAAGGGTATTTTGGTCTTTTGGCGAGTAAGGGTAAATTAATAATTTTATTAAGAAGGTTATTTTTGGTGTTTTAGTGAGAGCAGTTGTTGTACTTGCAATGAGTACAATATTAGAAACTAGGGTTTAGACTAGTTATGGCATGATCTGATGTCACGACCCAAAACACTAATCGTGTTCGGCGCATGAACTAGAACATTCTAGCTCGGCAAGCCTATTGATTCAACTTGAGAAACTATAAAATAAAAACAATTCCAATTTGGTTTTCATTTCAATAAAAATATTTACTGAAATTTCGACGAGGTCGACAGAGTTTCCCCTGTAAATTCGACATTTCCAAGATATGAATCCTGTTTTAAAAAAAACCTGTTTCATCATCCAGTATCTCCAATAACATTTTTCTCATACTTGTACAACTCAGAATAACACATCCTAGACTACCAAATAGCTGCAGATACTTTGACTCAACATATGCATAAACAATAGAGACATTCATCAAAGAAGCCTACCAAAACGAGTGACACAACTGAACTTCGAATCTACTAGCAGCTTTCTACTTCGCTGCTTTGGAAATCTGAAGGAAAAAAAAAGAAAATAAAAGAGTAAGTCACAAGGACTTAGTGAGAGACAACAACCACTACCAACTAGAAGGGAAACACACATGGGCACGAGTACTTAGTTTCTCAAATCTAATGTTCATTTTAAAAAATAGTAACCATATAAAGTTCTAGTAATCCGCAACCATTATACGTGTGAAAATTCACACATTTTAAATAGTTCCAATCAAAGAAGTATACTCCAAAGAAAATCCGAAAGAGGTGGAAATAAAATTATGAGCCTTTAAAAATATAGTCAAAAATCTTGATAAAAGTCTTTGAAGAAAATATAGAAAACTTCATTTAGTGGAAATAAACAAATTGGGTGAATCGAGAATTAGCTCCATCTCGTTGATAGCTCTTTCCTACTAAGAGTGGCCTTTCTCTTGGTGGTAGCTCCATCTAACGGATAGCTCTTTTCCCTCGACTCATATAAAAATGTCTTTAAAAGTATAATAAACTCAATTTAGTGAAAATAATCAAAATTGGTGAATCGAGAACTAGCTCCATCTCGTTGACAGCTCTTTCCTACTAAGAGTGGCATTTCTCTTACTGGTAGCTCCATCTAACGGATAGCTCTTTTCTCTCGACTCAAAACAAAGTGTAAACATTTTCAATTAGGGAGTTTACATCTCATTGATAGCCCTCTCCTTCTAATGACGGCCTTTCCATTGGGGCGGCTCCATCTAATGGAGTAACTCTACCTAATCGAAATCACATACTAGGTGCACCTAGGTTGTCGTCATTATAACCGTAATTTTCAAAACACCATTCTTAAAGCACAATGCTAAAACCATATTTCACATTATAACCAAACTTATTGCAAAATAAATACACCAAAACTCAGTCGAAAATCTACTACTTATAATCATAAGTAAATCCAAATTCAAATCCATATCCAAATCCAAACCGCGTACAAATTAATATCAAACCTTTCAAAAATGCATATTTCAAAACCACACTTCACAACATATCAAAACAACTACGAAAATACATACAATCAAATTCTCCATTTCAATTTCTCTACTTTATAAATCCCAAGTAAAATCCAAATCCAGATGTATCGCATATTAATATCGAAAATCCCAAGAACATATATCTCAAAACCATATTTCTTCATTTCTCAAAACTCATGTCATAGTATATGCAACCAAACCTCAATTTCAAATCTTTTGCTCAATAAGTCATAGATAAATCCAAATAGAGTGTGATTAAATTGGATAACTTTGAAATTATATAACAATGACGAGAAAAATGTTCAAAGGGTGTGTTCCCCAATTTGATAAATACTTTAACATATAAAATCAACAAAATATCGATAATAACGATAATTAAAATAAGTGATAATGATCGTCATCAACTCACTGATATGACAAATCAATTAGATTTTCTCTTCATCCACTCCCAGATAGCTAGCAGAGTAACAATTGTCCAATCTCAAGAGTTCCAATTAGCAACTTTCCTGGTGTGGGCATCCTTCTCTTTCCTTAAAACACAAATCCTAACTCAAAATCCTACTCAATAGCCCTTGTACTTGAGATAGCTTTGATTTGGAATGAATCATTTTACTCAAAAGAGTATGAATTATGAATTGATTTAATTTTCCTTGTGTGAGTTGAA
>Ga0315913_1005771_pt1 | contig 15011 bp, 6 predicted proteins | sample MpolsnodulesMG_FD_207736 | JGI IMG/M metagenome (GOLD analysis project Ga0315913, IMG submission 207736) | Medicago polymorpha root nodule microbial communities from Los Angeles, California, United States - small nodules | ecosystem: Host-associated > Plants > Roots > Nodule | place: USA... | reverse complement strand
CAACACATTAAAAATTAAAAAAAAAAAAAAAAAAAAAGTCAGATGCATTGAGTTTGTAAGTAATTTTCGGTAGAAAGATAGATGAACTTAAAAAGCATAAAGTTTGGTCACCTTCATTTGTCATCCAACCAACCCAGTTGAGCACATCTGAGAATGAATGAATTGGATTCAGTTCTATTGTTCCAAGCAGACAAAAGTTCAATGATATTTCTGTGGAATATGGATTTATAATTTTGAAGGAGAAAGTTGTTAAGAGATTTTTAGAAGAAAAAAGAAAAAGAACAGTGTTGATATGAAGCTGGTGAAGTAAAGCATGAGAGACAGTTGTGTTGTGCTAGCAGCTTCAGTTTCATTTGTGACAACAGCGGTTTGTCTGCAAATTGTTTTTTTCTGACAATTACAGCAACAATAGTAATAAACTAATAATGATGCCATCAAATGTTTTTTTTCTCATATACCACGATATTTTTTAAAAAATTTACTTTATCTTATAGGTATCAAGATAGACTATAATTATGATTTTAATCTATTTAAATATGAGAAATGATCAATCATTCTGTAATAACATTTTTTTTCATATTCACATTATTTTTATTAAATCTCTCTATATTACTTTGATTTTTATATCAATACCTATTTTTCTTTCAAAATGTATAATTGTCTTATAAGTTGTTATTATATTTTTTTTTATATAAAAGGTTGTTTAAATAAAAAAAATCTCTAAATATATCAACTTTTATTTTTAGTGTTTTAAAAAACTTTCTTGATGCGGTTATTAAAAAAACACTTTAAAAGTTTGATCAATGTATTAAATATCATTAATTTAATAATTTAAATATTTCATTTTTTATTTGAAAACATAGACAAACTAATAAAGATTAAATGGTTAAATTCTTAAACTAATGCCATTTTAAAATTTTATCATTGACATGTCATAAAAAAATTGATTTGGAACATTAAACGTGAACTTTTGAAAGAAAAAAAAACATAAATTAAAGTTGGTAAAAGAAAGAAATTTTTGAGGGACCAAAGTTTGGAAGACATTTTTAAGAGTTAAAAATGAAAATCAATAATAGATTTTGCTGCATCTTTTTTTATGTAATAGAAATAATTTATTGAATCACAAGTTGCAATAGTTTATTTTTCAGAATCCAAAGTTAGTCACATGAAAATTAGAGAGGGGTATGGAAGCTAAAATTGATACATATGAAATGTATATGACAACTAAGAAAATGTACTTGAATGGAACGCAACTGATGAATTTTTTTTATTTTTTTTTATTTTTACAATTAAAACGCAAGTGAAGATGAAAGCTATAAATCACAACCAATATGTATGTATAACTACCCTCCCTCAAAAAACAAAAAATGTATAACTACCCCCCACCCCATAACCAATATGTATGTCTTGTTTTAGTTGTGAAAGATAATATGCATACCAAAAACATATCGAGACCTATTTTATTAAGTTTATGGTAAGCTTGATGTTTATAAAAGAATAGCAATTCTTACATAGACACAAACCTAAATCAAATTTATTTGGTCACACACATAAATGTAAAAAATTTAAAGAAAAATTATTTAGTCACATCATTTAAATCCATTCTCTTTTAATTTTTTTTCATTTGTGAGTGTGTGTCCAAATGAAATTAATATAGAGTTGTGTCCAAGTTAGAATTTCCTATAAAAGAATGAGTGTTGTGGAAACTTTTTTCCAAACATTTTTTCTAACGCTCACTCATTTATTTTGTGAAACTTATTTGAGTTTCACACTTTAAAAATAGATTTCACATAAAGTATTATACTTACTTATTTCACTTGATAAATGAATGTGTGTTAGAAGGAGAATGTTTATAAAATTTCACTTATAAAAGTTAAGGTCATCCATGTTTCACAAGATTGTGGGTTCATCTTCCATTATAAGTGTAGAGACCTCTTTAACAGAAGGATTTTTAATCTTAATTTGTTAAGAAACGGTTAAAATTGTTACTTAAAATTGATGATTTGGTGAATTTTGGAAATTGACTTCAGGGCAAATCGTGAGGCGGTTTGCAATGTTTCTATGTCCCAGTTTTGTCTAGATCGTGAGAGAATTTGCTAGATAGTTGAAAACAGACGTTGTACTATTAGTAGATTGTGGTACGACCTGTGAAATCATGAGGTTGTTTCACCCGATTTTGCGCATTATTTAAGTACTAAATAGGTTTGAGGGTCTCATGAAACCAAAGGAGATAACTTTTAGAAAACATAAAGGTCTTTGGGTGAGATTCTTGGTTTGGAAAACAATTGTAAACAACTTCGTAAGTGAAAATCATTGAGTCTCCTGTTCATGAAAAGATATTGTGAAATGGGTAAAAATCATATTTGTTCTTGAAGAGTTTGTTGAAAGCTAATTTTTTTTATTCATTTTGTATCTCTTTGTAAACATTCGGATATAAGTATGTTATTGTTGTTGTTTAAAGTTACTTTGATTATTGGTTACTACTTTTTTCCTTCACACGTAGTTTATTGGTCTGAAATAGGGATGACAATTGGTACCTTATGGACAAGGTATTGTAGTCCCCCTCCTTGTACACGCTCTTGTAAAAAATACTCATACCCAAACCCGTACTCTCATAGACAACAACTTTAGTATCTTACTTATACCTTATGGGCACCTAACTAAGTGTCAATACCTTTACTCATTACCTGCATTTTGTATATCAAACATTTTTTAAAGGAAGACTAATCTAATTGTCGGCAGAAACTCCTTACATGTAGAAAAAAATACACCATTCGTTTCATAATTAGTGAGTTTTTTGTTCATTTTACACATATTAAAAAAAGGACAAAACTTAGGTACAATTCCTTAGGTGCTTTTCGTATGGTTCTTAACTAAAAATACAACTTTTTTTGGAGATAACAAACTTTGAGAGAATTATGGATTTAAGAAAATCATGATGAATTTAGTTAAGAACCATACGAAAAGCACCTAAGGAATTGTACCAAGTTTTTTCCTTAAAAAAATATATAAGTGAAAGAGGAAAAAAAAATGATTTTGAGTGTCCTTGTTAAGTATTGGTGCATTCACAATTATCATAAATGCAAAGTGAAAGATGTTAAATTGGGAACGATAAAAGTAATATATATTGTATAATTAAAAAAAGAGAAATGTTAACTAGTGCTCCCGGACACTAGTTAAGAACTTTAAATGGTAAATTTTCATGAAAGTTTGTGTAATAAAGTGCATTGGAAATTGAAAACTTTGACATTTTTAAGGAATAATTATTTAATTTAAAATGCTTAAAGAACGTCCCGAGGTCATTCGTTAACAAGACTCTTTCTCTAAGAGAAATGCTAACCGGTACCTCAAGGGTCCCGAGCCACTTGTTAAGGATACTAAAAAATAAAATTATGTAGTAGTTATTGCATTGAAAATTATATAATTAATTCATAAAAATCAAAAAAAAATCTTTTTTAATAATAACTTTCTTTTTTGGTATTGAGGGCACAGGTTAGCACGACGATTACTTTAAATAAAAACACTTTAAGCATGTCCAGGCGGGTTGGGTGGGTGATTCGGAATCCGAGGTGCCGACCCAAGTGAAGCCACGTCATTGCATTATCCATCCATCCATCGAAATGGTATGGCACAACCGTTGGATGAATCCGAAGTATGTTTTTGTGTTCAGTTTAAAATTAGAATAAAAGAGAGAGAAAGAAAATGTGTGGAAGAAATTGATTGATTGAGATTTTTGTAGTATTGTGGTTTGTGAACCGAATGACACAGTCCACATGAACAAACCAAAACTAAGAACACTAAAATTCCACATCACATTTGCTTCTCAACAGAACAAGGATAGAAGACAATGGTTGTGACCTGTGAAACATGAAGAAGAAGAGTGTATTATTATTATTATGCATCTTCAATGGCATCATCATTATGTTATAATAATCTTTACAATGCTTTTTCATTTTCACCAACAACTAGAGTATTCCCTATCATGTTAAAGCCATCATCTTTCAGATGCTCCTCCTCCTCCTCCATCACCACTACTAATTCCACTCCATCCTACAATTCCCTTGTTTATGAGGTTTCTTCTCCCTTCCTCTTTCACTTTCTTATTATATATGCATTCTATCTTAATTGCCAATATCTTTTGTATTTTCTTTGATATATTATTGTACAACTCTGAATATGATGCTAGATTTATCATTTTCTTTCCTTACAGCAAAACAATAAGAAAGGGAAAATATGCAAATCTGTGCTCAACTACTAAGACCCACCATTGTGTTTTGACCATCTTAACAGTTAATGCAAAAAGTTTCAATTTTTAAACCATATGCATCAGAAAGTCCATGTTTTCTGAAGTTACTCTTTTATTTGAAAACCTAATTGCTCATATGTGAATGTGTACAACTAATTATGCTTTTCCTATATTTTACTACATGATCTGTAGTAGAGGTAATATGCTGTCCAAGGTTTTCACTTTTGTTGGCTTGTTATATCGCATTCTTTGACTTTTGCTGAATTGAAGTTTTCACTGAAGTAATGATAAACGGCTTACAATGTGTAATTGGCTTCTGGCATCCAGTTCTCATTTAAAAAATTAAGATTTCTGATCTCGATTCATGCCCGAAACCAACATACTTAATGAGACAATTCCTTGCAATTGGAAATCTGTCTATAGGAATATGATGATTGCTCACAGCAGTCAATTATTGTTATTTGGAATGAAGAAAACAATGAATTTCTTCTTTCTCTTTCTTGAGTTCAGATTGAGTTTACAACTTTGGACCTTCTTATTTCTCTTAGCAGTACAATTTTTTATGCATTTGATAAGATTACATTTTTTATCTTAGACTGTTAGGCTCTTGGGTCCTCCAGCAAAATTTGAAGCTTCGAAACTGAAGGTTGTTCTATTGGAAGATCAGATAAACAGATATGCAAGTATTATTCCAAGAACCTACATTCTATCCCACTGTGACTTAACAGCTAATCTCACTTTAGCTGTTTCCAATGTCATCAAATTAGAGCAGGTTTGTGTCTTTACCTTTTGCCTACTTGGAATCGAAATTAGTATTTAACGCATAGTTTAAACAACCACAAATGCTAACAAGTGCCTTTGAGGCAACGGTTAAAGAAATATATGTGGAAAATATGTATCGAAAAGATAAATCATGTATTGCATTAAAAATACACAAGTCATTTGATACTAGGGTGTCCTGATGACCACATAAGGTGTTCATTAGTAGGATCCTTTGTGCAAAAATACAAGTTTTCTCTTAACTTACATATTTGATGCCTTCCATTCCTTCTGTGAAATGGCAGTTGAGAGGGTGGTATGTGAAGGACGATGTTGTAGCTGAGTGGAAGAAAGTGAAAAATGAAATGTGCTTACATGTTCATTGCTTTGTCAGTGGTCCCACCTTCCTGGATCTAGCTGCTGAATTTAGATATCACATATTCTCCAAGGAAATGACTTTGGTATGTTCACATTTAATTTAATATTATTTATCCCTTTAATGCATCCTATTCCTATCAATACAAAATGAATATGAAAACTAGGACTGATCTAAGAGGTACTCATGTGGACTCAAAATAGGCTTTGTCCGAAACTTTTACTTAAGCCTCGTATAAAATGCTATATCTGATATATCATATATGTGTACATCGGTTCTCTAATTTCAAATTAGAGCATCCACATTGGTAGCTTCAATTTCCAAACCCATTAGGTACCCAGCTTATGAGGTACTTGGAGAGTGATGGAAAGGAGTACTATTGGGAATAAAACCTTGCACCTACTGTCTCTTTTCTCTCTTGTGGGCTCCAAACAGTATTGGTGTGTTATAATTGGGATTTATGGTTATTAGTGGTTCATTTAATAAGCTTTTTTGTAGGGTTTTACGTTGAAGAGATCTGGTGTTTCTTAGATACCAAAGTATAAAAAGTAAAAATGAGTAATATGTACACGCGAAGATTTGTTTGGTTTGTTAGGCCAGAGATTTGGTCACATCCACTTAAGTACTATAAAATGGGTTGCTGCATTGAGAGGATGCTCTTTGTAGTGAATTCCGAAGGAGGTTTTGTTTCCTGAAGAGAAATTCTATATCATTGTGTAAAATTTTGGCTTATTTTGTTCTTATATAAATTGCAATGATGAGTCTCTCGCAATTTCTTTGTTCTTGTAAAAATAAAGTTGTGCCTAAATGTATTATGACACGTGGTTGGGTTCTTGTTTTGAGCATGCCAGGTACTCAAAGCAATTCAATATGGAGATTCTGTACTTTTCCAAGAGCATCCAGAATTGCTGGATTCTATAGTCCGAGTATATTTCCATTCTAGCTCAAAAAAATACAACAGAATGGAATGTTGGGGGCCTCTAAAGGATGCAATGGAGGTAATATTAGGAAGTACTGAAATGAGTAATTTTACTTTCTTTTTGACATGAGATTAGTAATTTTACTTGTTTGCTCAAACACAACTTTTTGCTGCTTTTCGCCTTTCATTAAGTCATTTTGTGAAAATATATTGATAACATTTACTCTCTCTGTTCCATATCTCTTACTGTTTAAGATTATATAGTACACAGATCAGTAAATACTATTGCATTTGTGTAAAATTAGACTAAAATATACTCCTTTTACTTTTGTCATAGTCAATGTCTCTTACAATAACATCCTTGTGAAACATCTTTGATTTCTAAAACATCTGAATTTTTTGAAATATACTTCATCTGATCTCAAATATAAGCGACAAAAGACCAAATTGTTGAGAAACAAGCTAGTTCATGACACTCTTGCTGGTTATATAGTAAAATCTTAACTAATCTGACCCTGTTAAATTGGTGATTATAATGAATCTTTCCTTTGTATTGTTTACCTTTTTGTTTACTCTTGTCTGATTAAGTTTCTTCTGTTTTCAGGGAAAACGAGCGGATCAGTTACAAGGGTTGATAAACAGAGATCGTCCTCCTGAAGAGTTGGGAAGCCCAATGTCCAACTTCCAAGCTCTTTTTGCTTTTCTTCTTTCAAATGTATTACTGGTAACTTGGTTGATTTGTTTATATCCCGATTCTTTCCTCAGCTAGAACTTTGGGTGGTTTAGACAAAGCAAAAGTCTGCTTGCAAGAATGACTCCAAGAGGACAATGTAAAATTGCACAAAAGCATATTTCTTGTGCACAAAGGAAATTTGCTTATTATGAGTTATGTAATTATCAAGTAAATGTGTTAACAGGTTGGATTAAATCCCACTCAATGATATGAGTTATCAAATTTGATCCTTAATTTGAGTTTTTTAGTCCTATTTTCTATGACCAATTTTGTTCTAATTATATGAATCTAATTTGGTCTAATATAATCTAAAAGAAAAGAATTTTGGATGAAACATTGTATAGCTTATATTAATTAAGAAATAGAATTAAATTTATTATTAAGAAATAGAATTAAATTTATTTTTATTCATTTAAGTACCACTTTGCAATATAATTTCGAATGCAAGACACTTTCATTCAACGTATAATGTAATAATCTATCAATTCATTGCAGGTTTTATACCCTCATTTATGATGGATATTATGAGTCCTACATTGGAATGGACAAGATATGTTATGAACATATGCTTATAAGTGTGGCAGTTTTACAAATCAATTTTATAAGGTTGATTTAGGTTCAACCTAAATTTTAAGATGATATCAGAGTTTATTTCAAATATGTTGGATCACTTGCTATCATATCACTATTATCAGGTCATGTTCAGTTTTGAGTATGATGTAATGTGTTAAGAGTCTTATATTCGATAAGATATGATCGGCAGGGGCAGATCTATTCAAGGGCTATGTGGGGCCCAAATGCCACTTCCCTATTTTTTTTATTTTATAAATATTATAAAAAAAGATAATAGTTATTTTGGTCCTTGAATATGTAATAAGTAGTCATAATAGTCTCTCAATTTATTAAAATTCTAAAATAGTCTCTGATTTTGTACTCTGTTGGTCATAATAATCATTGAAGTGACAATAAGTAAGTATAATGAAGGGTTAATATGACAATATTAATGAAGTATTTTAATGTACATTAAAAAACAATTTAAAAATTTGATATATTATGGGACTATTTTAGCCCCATATGTATCAAATGACTAGATCCGCCCCCATGACCGGACATATCTAACAAACTAGTTTTCTTAAGTTAAGTTATGTCCAAGTCAAATTAAGAATGGAGGTGGCTCTGGCAAAACAAAAAAACATTTTTGATCAATAACAAACAGACTCACAAGCTTCCTACAAGAATCAATTATAAGCTAAGTACGTTTTTTGCATGGGTAAACTTAATTTACCTTAGAAGTTGGAACCCTCCCTCACTCTCATGCACTACCAATAAATTTAGTTAGTACGGAAAATAGTTGGGTTTGCATGAACCTAGCAATATTGTCGTCAGCTGTTTGTAGGAACTAATTGCAAATTGTTAGAGATGATAGCACAAACACAGGAAGGTTCCTACTCTAACTTTATACTTCACACAGATCTTATTTTCCTATATAAATGAATGTATAAACACTACCTTATAAATTATTATGCAATCTCACTACTCATCATCACATTAATTCTATCATCAGATCAAGCATAACCCTCGTTTGATCTCGATCGATCATGGAAAAGAAAACGGGAATGGAAGTGGCGCAACGATCTAAGTCAGCAGCAGACAAGAACTTCAGAAAATTTAGCTCGTTCCCTCCGGTTAGGGGAAGCATCAAGAGGAGAATGTTCATGTCCATGTTTGGAAAATAAAGTACACCCTCGGCCACCCCATCCTGTTCAGAAGTTAGGCATCCTCCTGATTTATTTATAAATTAATAACGATATGCCACATATATTAAATTATGAAATAATAGTATAGTGTACTGATTAGTAAATTTAACTACCTTCTGTTTTAGCCTTATGACTCTTATCGTAACAGAGCCTCATGGAAGATGTAATATTGGTGTTACTTATTAAATAAATAAAGTTATGAATTGTCAAAAATACATAACAGTTATGATACTTTTCATTAGATTAGAAGTAATATACCTTCCGTTCCTTCACATACCTTTTATGTTCATTGCAGTTTTCAGTCTATTGTAGCTTTTGTCGCCACTCATATTGTATCTTATATTATTGAAAAGCCTGCAACGAGACAGACAGTAAATTTTAATTTAATTTGGTTGTTTTTGTCACCACTTATGTGGAAGCATGAACTTCGATAGTACAGCAGACAAAGAAGTTTCCCTGCATCGTTGTGCAAGTGATTGTGATGCAATGTACCTCCATTCCCTAGGCATGATTGGGTCAAATTGAAAAATAATTGAATGTTGCAGAAATTAGAATTGAGGATGAGACATGGGATGCGACACAAGTATTCAATTTCATGTTGTCTAGAGGAGCACCAACTGTAACTTCTTCAGTGAGTACAGCATTCTGGGCGAGAACGTAGACACTGATAAAAGGATAATCCTGGTCCAACAATCATGGTTGCAACTGGTTATCTTCCATTAATCACTGACGGTTGACCAACTTGCTATTCCTAATTTGTTGAACAGCACACACATTGGTCTGAGTAGTTGGACCATAGAGCTATGCAAGAGCAGAAATTTACCCATGAGTAAATCCATTCCCTGTTTGCAACCAGATTATTTAAAGAAAACACTGACGCTTAAAAGAGATGGGATATTATTGAAAACACAAGTCAATAAAATAAGTATGAACCATATACATATGGGTATATGCAATATATCTAACAGCATTTGAAATGTGAACTAAATACACACATGGACATGTCCGAATGCTTCCTAAACACAACCACAAAATGGACGCCTCAAGCTAAACCAAATGAACATTCACAATTCATAAACTCCACCAACATAAGCAACAAGAAAAGGGTGTTTATCTCAATACGACCTATTATTGGGTTTGGAAGATGAAGAGGTTTTCGATTTTGCAAAATCAACTAGATCTTTGAAAAGGGCGTCTTCTGGCTTCTGTTCTTTGGTTGGGGTGGATGAATTCAGAGAGAGATTTTGAGTTTGTCCCAGCAAGCTGTCAGTAGACGAACTTGATCCATTACTTGAATGAGATGAACCTTGTTGCTCGAAAAACTGTTGTCTCTGATTATACTTTGAAGGTGGGGGTGGAATCACGACAGGAGCTTGTGTATCCCAGGGAGCTGGAGGCAGCGGTTCTGAAGTCTTCATGGGAGATGGTTCATCATATATAGGCTGTCTGCTATAAATTGGTGATGAGGTAGTAGTGGCATGAGGATGGGTTGAAGACTCTGTAGGAATAGCGGATGAGGTAGGATTAGGGCTAGAATGAAGAGGAGCTGCAAATGAAGTTGGTTCTGAGTTTTCAAGGGATCCTTCTGCCTTGTATGCATCACCACTAAGATAGTCAACCATGCTAGTACCAGAGTAGACTGGCTTCCTTGATGCTGGTGGTGGGGGAATAAGCGAGTTCATCCTCACTGACTCTGGTTTCCGATTCTGTGTATGAGTATCTCGTGAAGACCTGAAATTACAGTATTGAAATCATTACAACTACATTAAAATCACTACAACTACGAAACCAAGAAGAAAGAGCAAGATGAAGCAACTATAAACAGCATTCATTTTAATATAACACGAGAACTTTTGGGTTCACCTATGGGCTAATTGACCAAAATCATCTTCTGACTCATCATCTTCATGGTTTACATGTACAAGTGGCAGAACTGGAGTTTCTACTCCTCTTGCACCTGAATTAGCAGTTCCTTTCGCAATATTGTCATGTTGAAGGAGTACTCGCTGAAGGCTGTCATTCAGTGCCAATCCCAGACCTAAAAGCTCCTCATCCCTAAAATAAAGCAACTCAATTAACCATTACTGGTGTTATTAATTACAAAGTATAGACTTCAGTCATTAAAAAACTTACGCAGTACTATTCACAAGAAGCATGACACGTTTCTGGTAAGAACGGCACTGGTCAACAAGATCAACAATCACTTCCTCCTTCACGCCCTGCCATATTTTGTCCAGAATATTAAGAAACAGCAACTTACAGCGACAGTTTTGTACTGGATAAAAACATTTAACATCGAGTTTGTATATATACTCATATCTCAGTCCTGCATTTTGCAAGGAACGTTTTCATAGATCCAGTATTGTATTACGGGAAGATTAAAGGAACAGAATTTTACTAGAGAACTCCTTCATGTGTAGGAGCCAACAGGCATTAAGGGAAAGATTGAAGCAACATAATTTTATTAAATAACTCCTTTGTGTGCAATTCTATCAAGATTCGAGAGTAGCCAACCTCTCCTAATAATTCTGAGTCACACACTAATTACATACTGATTGCTTTAATTCCCAATTATAGACCTCGCCTCCTAACCCCTTCACTTACTGAGAGGACGGCTTCGGAGGGAAGTCTATATTTTGGTGTGCATTTGAGAATTTAAAAACCTTGAAAGATTGACATGATAAATGATTATATAACATGTCAATCACACTTAATTCATCTTTAGAAACATCTAATAGTTACCTTTAATTTTAAAAAGAAATATAAGTCCTCCCCTATCTTCAAACATATCCTGACTAAAAAACAATCACTAAAACAAATCACTAAAGGCATATCTATCAAGAAGCTCAAAGGAATCTACCCAAAAAGACACATTTCAGCAGAGCCAGCATAGAAAAAAAGGCATGATTCTTAAACTATTGACTAGAATCTTTCCAATCTCACACCAACCAGCTTCCATTAATTTTGCTAAAATGGGATAAATCCCAGATCCAGAATTCCATAATGCACAACACATCGACTAGCAGAAAATGAAAACATGGATGCCAAAATACAGCAGCTTTAAAGTTCAAACATACATTCCCCGTAAACAATAAAAACTAAACTGACGTAAGCGATTGAACATAAATGGAACAATAATGAAAAGATGATATCACCTCGGGGTCTTTCGGATTCAAAGCACTGAGCATTTCCGTCAAAACATCAGCCAGCCCTTGAGCATTTTTAATCTCTAGTACACTGATAATTAAAAAAAAATAATAGTGAGAGAGAGAGAGATAAAGTAAAACCGGAGGATCTTTTTTATAAACGAATAACTTTGACAGGAGGAAGAAGAGTACAAAAAACAAACAGGAAAAAAAATAACAAAGACAACATTAGCTAGCGCAAGGAAGGTCCAAAAACCCCGTGCTAAATGCACCCTTAAGGTGGACCAATAACAAGTGGATTTAACACTGCTAAATGCACCATGTCGATATGAGGGATGAACTCTTAAGATTACCCCATGTGGAACCTAAACACCCTTACTGTTCAACACATGAATCCGAAGAAGAAGAAAAAAAAACCACCATCACATGGCTAAGGAATTAATATAAACATTTTCTGGTTAGATCTTACTTTGAATTGATTAAAAAAAAGCTTAGCTCCAAAATATCATTCTACTATTAGACAGGAGAAATATTGAAAGGCAGAAACTCATAATTATGGAGGAAATGAAACATGGACATCACATCAATCAAATATACAGCAAATATGCCTGTAGACAATTGTGAGAAATTCCAACTCTTTGAAGAAAAAAACAATTATGCTCTCCATTCCATATTTAACTAGGTAGGAAAACTTAAAAACAAAACAAAAATGTAAAGGCAAAGAGATACATAATTGTAAACAATGTTTGATAAAATTCTAAAGATATATGATTAAATACTGCAGATAAGTAGGTAAACATGTAGGTTGTAACTGCTATGGAATCTGCATATTATGTCTCACAGTAAATTGAAAATATAAAAACAAACAATTTAGAGAAACTAATGTTACAAAGCAGAGAACATGTGCAATGACATGTAAATGGAAAATATAAAAACCAACAATTGACTGGATTCCCATTAGGATTTTTGAGCACGCAAAAAATGTAAAATTTGTCATAATGTTTATATTTGAGTTTTATAAAATGGGGTCCTTAAATACCCTGTTATTATCAATATATAATGTGACATGCACAATAACACCATTAGCCCCACACAACAAACACAAAAATTTGAACAAGTGTATGGAGTACAAAGAGCACCTAAGGTCAGATGCATCTGACTGAAGGGAAGCCTGAATAGCAGCATCATCAAATTCTGCAGCAGAATTAACAATCGGCTGAGTTTGAGGAGGTGTGAAGAATGGCACGCTATTTTCTTCTCTTGGTGGAAATTCAACTCCAGCGGCCTGTTAATCCAAAAGGCAACAAATCAATGAGATGTCAGTTTTGAGTAGTAAATTTTCTATGTTGTGTTTGAGGTGAAGGTTCGATTGTTGTTTACCAAAAAGTCTAATGCAAGTACACAATTGTATGCACTTGTACAATTAATGGTTAACTAGCTAACTAAAAATACCAGAAAAATACAATGATGACCACAGGCTAAGTTGGTGATGGATAAATACATTGCGACAAATACAAAAATCTGCTTCAGACTGGTAGAAAGTATTAACATGACCAGTATGTAAACAGCAACATTTATCACAGGATAAATATATATCAATAGAAATGTCAGTGCATATCATTTAAGAATATGACCAATGCATGTAAGTAATCTTAGAAAATAAATTAGTGTAGATACATAGCCATCACCTTTAGTTCATTATATGCTGCATAGTATTGGGGGAAAGCTCCGCTTGGGCCTCCAAAAGCTTCTTGCCATGCATCAATTAAAATCAGTATCTTTTCCCTCACACTTAAGTCCGGCTGAGCAATTAGATTAAAATATTGCAGCAGTGATTAAGAAATTCATCCTCTTCAAAAATTTAGTTGCAGAAAGGCATTGGTGAAAATAAATATCCAGTGCAAAAATCAATACATACCCGCTTCTTCACTATCTTAACCATTTCGTGTAATATATCACGCTCAATGATCTGCTGAAATACACTTTCACCGCAATTTTTAGTAAGGGTCTCCAGTACCTACATAAAATACGAAGTGTCCATGTCAGGTAATCACTATTTTTCATTACCTCCTGCACAAATATTTCCAAATTCACCTAATATTATTTATTAACCATTGAACAGTAAAAAAATTACTATGAGGATTTTTAATAACACATGAATAAACCCATGAGTAATTCTAGTAGTAGTAATACATCCTTCATTATTAGTTTATTCTCTAAAAATTCATTTTAGTTGCCTCGTAAAAAGATAATTTTTTAAAGAGTATGTTAACTTTGTAGAGAATGGACCAATAATAAAGTGTGTTAAAGAGTACATGTTTCTATTATTTCTCTTTAACCCATTATATCCAAATAGATGAAATATTTGATAATTATCCAAGATTAAAAGAATATAACACTGACAAAAAGAGCCAGCAGCTGTGTTTTGGGATTTTTACTGCCCAAGCGCTTCTTAATTATCTTCAATGCATCCTTTGCTTGCCTACAAATATAATTAGATCAGAAGAGATGATTAGGAAAATTTTGATAATTGAATACCCATGAGAAAAATCAAAACAATGATAAATCACATAAAACATACTTGAGATCCAAAACTACAAAGAAAGAAAGAATAAATTCAAAAATGGTTTCATTTTACTTCTAGTCCTCCTATTTTCAAAAGTTTTTGGTTTTAGTCTCCCTATTTCTAAACGCAACAACATTATGTCCATAGTATTAAAATTAATAGAATTAAATTCCTCATCTACTGCTGACGTGACTGTTGGAATTCAAGTGACATTGCTGTTTGTTGAATATGATACAACAATCAAAGTATTTTTCCAACAGGCGGAGTTAGCTACATTGATCAAACGCCGTCTTAATATCTTATCACTAAATCATGTCTAATGTAGACCATGTACTTTCAAAGCCTTCTTAATTGGTTTGACCCTTTTTTCAATCTCCCTCTACCTAACCATTGGATTACTCTCCACCTGACCTACCCTCCATAATCGTACTCCGATCTATCTTCTCTGCACATGTCCAACAAAAAAAAAAAAAACGCGTACTCTCTAAATGCGATGCATTAATAGTGGT
>Ga0315913_1005770_pt1 | contig 15012 bp, 6 predicted proteins | sample MpolsnodulesMG_FD_207736 | JGI IMG/M metagenome (GOLD analysis project Ga0315913, IMG submission 207736) | Medicago polymorpha root nodule microbial communities from Los Angeles, California, United States - small nodules | ecosystem: Host-associated > Plants > Roots > Nodule | place: USA... | reverse complement strand
CCATTGGTTTTGTGCCACGTCATCCTGGGGAGGTTAAACCGCCCTTGCTCGCCTCCCAAGTGACTTCACTCGCCATGGCGAGCAAACATATCATTCTGCCTATTTTTTCCTTTGCTAACTCGACATGGCGAGTTGGGTGCGAGCTGGTGGCGAGCAAACATGCCTCTCTGCCTATTTTTTCTTTGTTAACTCGCCATGGCGAGTAGAGCTACTGGGGAGGCGAGCAAACATGTTGTTCTGCCTATTTTTGCCTTGTTGCACTCTGTTGCTTGTTTTCCATCTTTGCTCAGTGCCTTGAGTAACTTTCCTGCAAAATTAGGTAGAGTAAGATAGGTAAAGCGTGAATTGATAAAATTCAATTAACTCTCGGCTTTTTCCTTGATAACTTGCAAAACAAGTTACAAAAGTGCCATAAATCTTCATTAGAATTACTACTTCTTGGCACTTATCAGTGAGGTTAATTAATTTTAGTTAAAAGAAAACCAAGTCTAATATGGTTAAAATTGATTAAAAATTTGATTAAGAAATAAAAGGAAGAGGTTCACTTGGGTTAAAATCCAAGGTTTCTGAAGAAAATATTTTTTTGAAGTTTTGCATATTTAATTTTTTTGGAAAAATGATTTTACTAAACTAACGGTAAAAACTACACGTTTCAACGCAACGGAAAAATAAAATGTAAAAGGAATTACCGAGGATGTTGGATCCCAAGTAAAATTCCGACCTAAATTACTAGTTGTTTACTTTTAAGGCACTCAAATTAGTCAAGTTTTTAATCCTAGTTGGCCCCTAACCCATTTTAGTCCTCACTCACAATCCAAGCATAAAGCGATAAATAAATTTGTGGTGTCGATGCATTTTTACTATATGAGTATTACATAGAGCCTAAGTACATGCTAAAGCTTCGAAAAATAAATGACAAAAATATAAAAATGCATAAATTAAATTACAACCAAACCTATTATACATACTAAGAATTTTAAGGATAACAAAATAAAAATGCCAAAATAGAAAATAAAATATGAATGATATGATGACCAAATATAATGCAAAATAACACTAATGAATAAAAAAAAACAGCAAAAAATAATTACCTAAACTCCGGTCTTAGATTTTTGAAAAAAAGAGAGATGAAGTGTAGATCTACACTTAAACTTATGAATTTTTTTTTTGAAACAAAACCTCACAAAACTCTAGATCTAAGCTACTATGTACAAAGGAACACGAAATATTACCTAAACTCTTGAGAAAAGCGGTTAGTCTTGCTCGAATCTACCAAAAAACGCTTAAACTTTCGCTCCTCCTCCTCCTTGCAAAATGAGGCCACCGATTTGCTTGTGTGGACCGATTTTGGTTCGGTCTAGGCCAAAATTGGTTCGATTTTGGTGTTAAAGGGGGGTTCCGGTTCGGTTTTGTGTTATTTCGGTTCTTGAGTATATTTGTGATGATTTTTGGATCTTTTGGTGTATTTGTGGTGATTTTGGTTTGAAAGTTTATGAAAAAATTGTTATGATGTTCTTGGTGTTCATCATAACTTTGTGGTGAATTTTGTGGTTTGATTTGAAAAGTTGAGGAGAGAGAATGTTTTGGGTGTTTGTGATAAAAAAAAAAAAGACTGTGAATAGTGATTTCTGACGCGTGAACAGTGCACAATTAATGACAGTCTATTTATAGAGTCAAAAAAATGACTGTGAATAGTGATTTCTGACGCGTGAACAGTGCACAATTAATGACAGTCTATTTATAGGCGTCATTTTAGGGTTAGGTGGAAAATGTGTTGGGTTCTGATTGGTTTGATTGGATCAAGCCAATCAGAGGGTGATACGTGGACTGACTTGGAGAGAAAGAAAATATCTGAACAGCTCGGGATATCTTTTGGACAAATAGAAATGTGACACATGAACAAACTTGGATCCAAAGACTTAACACTTAAAAATAAATAAAAACAAACAAAAGAAAATGATTAAATAAATAAAAAAGAAATAAAAACGAAATTAAAATAAAAAATAATAATAAAAACGAAAATTATTTTTAAAAATAAGAAATTAAATAAAAAAGACATTAAAAAATAAAAAATGTTAAAAAACGAAAATGGAATATTAAAATTTAAAAACGTCCCTTTCGGTAACCAAATGAGGTATTTTAAAATACCTCTCTGCCGAAATTTCGTATGAGACGACAAAATCACTCGGGTTTTAAAATACGAATAAAAACTTTTGACTGACTAAAAAAAATACGAATAACAATTTTAACATACGAAGAAAATGATTTAATTATACCAGCCTTAGTGGTTGGAACAAAGCCAATCAACTATTTGTTATTTTTATTGAACAGAGTCTTAATGGTTGGAACACACATTTTAATATTATTTTATTTTATTTGCCAATATTTCTCCAATTAGAAGTGTGAATTAAATTGAAAATATCTAAACTCGCCTTTGACAAGGAAAAGAGTTAGCCGAGAAATATGTGTGGATGTGGGTGTTTATACTTTTCAATGGACGACTATAAATATGCTTGTGAAAAGAAATAATTGAAAGCCATACTTGATACAACCGACTCAACCATGAACATATATAATCCTATATTTCTGAAATCCATGGTTTGTTGTTGGTGTCTAGTTAATCTTTTGGGTGAAATATTGGCCCAAAGTAAAAATGAGAGTAATATTGTAGTGAAAGTGGGAGCTGTAATTGATGTTAGCAGCAATGGAACGGTTGGGAAGATAGGATTGAGCTGCATAAACATGTCACTGTCAGATTTCTATCTCTCTCATTCTCATTACAAAACCAGAATCCAACTCATCGTAAGGGATTCTCATAAGGACGTCGTCACTGCAGCTGCACACGGTAATTCTTACTAATTTCACCTCTCCAGCTACCATGTTAATTTTTGTATGCTGTGTGTGTCTGTGAATGTTAATTTCTACATGCAGTACGTTTTCAACCATATTATCATATGCATGTGTCTGGATTTATTAATTGAGATCTACTTCTTCATAGTTTGACCTTTAAAGTTAAATAGTGTCTTTAGACTTTGTTTGCGAGTTTGGAGGGGAGGGGAACGGAAGACTTTGAGGGGTGGAAAATACGAGCAAAAATGAAAAAAAACTTTCAAATATTTTAAAAGAGTAGTTTTTTAGAAAATGATAAATTAATGCATATGATTATTATATTTTTAATTTAAAAAAATAATATAATAACATAAATTAAATTTGAAGAATCCATATAAACCTCCAAAACCCTCCTCCAATGCAATTTTTTAGTTTTCCAAATAAGGAGGGTTTAGTATTATGAAGAAAAGTTAACCTCCAAAACCCTTCTATCCTATTTTCCTTTATTTCTTCCATTTGCTCATTCCTTTTTTTCCATAGTCTTCCTCTCCAAATTCGCAAACAAGGCCTTAGGATTGGATAAGAAAATAAAAAATAAATTTTTTTTATTGAAAAATAGTGAAAAGTTGTAAATTTAAGTTCAGTTGGAGGATAAATGATGTAAATAACTGTATAGTACTAAAAAAATTAAAATAAAAAAAAAACCAACAAAATAGGGTGACTCAGATGAACAAGACTTGTTCTCCCCCCAACGAACTACCTTCTTTCTCAGCAGAGACAGAAGTGACTCCAAAACATTTTTTTTTTAAAGGGCAAACAATTAATTTGATATCATATCTGGGATTGTAATTCGTCGGTCTCTACTCCTCGAATATATTTTTTGAAGGAACTCCTTGAATATATTGAAATTGTAAACGACTAAAATATCTTTTTTTTTTTGAGAGAAAAAATATCTTTTTGTTGATTATTTTGATTCTGAAATCTGGTTTTAGTGTAATCAATCTAGATTGCGAATGTTTTTTTTTTTATTCATTTACTCTATAAATTGCTAACAAGAGGCACAAATGAGGTGTTTGCAAAAGTATATATTTAGAGATTATTTTAAGAGCATGCCTCATTAAGAAATCAAAATGATTGTCTGTCTTTTTTTTCTAGTTGGCGTAAGGCTTTTTTTTCCGTCTTCTACTATAGTACTGCTATTTTCTTCTGACTCATAAGATTCAATTCAAAGTGCGTAGTTTATGCTAGTATAATGTACTTTGACTTTGACCTTTTCTTTTTGAATAATATATGCACTTGGACTTATTATTAGGGCACTAGATCTTTTTTATGATAAAACTCAAAATCACTCTTTTATTCCCCTTCGGTTGAACAGTTCCACACACAATACAAGTCTATCATTTTATTTCTCTTGTTGGATTGGATTGGAGGCATTATTTATTAATAGAGCATTATTGATGTAAACATATAGTAAAATCTAACCCTAAGAGCTATTCTAATATCCTCTAATACTATAATATAGATGATACTAAAGGTATATTCTCTAATATTTTAACACTCTTTTAAGTTAAAGCTTGTTAAGCTTTTTGCAAATTAATCATAAAAATAAGAGATCAAACTAAATAAATTAATATTATAACCAATCGAGAGCAATGAAAGAATGAACAACAATCGAACCGAACAATCACATATGAACCAGTAAAGAGAGGTCAACCAAACAATAAGTAACAACTACTACTAGAAAAATTGGGAACAGAGACAGACAAAATCTATCTCTAAAATGAGTAAAATCCGTCTCTATACATGTTTGAGATGGAATCAGAAATGGAACAAGATTTCTCGTTGTTTTCGTGGTCTCTAAACCTTTTAGAGAGCAACCAATACATCAAACAATCACACATAGAAACCAAAATAAAGAGAGCAATTAAAGAGAGAAACCAATCCAACATCACAAAATTAAAACCCAAAGTCCAAACGGAAAGAGGAAAGACAAACAATCAATAACCAACAAAGTTTGTAAGACAAATGAACATCAAATTGATAAGCACAACAACAAAATCATCAACAAAAGAGGAAAAAGGGTATGATCACATTCCCAACCTTTTGAGAACTCGACATCAAAATAGTGTTGAGGCAATTCAAGGAGGATTGAAATAAATTCTAGATACCATACTAACTAACGATAGATAAGAGATGACAAAATATGGGAAGGAGAGAGAAACTAGGATTCAATTAGAATACATAATCATTATGCAATAAGAGTTATCGAGAATATACAGTAAATCATAAAAGAATTAGACTACTAACTTAAAATGGTAAAAAATAAAAACCTTAAACATAAGGCTAATAGATAATTATGTGACAACAATGACCCTTTTTTCTTAACGAAATTAATAATTATTGAATTTGTGATCAACAGCTTTGGATCTCATAAAAAATGAGGAAGTGCAAGCAATCATAGGACCAGTAACAACAATGGAAGCAAATTTTGTGATTCAACTAGGAGATAAAGCTCATGTGCCCATTGTAACTTTTTCAGCTACAAGCCCTTCACTTGTATCACTTCAAAGTCCATACTTCTTCCAAATATCACAAACTGATTCAACTCAAGTAAAAGCAATCACCTCAATTATCCAAACTTTTGGTTGGAAACAAGTAGTCCCCATTTATGTAGACAATAGTTTTGGTGAAGGACTCATTCCTTATTTAACTAGTGTTCTACAACAAGCCTATATACAAGTTCCCTATCTAAGTGCAATTTCTCTTTCAGCCACAGATGATGTCATCACACAAGAGCTTTATAAAATAATGACTACTATACCCACTAGAGTGTTTATTGTGCACATGTCACCAATTCTTGGCTCTAAACTTTTTACCTTAGCAAAACAAATTGGGATGATGAGTCAAGGCTATGTTTGGATAGTAACCGATAGTATGGCTAATTTATTCAATTCCTTGAATTATAATGTGAGGGAATCAATGGAAGGAGTATTGGGTGTTAGGACTAACATTCCAAGAACAAAAAAACTAGATGATTTTAGAGTTAGATGGAAAAGAAAATTTGTAAGTGATAATCCTACACTTGTTGACACAAATTTGAACATTTTTGGAATATGGGCATATGATGCTACAATTGCATTAGCAATGGCTATTGAGAAAGTTGGAATTGGAGCCACTAAATTTGGTTACAATGAGAGCAACACATCAAGCAATTATTACATGCCTAATTTTGAAAATTTTGGTATTGCACAAAATGGTGAGAAATTGGGTCAAGCTTTGTTAAACACTAGATTTAATGGTCTTAGTGGTGATTTCAATGTTGTTGGTGGGAAGTTACAAGCATCAATATATGAAATAATTAATGTGATTGGTGATGGTGAAAAGAGAGTAGGATTTTGGACACCACATGAAGGATTTGCTAGAAATTTGGACACAAAAGGCCTAATAAGAAGCAATAATAGCATATATTCTACTTCTAAAAATGATCTTGGATTAATCATGTGGCCAGGGGATATGTACTCTATTCCAAAGGGATGGGAAATTCCTACTATTGGGAAGAAGTTGAGGATAGGAGTACCAGTGAAAAATGGAGATAACTACACTGAATTTTTGCATATAACGCGTGATCGTAGTTCTAATTCAACACTAGCCACTGGCTTCTGCATTGATGTCTTCAAAGCTGTGGTGGAAGTGTTGCCTTATGCATTACCATATGAATTTGTTCCATTTGCAAAGCCTGATGGTGAGATGGCAGGAACCTACAATGATTTGATCACTCAACTTTATTATGGGGTAATCTCTTTTTCTCATATCAAGATCCTTCTTTATTGCATAAATAAACAATCAAATTAGTTCATGGAATTGTAAGAAATGGTCAAAATAGTCCCTACTTTTTGAGAATTTAAAAACACATCCATTGAAGTAATAAAACGTCACTCCTTCACGTTGATCATACATCATTTTCAATACGCCTATGAAATTTAGATCTCCCAATGACTAATTTGTCTGTAGTTAGTTTTTGAAATGACCTAAATTTCGTAGGCTTAATTAGTCCATGATGAGTTTACATTGACGCAGGATAACATACAATATGACATGGTCATTCAACGCACCACGTCATAATTTCTAACATCAAATGTTGACGGAGGGACCATTTTGAATTACATTTTACAATTTCATGAATGTATTTGTCAATTCACAAAAATCAGAAACTATTTTGACCTATGATTACAATTTTGATGACCATTTTGTTATTTACTGCATTTCTTAGTTCCAGCTTTTCTTTAATGAAAAGAATAAAAAATGATTTTGGATTGACAGAACTTTGATGCGGTGGTGGGGGATGTAACAATCATCGCAAACAGGTCCGACTATGTTGATTTCACAATGCCATACACAGAATCTGGTGTGACAATGGTTGTTCTAATGAAAGACAACAGAAAGAAAAATGCATGGGCTTTTTTGAAACCACTCACATGGGATCTTTGGGTAACAACAGCTTGTTCATTTGTATTCATTGGATTTGTTGTATGGGTCCTTGAACATCGAATAAACAACGATTTCAGGGGACCTACCTCTCATCAGATTGGCACAAGCTTATGGTTTTCCTTCTCAACTATGGTCTTTGCTCAAAGTAAGTCTTACTCATCAAACACACACAAAGTATAATTCATTAGCTTTTATGTAATTAGATCATGTTTAGTTAAACTGCTTTATTAAGCATTTAACATATAAGTGCCTGCCTTCATAAATTTCACACATTTATACGGTAAGAACATCAATGATTATTTGATAAGATCGAACAATTCAGATTTCAAAATCAGTATTTTAGAGTTAAAAAATATCAAAATTTACTTACTTTCTACATTATACAATTTCGTTCCAAAAATCGCGGATTACTTGAATTTTTTGCTAGACAATCTAAATCCATAAGTGTTCATGTATAAGTTATTCTATCACAAATCAGGAAAGATTTAGATATTGATGAGTTGGATCTAAATATGGTTTATGATAGAATGTTATATATGACGTGATTTAATCCATGTAGTTAATCCCACTTAGTGGGATACGGCTTGGTTGTTGTTGTATAACAAAAGATAAACTTTTTTCATATAAGTTAGAAGTTGTTTTCAAAAGCTATCATGGAGTGCTTGTAGAAATCTAGAGAAAATAGCTTATGGACATGTCAGATGTTGTTTGCATGCTCTCTTAAATAATATCACAAGTATTTACCCAGTAGATAAGTTCAAATAAGTCAATTCAAACATGCTCTTAACGTTAACCATCACATTTTAATCACAGGAGAGAGAGTAGTGAGTAACTTGGCAAGATTTGTGGTGGTTGTATGGGTTTTTGTGGTTCTAATTCTGGTTCAAAGTTACACTGCAAGCTTGACTTCACTCTTGACAGTTGAACAACTAAGGCCAGCTATTACAGACGTTAAGCAACTTCTAAAGAATAAGATGAATGTCGGCTATCTCAAAGGTTCTTTTGTTTATGGAATCTTGAAGGAAATGAATTTCCAAGATTCTCAGCTCATTACTTATCAATCACCTGAAGAATGTAACGAGCTTTTCATAAAAGGAAGTGCAAATGGTGGTATTGATGCTGCTTTTGATGAAATTCCCTATGTTAAGCACTTTCTTGGAATCTATAGTTGTTCTTCTTCAAAGTATGTCATGGTTGAACCAAGATTTAAAACTGGTGGTTTTGGCTATGTAAGTTGTGTTAACTCTCCCTCTCTCTATCTAATGTTATATCATCTTTAATTTTCCCTTGTGAGCAACATTGCAAAATCCAGACCGAACAGGCTGATTCAACGAGTTAAATTGGGAACTTAATTGAACCAGTCTGCTCACAAGTTGTTTTGATCCCAATTACATTGCAGCTTAGTTGAATTGAACCAGTCCAACTATGATTGGTTCAACCGCTTTGTGTTTTTATATTTTTAATTATTTCTTTTTACATTTTAAATACTATTTTACTTGTTCATTATTTGTCATCTGGTTCACTTGTGATTAAAACAATTGAACTATAATCTTGAAATCACATCAGTTCGATTCATGGTCCGGTTTGTAAAACATTGCTTGTGAGTACTGACCTGAATTTTGTGGGGGTGAATTTGTAGGCATTCCCAAAAGGTTCACCTCTTGTAGCAGACATTTCAAGAGCAATCCTAAATGTGACTCAAGGAGGCAAAATGAGAACAATTGAGAATGCATGGTTCAAAGAAAGTCGTTGTCTAGATTCTAATACAGAAATTTCCTCTAATAATAGTCTTGGCCTTGAAAGCTTCTGGGGTCTTTTTCTCATAGCAGGGATTGCTTCCCTATTAGCACTCCTAATCTTTGTGGTAACATTTCTACATCAGCACAAACACATTTGGTTAAACAATAATCCAAGTAATTCAATATGGAGACGTATTAAAGTCGTGATTAGGATGTTTGATCAAAAAGACTTGAGCAGCCACACATTCAAGAAAACAGAAAATATAAATGAAAGCAGTAATAGTCCTTATCATGATGATGATTTAGGTGCTGCCGTAGAGGCCTCTCCAGGTACACCTTATCCACCTAGTCCATTTAGTCAAACTGAATCAAATGTTTCCTTTTATGGAGATTTTAGTCAAAACATAGAAATGGAAGTCATGCAAATTACTAATCCAGAAGTTTCCCCTGTGAACAACTGTGAAATTAACTCCCAAGCAACATGACATCATCTACAATTGTAACATCAAGCTCCTAATTATTGTATTGATTCAAGATTAATTTTATGACAGTTCTGATAGCTCATCAAGGGCCTGCTAGGATTGACTTATTTGAATTACTAGGATTGACATGTCCATAAATTGTTTTCAGCTTATTTCTATAGGCTTATGAAAATAGCTCATAGCTTATATAAAAACAGTTTGACTTTATTTTATCTTCTGTTATAGATAAACGCTTAACTAAATTGTTTATTCAGGTTTAAGCTATCATTAAATACATGCCTCACTATATCTCTACACATTTACATTTACAAAGAGTGTAAATGTGATGCATAAAAATGAGTTTGAGACAGAATTAATGATCCAGGTATTTTAAGAAACCCCCTCAAACTTAGTTAATGATCAACATATACAATCAATAAAAAAACTACTTGTGAAAGACTTTGGTTACTTGTGCATTTTCAAATTACCAAGTGTAGATCAATCAATAAAAGAAAAAAAAAATGAAAATGAAAAATAATACTAGTCAAGGACGAAAACACGATACATTATTTCCTAAATTTTACTAAATACAAGAAGAAATTACAAGGGAAGTATCACCTTAAGTATTGTTCAATACATTCTTCCAATTTTCATAAACTCACAGGTTTTGAAACATATGAGTTCATACCATTAGCAGAATGCTCTTCAGCACTCTGACAAAGCATTTGCTGTCATCGGCATTCATACTATTCTTTTACTTCCCAAAGGCATTATATTAAGGATGCAATTTATTTTTTTGTAGGATGTGTATAGTTGTTTATATAATTCAATAAAAAACTTAAAGAGGCAGGGGCAGAGCCACCCCACAGCTAGCTTGGCACTAGCCTAGGCTCGGCTTCTACTTTCTTTGTAGCAAGTTCAGTCATTACTAGAACTTTTTGCTTTTCCTGCGAATTTACCTGCGGATTTTTGTGTAGATTCCGCAGGAAACACATTTCCTGCGGATTTTGCCAAGGATTTAGGTTCGGTATATATCCACCGGAAATGTGCAATTATCCGCAGGGAGGAAGTAACGTATAAATTTTTTGTCCAGGTTCTATAAAATTTCTGACTCCGCCAGTAAGAGGTACTCCCTCCGGTCTCAAATATAAGAAAAGATTCTTTTTTTAGGTTTATTGAATAATTAATGTATCTGCTTTACAATGTAGGCCAGATACATTAACTACTCAATAAACCTAAAAAAAGAATCTTTTTTATATTTGAGACCAGAGGAGTAAGTTATTTTCTGTTTAACATGTTAATAGTTCTAGTCTTCTAGAGCTCACCGCGACAATAGGAATTCACTTTGTAGATGAAACAGGACATGCATAATCTGGATCATGTCAACTTTGCTCGATTCCGTCATTTTTTGCAGCATCCCAATTGCATGTTTCCTGGAAAGACCGAATCAGTTTGATAGCGTGAAGATCATCCATAACTGGCGTGCACACAACCTGTAAAGTGCAACCATCAATTGAGTTGTTGAAATCATGATCATAATATAATATATTAATAAGCAGCATTGCTTGAAATTTTTAACACAGTTTAATATATGCAAATTATTCATAGAGATAAAATGAAAAAAGATACATTTCTGAGATCCATAAATTACCATCAGAACGAAATCATAAGTGCAAGCAGCGGTTGACCACAGACACTGCTTCTGCTCCATCATTAGTGACAACAACAGGTATGTTATGACCCAACTGTTTCATCATGGATTGTGTTATCATGCTATTAATCTTGTCATCTTCAACAAGAAGTATCTTAGGGCTTTGATATGGAATTGGTTACTTTTGATTTACTATTGCCATTAACACATTGAGTAGTTGTTTACCACCATATGCTGAGAAGAATCTGCACTGTTCTTACTTTTTCTGTCATAAAGAACAGTTTTTTTCTTTTTCTCAAGAGGTAGTTTATCAAACCCTTTCAAAATTATTGGTACAGTTATATTATCTTCTAGTTGGGAACAGCTGGAACAGTGCCTATAGCACAGTTCATTAGTTTTTTCCTAGATAAAAATATTTGTTTCATACTAATTAAACACTTGCATTTTCACTAAATCATCTTTTATGCAAGAAAATTTATTCTTTATTCATCACCACGTAACCAAATACACAAAAAGTTTACTAGTTGTCTGCATGTCGCTAGTCCTAGCCTTGTGCCACCGTACTGTATGAGATATGGTCTAAGTAGGGTGGGCATGATTCAGTTCGGGATGAAAACTGAACCGAACTGAACTGAACTGTTTGCTAAATTTAAAATAACTGAACTGAACTGTTTGCATTTCGAACTGAACTGTTTCAAACCGAACTGAACTGTTTCGAATCGAACTGAACTGTTTCAATTCAGTTTTAGAACTGTTAGTAATGGTTCAATTTTTTTTTGGTTCAGTTCAGTTCAGCAGTTCAGTTCAGTTTTTGGTTTTTTTGCCCACCCCTAGATCTAAGGATGTAAAAATGTGGTGCATTGTGGATAACCTATGATAATGAGCCATATAATTAGCAAAAGCTTTAGAATCCAGTTTAAAATAGAACTTTGTTAAATTCCGAATCAAAAATTAAAAAAACACGACTTAGTTTTTTTTGGTGGTGTCTGAGATTCAAACTCCGGATCTTGCATATATTACGCATTGTCCTTACCAACTAAGCTAAGCTCATGAGGACAAACACGACTTAGTTTAAATAAATTTAAATATATTTAAAATTCATAATTAATTAGTTAAATGTATGAAGACTGATCGACACAGTTTATTCACCTACATTGGACTAAAATATTTTTTTCTTTTTTTGTGAGGGAGGGACTATAGTGGGTTTTTCATATTTTATGAAGGACTAAAATGAGATTTTCTTATTTTTAAGTGTTTCATGCAATCACAACTTTTTTTTCAAGCAAACATCAACTTCAAAATCAAAATCAAAATACATAACATTACCAAGCACAATAACATAAGCAAGTCCAAGATACAATAGTAGGATCAAAATATGAATAAACTGTGTGATTTTGATCCTTCAATGAAATAATAAGAAAGTGAAAATGAAGAAAATAAAATGATTCCAAATATGCTCCATTTACCATATGCTTCATTTACCCCATTTAGGGTCTTGGATGAATGACATGTGGTAAAAAAAGATTGAATGATTCAGATTAAAAATAAACAAAACAGCAGTTTTTTTAATTAAAAAAAATAGAGATGAAACATGGCTTCATCTTCCTCGATCGCATCACTCACCGCCATGCATCTCCTCTTCCGCCGTCACCGTTGCTTCTCTTCTCTTCCACACCAGAAGATTCATTTATCATGTTCAATTACTTAGAAGGGGCACAGTGGTGCGCATGTTTCACTATAATAATAGAACTGAACTGCAGCCATTTCAAATTGAAATTATTATCTTATTTTGTTTTTGCTTTTTATGTAGTTGATTATTATTCAGAAAAGGAAAAAAAAATGAAAAGGTGATATTTCGATGGAAATTGACAAAAAAATTAAGTGAAGAAGAAGAGAATATGACCTAGAAAGGATAACAGCGGCGAAGAAGAGAACATGAGGGAAGAGGATGCCTGATTAATTTCTATTTAATTATTTTAAATCTCAACCCTTAATTTTTCTTTTACCACATGTCATTCATCCAAGACCCTAAATGGGATAAATGAAGCATACCCGGACTCCAAATTTATGGATTTAAAAAAAAAATTGAGTGCCAAGTTATCCTTAATTTTTTTAGTGATTTAAATATCTCATAAGTTGGTTTTAAATAGTACTTGCGATCAACCAAAATCGTCACATAAGCTGTATCACGATTCAACTAGAAAAAATTGATAGAAAGAATATATTTCTTGATTTATTTTTGGGTTAGGATAAAATATTTACACTAAATTCAAACTAATTTTTCCATTTTAAATTTTCACATCCTATAAGTGCACAATAATAATTTAAAATATAGTGCTAGAAACAATAAGAGAGAAAGAAAAAAAACTTATCTTTACAATTGGTATAAGTTTGCATTAAAATTAAATCAAATAATCCAGCATGATATTGAAGTCTCACTTACAAAAAATGACACTTACAAGAACATGCTCGGTGATTTGATGGGAAGCTGCAAGCACAACCCGATTTGCAACTCTTGCTTCACAGTATAAACAATGAAACTTGAGGTTTGATGCCTTACATAGCAAAGAAATTCCAATTTTATATTGAACTTTCTGGCTGTGTGTATTGTATTGACTTTAAACAATGTGGGACTTCTTCTGTCTCTACCTATCTCTGCTCATAACTTTTATTCTTGACGTAAACCATTACCAGAGATCGTTAAATGGTCATAACCTTCAGCCTCTACCACTTTTTACAACTCCAACCTCTTTGTCCTTCTCTTTAAGAACGGATCACACTATTATTGCCTCTCAATCTTTCATTGTAAAGGAAAGATCCTTATCATTCTCAATGGTATGCTTACCTTATTTATTTTATTTCACTCAAAGGTTTGCTTTGTTTTCCTGATTGTTTACAATTCCAAATCTATCTGTTATTCCTTGGAACTTTACTGACAACATTACATTCACATTAAATCTATCTATATTAACTTATAACAATGAAATTCAAGTGCCTCACTCAAGTAGATTAAACTTGTTATTATCAAGATATTCTTTTATTCAATCAATTCATTTTGTTAAGATATCTACTCTCATCAATACCATGTTTCCTAACAAAAAGCCTCAAATGAAGTTAAAAGAATGCTTCAGAGCTTCCATAAACAAACTAAACCTATCATACATCCATTAATGATCATCTTCTAGGATACAATGTTCCTTACATTTGTAAGATCCCGTATTTTGTGTTATTTATTTTAGTGTGTTCTACTAAAAGATTTTAGAATATTTTATAATATAATTAAGTCAATAATAGAAATAGATAAGGTTTTTTCTAAATTGCCTTTGAAAACTCATAGGCAATTTACTCAAACCAATCAAAAGTTTCCATGTGTATTCCATTAGAATAATCACATTTATTATTTTATTTTGCAAAAATTTAGCATGTATTTTATTATTTGCATATTTACCCAATTTTAAATTAATGATGTTTTACAATTTAAACCATCACATTAATTACCAGGGTGCTCCCCTTACATGAATTATATTGCCAAACCACTTGACCAATAGATCTTTTATGAAATAATTTAGAATGCAAACATATGTTATTAGTCAGCAATTTTTATTTTTTTTGCGGTTCTTATAACCTAGCTTTAGTAATAAAAAAAAAATATTTTATATGTGTATATTTAAGAAATAGTAAATCTTTCTTAAAAAAAATTATGAATTCATTCATTTAATTTTTTATATTTTAAATATCATTCTTTTATATAAATTCATACTTTTATCTAGATTCGATGAACTACAACAATATTTCATTTGTGATCAACCGAATTGTGATTTATTTTAGGTACTATCTTTCGTTT
>Ga0315913_1005763_pt1 | contig 15018 bp, 10 predicted proteins | sample MpolsnodulesMG_FD_207736 | JGI IMG/M metagenome (GOLD analysis project Ga0315913, IMG submission 207736) | Medicago polymorpha root nodule microbial communities from Los Angeles, California, United States - small nodules | ecosystem: Host-associated > Plants > Roots > Nodule | place: USA... | reverse complement strand
TTCCTTTCTCCATCGAGCAAACCAGATCTTCAAGATGGAAAAAAAAACACACAAACTTGAATACGTTGGAACCTAATTTGCGATTGATGCAGTCAAGTTTTTTAGACGAAAATAATATTAGTTTGATAAATTAATCATGAAAGAACAAACCGTATTAAAATTAAGCTTGGATCCTTTACTAAAAAATAAAAATTAAGCTTGGATCCTAAGCTGCGGTTTTCACTGTGCACGTGTTGGAAACAAATGGGCAATAAAAGGGAAATAGAAGCAACTTTGTCCAGAGTGGGTTCACATAGATAAATTAAGCCATATGAATTAAGCAATTGAAATTTAGAAAAGAAGCCATATGAATTAAGCGATAGAAGCAGGATCCGATTTCTTTGAAGTTGTTGTGAATCTGGAATTTTTATGTTCCCATGAATAACGAGAAAAAGGACTCACATACTTCTCTAAGGAAACATTTGTGAACCATTGGATTAATTTGATTTAATGGTTGAAATTTGGTGTAAGTTTTTGACTTACACCTGGTGTCAACGGATCCTGACTCTATATATATATATATAAGCTTACTTCTTCATTATCCCAATAATACCTTTAAACAACTTTTTCTAAAATAAATATTGTTGTTGGTGTCATTAAAATAAAAATAAGAATTTAAATTATATTTTTTTGTTATAATATTGGTTTCATTGAAATAGATTTTTCATTATCCCTATTATACCCTTAAACAACTTTTTCTATAATTGAGATTGTTGTTGGTGTCATTAAAAAAAAAGAATTAGATTACATTCTTTTGGTATAATGTTGGTTTCATTGAAATAGATAATCATGATTATTTTGATTTGTTAAAATTTGAAAGAAAAAATAATTTATAATTTTAATTTTAATCAAAATCCAAATTTCATAAAAAAAACACTGTTCATAATTTTCAATTGTTAGCGCTATAAAAAAACGAAAAAATGTGAAACGTGCCTGTCTTTTTGCTAATGATAAAAATAATAATAGTTACAACTTACAAATTTCGATACTATTTTAAGATAAGTGTAGATAGAAAAGATTCAATATTTAATATTTAATGTAAAATTCATTGTATTTAAGATGTTCACATTTATTTTTTTAAAGATGTTCACATTTATTAAACGTCAAATTATTTGACTAGAGAATATTAAACAAATATAAATCAATTTTTGTTAACTATTTCTTAATGGTAATAGCATAAATTAGAATTAAAGTCAAAAAAGGATTCAACAATAATAATTGCAATAATAACTCTTTTTGACTGGAATCATAAAAATAACTTAAAATATCCACCGCAAGTTTTTCTATATCTATTTTTCACTGATTATAAATTTAGAGCTCCTAAATTCTGACTCCCACTCAAATTCCCTTTCAATCTCAATTCACGATATGTTTTCTCACTAGGAGTATGCAAATAAACTGGTTCTCTTGAACTGATTTACAAAATCTTGTCGACCTATCTGAAAAGCTCAATCCATTTTACATAAAAATTGATCCGGCTCAATTTTATTAAATCTAGATAAAATTGTATCCATTTAAAACAAACCAAAACTAACCTAATTTCACTCTTACTTCAGCAACCTACACACATTCATTTTTTTCCTTCCTGCGAGATCTACTTCCCACATCTACCAAACCGCCGCCGCCGCAGTCATGCTGTGATTTTGTTCTCAGAAATCGATTCTCTCATTCTTTCCCTCACTCTTCCTAAATGATTGATCCAATTCCTTTTCCGTCAAATCAAATCGCAATCCTCAATGAGAATTCCTCAAAAACACCGTTCTCAAGCTCGACTTTGTATAAACCGATTTTATAACTCATAACTTTTCCGATTTGAACAACGTTTTCTGAAAACTCTTGCAAAACACATCGTCCAACCAGTGCAATCAGCTAGATATATGGCTAACCCAAATTGTATCCATAAATCTAGCCGATTGTATTGATTGGACGATACGTTTTGAAAGAGTTTTCAGAAAGCGTTGTTCAAATCGGAAAAGTTGTGAGTTATAAAATCAGTTTATACAGAGTGAAGTTTCAGAACGGTGTTTTTGAGGAATTGGATAGTAGTGTTATTCGTAGAATTTTCATCGAGTATTGCAATTTGATTCGACGGAAGAAGGAATTGGATCAATAGTTTGGGAAGATTGAGGGAGAGAATGGGAGAACCGATTTCTAAGAACAAAATCTTGAGATTTTAGTCAATGAAAAAGAGCTCAATTTATATGAGATTTCAGTGTAAAATTATATAATATTTTTATGAAATAATTTTTTGTTTTGTTTAAATTATTGATTCTTGTGTAAATTTGGTCAGATACTTGTAATTTATTGAGGTGGTTTGCTAAAGGTCAGCTTGCCATGGATCCCATGCATGGTAGAGGAATTGTCAACAATGTGTGGACATATATATATATATATATATATACACACACTGCAAGAATTGCATTAAAACTGGAATATAATGCTAATTCATTTACAATAGTGTTTGAATGAAGTGTTATTTTATCATTTTACTTTTTAGATAGAACATATAGTTCTAGCAAGATCCATCATTAATATACTCTTAAGTGTATGTATTTATATAATCTTGTGTTGTTGGTCTTTCCCCATAATATTATAGGATCTACATCAAAATTTGCTGAGGAAAATTTGGACTGGAATCGTAATACTTTGAAGATCCTGGCGTGATTATGTTGTTTCAAACTTGTTCTTTATATCATGTTTAACTTTTATCTTGTCGATTATTATATTAAATTTATTTGGATGGAAATTTCACTTGAGCAAACATTCTTCATATATACAAGTCTTCTATTTTTTACTTATTGCTGAATTAAATGTATTTAAAATATGAAAGCATCAACATCTCTTATCATAACCACCTAAAAATATTGTACAACACCTCGAGGAATAAATCACATATAACAAAAAATAAATAACTAACCGACATTATCAAGTACTCACTAAACACACATGAGTTACTGTTAGGAACCTGGTATAGAGAAATTGTCGGATGAAATGATAACCTCAAATGAATGATAACCTTAAACTTACTTTATGTGACTAGGTGAATTATGTGGGCTATATGATTGATGAATGTTAACATATGTGGAGTTGTGGATTGTATATGTTGTATTGATATGCTTGAAAAATAATGTCGATATCATAATTCATTTGGAATCTTGGTGGAGTTGTGGATTGTATATGTTGTATTGATATGCTTGAAAAATAATGTCGATATGATAATTCATTTGGAATCTTGATTAATGTTAATTTGATTAAGTTTGCTTTGCTAGTGAGTTTCTTGTGGATAGCGTGGAACTACCTTCTTTCTTTCCGCTCGAGTCTAGTTAGGGCTCTGATTAGCGTGTCGAACATTTATATTTATTTTCATATATCCGTTGTTGGATTTTACTTGATGAGATTATGGTTACGTATTTGAAGGCTGATATTTGACGTTGAGATTTATTACTCATGGATTGATGATTGTTGCATGTTGATGAGATATTATGTATGATATTGCCTTCCGTTGCGAATTTTCACGAAAATCTGATTATGCATGTTTTGAAAAATGTAGACGTACCATCTAAACTCTTTGATTTATTCGATTAGATGCAAGATTATTGCACATGGGGTTTAGGGTGTTACAACTACACTCTCTCTTATGTTGCGATTGAATGTAAATAGGTAGGAATCTATGTAATACACTTAGTCTGACTGGTTGTATATGATTTATGTTCTCTATTTATTTTTGTTGGATATTTGTATGTTGGCTTTACTTTTGCCTAAAACAAATATTCAAGTGAGATGTTGGACACGATGTAACATCCTGGCATGGTTCAGTGCGACCTGTACCTTGCCTTGATTTACGCACACGCTTATATATTTAAGGAATCCACGCCTTATTTCTTGTTGGTCAAGCTGCGTGTTTTTAGTACAGAATTAGATCGTTTGTGATTTCCTGAAGGAGTGCTATCGACTTAGGAAAGTTTGGAGGTGATCAGAATGTTCCTAAAGATGTGCCTACATTTTAGGACTTTCCTTATTTGGTTCTGGTTGATGTGAAATGGATCACTGTTTGTTTGTGAATTGTTCTGAAGCCCAACAAGACTATTTGACCCATGTTGCTTCAGTATTTATACAAGACCACAAGACCTAATTCAGTATTCAAGCCGTCATTTGAAGAATAGATCATTTAGGGTTTTGAGTATGTTATTTGTGAGCCTTTCGTGTATCATCTTGATGCATGTTTAGGACTGTGTTTGAGTTGTAATATGTTAACTACTCTGAAGCTGTGAAGCAAAGAGTTAGATAGTTTGTGTACTACACCAAAGTTGTGAAGCACGGTTGTAGGTAGTTTGTTTGAAGGTAACTTCACTTGATTTGTTTGTGTCTGTAATCTGATAATCACAGGAGTTGTGGTTGATTGTAGGAAGTGAGATGGGATCTCAGATCTAGGAGTTCCTAGGTTGAAGTCAATACGGGTAGGTCCTAGGTCTTAAGTGTAAACGAGGAGTTTGCTGAGAGCTTTAAAATAAGGACTATACTAGTGGATTTCCTTCCTAGCTTGGTGGCCCCCAGAGTAGGTGACGTTGCACCGAACTGGGTTAACAAACTCACTGTGCCATTTTCTTTTTTGTCAGTTATCTTACTTTATTTTGCTTATGTCTGTTAGCTTAATGTTCTAAACATTTCATACGACATCTGTTTTCTTTGTCTGGTGTTGGAACATTGCATAGAACATCTTAAGACTAAGGTGCCAGAATTTCAATTTTTAGTCTAAATATTTTCTTAATGCTTTGCGCTAATGTAGGATGCCGCAACTGATCTTTTGTTAACAGAACACCTTTATTGGATGGCTCTAACTATGATTATTGGAAATCACGTATGAGTGCTTTCTGCAAATCCATTGACAACAAGACTTGGAAATCTGTTCTGAAAGGCTGGGAGCATTCGGTTGCTCTTGATAAAGATGGGAACAGAACTGCTGTTTTGAAACCTGAAGAAGAATAGACCACAACTGAAGATGAGTTGTCTCTTGAAAACTCCAAAGCCTTGAATGCACTTTTCAATGGGGTGGACAAGAATATGTTTAGGCTGATCAAGAAATGTACAGTGGCCAAGGAAGCATGGGAAATCCTTAAAACTGCACATGAAGGCACATCTAAAGTGAAAATCTCAAGAATTCAACTTCTGACCACCAAGTTTGAAAGCTTAAAGATGAAGGAGTATGAGGCCATACAGGACTACTATATGAATGTGCTTGACATTGCTAACTCATTTGACTCTCTTGGAGAAAAATTGTCAGATGAAAAACTGGTGAGAAAAATTCTCAAATCTCTTCCTAAGAGGTTTGATATGAAGGTCACAACAATTGAAGAAGCACAAGACATCTCCAGCATGCAGGTTGATGAACTTATAGGGTTTCTTCAGAACTTTAAGCTGGTTGGGGACAACAGAACTGAGAAGAAAGGCAAAGGCATTGCTTTTACAGCAAACATTGCTCATGAGGAGGCACATGGAGATATTGTGGATGATGAAAATCTGTCAGAGAATCTTGTGTTGCTTGGGAGACAGTTCAAGAGGATTATGAAACAGGTAAATAGGAGGCCCAAAGGTAATGGTCAAAACATCAGATTTAACATTGACAAGCAACAAAGCAATGCAAAGAATGACAGAACTGGTGAAAAGAAAAATCACTACAAAGGTGTCCAATGTCATGAATGTGAAGGGTATGGACACATTAGAACTGAATGTGCCACCTTCCTCAAGAAGCAAAATAAAGGGATGATTGTGTCTTGGTCTAATGATGAGGAAGCTGATGGAGATGGGGAGAGTGAATCTGCTAAACATGTCATTGCTATGACTGGAAGAATTGTCTCTGAGTCTGATTATAGTGATGAAATTTTGTACCATGAGAAGTTGACTGTTCCATACAATAACCAAGATGTCAACAATATTGACACTCACAAGCAACTAGAAGAGCAGAAAGAACCATCAATCATCTACATGAGGAAAGGATTGGTCATCTTGAAAAAATTTCTGAACTGAACAATGAGGTAATGTTACTGAGCTCTCAACTTGGTCATGTCCTAAAACAAGTAAGAATGATGACCACTGAGACTGATGTTCTGGATAAGATGTTAGAAGGTCAAATAGGAGGAAAACCAAATGGTATAGGCTTCAGTCAAGAACACCTAAGACAGGAACATCAAAATAGTAGTTATGATCAGGGTTTAGATTATTATCATAAGGCTAAAAAGAGAAAACTTGTTAGGAAAATAAAGTTTTTAGCATCAACTAGAACAAGTGATACTATTGTGAAAGAACAAATGTTGCAACATCCTATAGAACCTCATGACTTTAAGATGGAAAAGGTGTCTTCTTCTTGGAAGTGTCACCGTTGTAACAACCCAAGTTACATGAACCAATAGCGAGTAGTGTCAAGAAGGAGTAGAGACCAAAATGTGTAGGATTAATAGCTCATACCTCTTTAAGAGCCTCTTCTAGTGAAGACTGGTACTTTGATAGTGGGTGCTCTAGACACATGACATGGGTGGATAAATTCCTTGAAACGGTTAGACCATATGCTACTAGTTATGTTACTTTTGGTGATGGGGCAAAAGGAAAGATAGTGGGTATTGACAATCTTATCAGTGAAGGATTACCAAGACTTGACAATGTGCTTTTGAGTGTAAATTTCAGCAAATCAGAATTTCAAATCACAGATGAGAAAGGAAAAGTGAGTATGAAGGGGATTAGATATAAGGACAACTGTTACTTATGGGTATCTCAAGAAAAGGCTCTCCTTTCTTCATGTATGTTGAGTAAAGATAAAGAAGTAAAACTATGGCATTAAAAACTAGGTCATCTGAATCTACAAGGAATGAAGAGAGCTATTTCAGTAGAAGCTATTAGAGGTATACCTATGTTAAACATTGCTGAAGGCAGTATTTGTGGAGAATGTCAGGTAGGTAAACAAACTCGGATGTCTCATCCAAGGTAGGAACATCAGGAAACTTCTAAGGTTCTTGAACTCTTATACATGGATTTAATGGGGCATATGCAAGTGTCTAGCATTGGAGGGAAGAGATATGTTCTGGTTGTTGTTGATGATTTTTCTAGGGTTACTTGGGTGAACTTCATTAGAGAAAAATCAGATACCTTTGAGGCAGTCATGGATCTTTGCATTCAACTTCAAAGAGAGAAGGACAGAGGCATTGTAAGGATCAGGAGTGATCATGGAACTGAGTTTGAAAACTCTAAGTTTGATGATTTCTGCACTTCTGAAGGTATTAAGCATGAATTCTCATCACCTATAACACCTAAGAAAAATGGTGTTGTGGAAAAGAAGAACAGAACATTGCAAGAATTAGCCAGAGTTATGTTTCATGCTAAACATTTACCTTATCATTTCTGGACTAAAGCTATGAATACTGCTTGTCATGTTCACAATAGGGTCACACTGAGAACTGGTATGACAACTACTCTGTATGAGCTGTGGAAAGGAAGAAAGCCCACTGTGAAGTATTTCCATGTCTTTGGTAGAAAGTGTTACATCTTGGCAGATAGAGACTATAAGAGGAAAATGGATCCAAAAAGTGATGAGGGGATTTTTCTAGGGTACTCTACTAATAGCAGAGCCTATAGAGTATACAATTCCAGAACCCAAGGATTGATGGAGTCCATTAATGTGGTTATAGATGATTTAGCTCAAGACAAAGTCCCTGAAGTGGTTCCAGGTGTTGAAGCATATGCTGAAACATCTGCACAGGAAAAACAGATACCTGAGAATGTTGTGGAATCTGAATCTGATATAGGTGAAGTTGAGCAAGACAATGTTGGAACAAGTAAAGGGCCACCGACCAGAGTGCAGAAAAATCATCCTCAAGATGTCATCATTAGTGATCTTGATCAAGGAGTCACAACTAGAAGATCAAATGAGGTTGTCTCTAATTCCTGCTTTGTGTCCAAGTTTTAACCTAAAAATGTGAACGAAGCCTTCATTGATGAATTCTGATTGAGGCTATGCAAGAGGAACTTAACCAGTTCAAAAGAAATGAGGCATGGGATTTAGTTCCTAGACTAGATGGCATTAATGTTATTGGAACAAAATGGATCTACAAGAACAAGTCAGATGAAAATGGGACAGTTACCAAAAACAAAGCAAGACTTGTTTCTTGGGGGTACACTCAGGTAGAAGGGTTAGACTTTGATGAAACTTTTGCTCCTGTTGCTAGGATAGAATCCATAAGGTTACTTTTGGGAGTGGCTTGTATTCTGAAGTTCAAGCTGTTCCAGATGGATGTGAAAAGTGCTTTCCTAAATGGATACTTACATGAAGAGGTCTTTGTTGAACAACCTAAAGGATTTACTGATCCTAGCTTTTCTAATCATGTGTACAAACTGAAGATAACTCTGTATGGTTTGAAGCAAGCTCTCAGGGCATGGTACGAAAGACTTACAAAATTCCTTGTCAATCAAGGATACATAAAAGGAGGAACAAACAAGACTTTATTCGTTAAGGAGGAGAAAGGGAGACTTATGATAGCACAGATCTACGTTGATGACATTGTGTTAGGTGGAATGTCGAACCAGATGGTCCACTATTTTGTCCATCAGATGCAGTCTGAATTTGAGATGAGTCTTATGGGAGAATTGACTTACTTTCTCGGTCTTCAAGTCAAGCAGATGGAGGACACTATATTCATTTCTCATTGTAAGTATGCAAAGAACATAGTAAAGAAGTTTGGCTTGGACAATGCTTGTCACAAGAGAACACCAACAACCACTCACTTGAAGTTAACAAAAGAAGAAAATGGTGTTGCAGTTGATCAAAGCATGTATAGAAGCATGATTGGAAGTCTATTATACCTTACTGCAAGTAGATCTGATATAACCTTTGATGTAGGTGTGTGTGCAAGATATCAAGCAGAGCCAAAGAAGAGTCATCTGACTCAAGTGAAAAGAATTCTGAAGTACATCAATGGCACTAGTGACTATGGAATTTTGTACTCTCACAATGAGAATTCCAGGTTAATTGGGTATTGTGATGCTGACTGGGCAGGTAGTGCAGATGACAGAAAAATTACTTCTGGAGGTTGCTTCTTTCTTGGGAATAATCTGGTATCTTAGTTCAACAAGAAACAAAATTGTGTGTCTCTATCAATAGCTGAAGCAGAGTATATAGCAACTGGTAGTAGTTGCTCTCGGTTAGTTTCGATGAAGCAGATGCTGGAAGAATATTATGTTAAATAAGGAGTTCTAACATTGTACTGTGACAACCTAAGTGCTATTAACATCTCAAAGAACTCTATACAACATAGCAGGACAAAGCACATAGACATACACCATCACTTTATCAGGGATCTTGTTGAAGAGAAGATTGTGACCCTTGAGCATGTGACTACTGAGGAACAATTGGCTGACATTTTTACAAAAGCTTTGGATGTCAAACAATTTGAGAAGTTAAGGAGCAAGTTGGGTATCTGCTTACATGAGGAGTTATAGCAATTAATGTATAAAGACTCTTTATAAAAGTTTTTTCTTCAGAAATCTTTCGATATAAACTCAAGTCAACTAAGCGCAATCTTTGTCTATAAGATATTTTATTTGTTTGATAAAAACTGGCATACTTACCACTGTGCTGGAAAAATACAAAACCAGTGTTTTGCCTTTTTATCAATCACATAATAGTTTTGTAGCCAAAAATATGTTTGGTAAAGCCAAAGATGTAGGCTCTTCTGGGGTTAGAATCCTCACTATCGATGATCTGATTGATAATGGTTGGCAATCTAATTAAGGACTGGATTGTCATATTACAGAAAATTGATTGGTTTTCATCACACTCGATGATTGCTATTCTTTTTGTCTCATCCTGGTAGATATCAAATAAAAGGTTGATCATGGGAGAGCTCATTGCACGAGCATTGTTCTCAATTCTATAATACATCAACACGCTTGATTTGAAATCGCCCTAATCATTTATATGAGTGAATTGGTTGTTGACCACCGATCTTTCCAAGAATCGCTTGTGCAAATGCCTGTTTTGGGCGCTAGCTTTTTTGTCGTGGCATATAGATACCCAATGCCTCACATGGTCTCCTTCTCTAACTAACCTCTTCCCACCACACTAGGATTAACAAGTCTTTTGTACAACTGGTGTTGAATATAGTGACTATATGGAGTGATACCTTACTCGTTCCATCAATTAAGGGTGATTCACTTTGTATTAAGATTACATGGCCGATTTGTACTTGATAAGGGGCACAACACTTTTAACTCAAAGGTAATCTTGCATTACTTCTCGAAACTTTTGAAAATAACTCATTTATGGCGTATGGTCTCTTTAAGGAAAGGGTTTTTCGAGTTTACATTCATTATATTTGATTGGTCTAGTTGTAAGGAACAATCAACCTGAAATCGTGAGTTCTTCGGTTTTTTAAGTGGACCAAGGACTTTAATATACATTCTGCATGACAAATGCATGCCCAAGTTTGGATAAGACTTATGGAGCTTCCTCATAAATATTAGCATAATCAAACTCTTCTCAAAATTACTAGGGCAATAAGTACTCCTCTAATTATTGATACTGCTACTAAAAATAGATTCTTAGACATCCTGCTCGTATTTTTGTGGATGTTGATTTTTCTCGTCGTATATTTGATGAAAACATGGTTGAAGGAGACAACTTTGCTTTCAATTTGGGAGTTGCTTATAAATGGCTTGATTTCTACTTGCATTGCCAAAATATAGGTTATGTCATGGCTTGTCGTTGGCTAATCACTGAGAAGGATGATCGTGGTAACAAACCTGCTCATGTTGCAAAAAATAATTCAGAAATAAGTTGAATAGAACGCACGTAGCATTGGATCGTACAAGGTGTTTGAAGCGCCATTTATTATTAAGGCAACATATGTTATTACTAATGTTGAAAATGTTGATACTATTGTTGAAAAAGTTGTTACTAATAACGACAATGTTCCTACAAATGTCATACACCAGGATGCAGTTGTCTTTACTGATGATGCTATTACTTAATATCATATTACACCTCATTTTTACCGTCACATAAAGGTTCATGTTGAATTTTTAAATGCTCCTACATGCTATGCAGATAGAATGTGCACTTTTCCTTAGGGTGGTACACCATTAGTGGTTGTGGAAAAAATTCTTTTGATAAGTAATTCATTCAACTTTGTCTTAAAAAAAGTTACTGAAGAGGTGTCCAGGATTAATCTTTGGATGTACAAAGGTCGTTATGGAACTAGTTGAGTAGTCTGAGCATGAGCAGCAAGCTACAGATAGTACACTCAAGGTGTCTCCATTTAAAAATCTTCTACAAGTAGTGCCTCCTCATAGGTCTGTCGCAGTTCAAAACATGGTCGGTCTTGTTGAGCAATATTTGATTCAAGGGAAGAGAAACAATGTTCATTCACGCCATACCTTACAAAAAAATCAGAAGAAGAAAATAGAAAAGGCAGCATACCGCACCCGATATTTAGGTCCTCTCTAGAAACGACAGGTGGCTAAGTTACATCTTTTTATTTCTTTAGGACAACTTTTCTTTTTCTTTACCTTTTTTTTTCTTCCTTTTTTATGATGAGCAATGATATTTGAACAACCATTTGCTAACAACTTTTATGACAACCTCATTTTTCTCTCTTTTTATTGGTCAAAAACATTGGAGAGAGAAAAAGGAAGAGAGAGAGTAAGAATATAATGTGAGTATGAGAGATAAAGTTGTTTAAAAGTTGTCACAAAATGGTTGTACAAATATCATTTCTCTTTTATGTTTTTACTTGTTTTTTCGTTGTTTTTCGAGGTTTTGATATGTCCCCGCTTTATATATATTTTCCCTTTTTCTAATATTTTTATTTATGATGACAGTCTAGGTGTTTCTTGAGGATGATAATCATGTTGAGATTTCAAAGTCTCTCAAAATGATTATCATCCTCAAATATATTTATTTTTCAATATCACAATTATACCCTTAAACAACTTTTTCATTATCCCAATTATGCTCTTAAACAACTTTTTCTATAATAAAGATAGTTGTTGGTGTCATTAAAAAAAAAAAAAATTAAATTATATTTTTTTGTTATAATGTTGGTTTCATTTAAATAGATTTTTCATTATCCCGATATACCCTTAAACAACTTTTTCTATAATAAAGATTATTGTCGGTGTCATTAAAAAAAAGCATTTAGATTATATTTTTTTGTTATAATGTTCGTTTCATTAAAATAGATAATCATGATTTTTTTTATTTGTTAAAATTTGAAAGCGAAAAATAATTTATAATTTTACTTTTAATTAAAATCAAAATTTCATAAAAAAAAACACTGTTAACAATTCAATTTTCAATTGTTAAAGCAATAAAAAAACGAAAAGGCGTGAACACATGACCGTATTTTTACTAGTGATAAAAATAATAATAGTTTTTTTTTTTTGAAGGAAGAAATAATAATAGTTACAACTTAAAATTTTGATACTTTTTTAAGATAACTGTAGATAGAAAAGTTTCAATATTTAATATTTAATGTAAAATTCATTGTATTTAAGATGTTCACATTTATTTTTTTTTTAAGATGTTCACATTTATTAAAAGTCAAATTATTTGACTAGAGAATATTAAACAAATATAAATCAATTTTTATACACTATTTCTTAATGGTAATAGCATAAAATAGAATAAATGACAAAAAAAAACCAACAATAATAATTGCACTAATAACTCTTTTTGACTGGAATCATAAAAATAACTTAAAATATCCAGCGCAAGTTTTCCATATCTATTTTTCACTAATTGTAAATTTAGACTAGAATCATTCCCTCCCTCACTCTTCCAAACGATTGATCCAATTCCTTCTTCCATCGAATCAAATCATAGTCAAAATCACAATCCTCGATGAGAATTCTACGAATAACATTACTATCCAGTTCCTCAGAAACACTGTTCTCAAACTCGACTCTTTTTAAACCGATTTTATAACTCACAGCTTTTCCAATTTGAACAATGCTTGCTGAAAACTCTTTCAAAACGTATCGCCCAATCAATACAATTGGCTTCTTCATTTCAACGGTTCCAGTTTCTTTCTCTTTTCTTATCTGTTGTTGCGGTCGACCTCTCCTTTTCGGTGGTTCTGACGGAGGATCCCCCGATGGTGGTGGTTCAGTTGATTTGGATTTTTGTGGAAACTTCATGGAAGATGAAGAGAGTTAGAGTTTTCGGTTGCGAAAGTTAAGTGAAAATTGTTAAGGTTTGAAGAATACGTGTTTTTAACAAGATCTGGGTTGTGTTCTTGCTGAAAACACGTATTCTTCAAACCCTAACAATTTTCACTTAATTTCCGCAAACAAAAATCCTAACTCTCTTCATCTTCCATGAAGCTTTCGCGAAAATCCTAATCAACTAAACCACCACCACCATCGATGGCGCCACCATTGGGATCCTGCGTCGGAACCATCGAAAAGGAGAGGACGACAGCGGAAACAGAAAAGAAAAGAGAAAGAAACTGGAACCGTTGAAATGAAGAAGCCGATTGTATTGATTGGACGATACGTTTTGAAAGAGTTTTCAGAAAACATTGTTCAAATCGGAAAAGTTGTGAGTTATAAAATCGGTTTATAAAGAGTCGAGTTTGAGAACAGTGTTTTTGAGGAATTGGATAGTAATGTTATTCGTAGAATTTTCATCGAGGATTGTGATTTTGATTACGATTTGATTCTACGAAAGAAGGAATTGGATCAATCGTTTGGGAAGAGTGAGGGAGAGAATGAGATAATCGATTTCTGAGAACAAAATCACATCCTGACGGCGGTTGCGGCAGTTTGGTAGTTGTGGGAAGTAGATCTCGCAGGAAGGAAATAAAATGGATGTGTGAAGGATGTTGAAGTGATAGTAAAATTAGGTTAGTTTTGGTTGGTTTTAAAGGGATACAATTTTATCCGGGTTTAATGAAATTGGGTCGGGTCAGTTTTTATGTAAAATTGATTGGACTTTTCAGATAGGTCTACCAGATTTTGTAGATCAGTTCAAGAGAACCAATTTATTTGCACACCTCTAGTGAGAAAAAATACCGTGAATTAAGATTGTAAAAACAAGTTCACATATCAATTCTTATTCTTTGAAATTATATATATAAACCATTATTTACACTTGAGATTCGAAAGGAAATTTGAGTGGGAGTTAGAATTTAATAGTTCTAAATTTATAATTAGTGAAAAATAAATATGGAAAAACTTGATTTTAAGTTATTTTTATGATTCCAGTCAAAAAGAGTTATTATTGCAATTATTATTGTTGAATATTTTTTTCTCATTTATTCTAATTTATGCTATTACCATTAAGAAATAGTTAAAAAAATTGATTTATATTTGTTTAATAATTCTCTAGTCAAATAATTTGACATTTAATAAATGTGAACATCTTAAATACAATGAATTTTACATTAAATATTGAACTTTTCAATCTACACTTATCTTAAAAAAGTATCGAAATTTTTAAATTGTAACTATTATTATTTTTATTACTAGCAAAAAGACGGGCACGTGTTCACATCTTTTCTCTTTTTTAATTGCGCAAACAATTAAAAATTATGAACGGTGTTTTTTTTTTATGAAATTTTGATTATGATTAAAGGTAAAATTATAAATAATTTTTGCTTTCAAATTTTAACAAATCAAAATAATCATGATTATCTATTTCAATGAAACCAACATTATAACAAAAAATATAATCTAAATTCTTTTTTTTTAATGACACCAACAAGAATCATTATTATAGAAAAAGTTGTTTAAGGGTATAATTGGGATAATGAAAAATCTATTTCAATGAAACCAACATTATAACAAAAAAAATATAATTTAAATTCTTTCTTTTTTAATGACACCAACAACAATCTTTATTATAGAAAAAGTTGTTTAAGGGTATACTTGGGATAATCAAAAAGTAAGTTATATATATATATATATATATATATATATATATATATATATATATTC
>Ga0315913_1005761_pt1 | contig 15022 bp, 7 predicted proteins | sample MpolsnodulesMG_FD_207736 | JGI IMG/M metagenome (GOLD analysis project Ga0315913, IMG submission 207736) | Medicago polymorpha root nodule microbial communities from Los Angeles, California, United States - small nodules | ecosystem: Host-associated > Plants > Roots > Nodule | place: USA... | reverse complement strand
AAAGAAAAAAAAGAAAGAAGAAGTGTCTTTGGATGGTTTTCCAAACACACTTTGGCATCTTGATGAACAACATAGGATAAAGAAACTGGCCTCAACAATGAATTGATTAAAACCACCTTACCACCCTAGATACATATATCTATTCCTCCAATTATAAGGTACAATGTTTACATGATTTACGTGTTTCAAGGACTTGTTCCTCAAAAATTACCTTTCAATCAGTCTCGTAAAATGCACTTTGTGTTTTGATGGGCCAATTCCACGAAAAAAAAAAGTCCTTGGCAAATGGCTCGTTAAATGCAATGTTGCAACAATCATATCTACTTACGTAGAAATCGGCAAACCATTTGTTATGCTCTTGTAAGTCAATTTTGCCAGATTAGTATGGTATTTCTAGGAGGTTGGGTTGGGAGTTAGTGCCTCACTCGAGTATTCTAGGTAGTTTTCTTAGTTTTTCGGGGTTGGGATCTGCTAAGAATGTTGCTCTAGGTTTACTTTTGGTTTGGCTTGCTGTTGTGTGTGTTGTTTGAAACTCTTACAATGATATCATTTTTGCGGAAGGGACTCAGACTGTCAATCTTTTAGTTGATAAGCTTTCATCTTAGAAGTAGTTCCTGGGTAAGAGTTATGTCAGCCTCTACTCCTTATGAATGGGAGGCGCAACCTGTCATGTGCTGATTCCGGTAGGGTGTTTGGGTAGTGGGTTCAGGCCCTCAGCTGGGGTGTTGTGGTGTACTAGCCGCTCATATCCGGCTTTTTGAGGATGTGTTTTCTTTTAGTTTTACTTGTTTCTTGCCTTAGGGTTTTTTACAGTGGTTGTAGTTTGGTATTTTTTTTTTGGAGTACCTCTGGTACACCGAGTTAGGCGTTTGTTATACTCTTTCTCTGTACTATTTGGAACTTGTTCTCTCTTATTTTTATATATTATTACTTTGTCATTCAAAAAAAAAAACTTAAGTTTCGAGAAAATTGTTGCTTAAAAATTCTAAATATTTCCTAAAACTCTGAGTTCCTAGAAAAAACTGAGTCGAAAAATTCCATTTTTCTTGTATTGTAAACATTTTAAGAATCATATTGACTTTGAAAATATTATATTTGAAGTCAACCTAATATTGTTGTCATTATTTGAAGGAAAAAAAAAAGCACATTTACTCAAGTTATTACTATAATTTTATAGGCTTGTCATGGGGATTAGGTGTGAATCCCAATTTGCCAACTTAAATCCAAATGGGACTATAGTAGAAGGCTCATTCAAAACGCATGTAAGCAAACAACAAAGGGGAAATTATGGAAGAAAGTCGCACCCTCACCCATACATAATCCTGAATAGTAAGTACCCTTCGTTCTTCGGATTCTAGATTCTTTCTATGTTAGAATTTTTGTCAATCATAACAAACTATATCAAGTAATATCACATGGTTAGCACACATGTGACCCAATATAAATGCCTACATTTTTCTTTTTACGAGGAATACAAATGCCTACATGTCACACTCAAGGAGTACATATAATCTGTTGAAAATATTGTTACCATTCCAAAATAACTTTAATTTGAGCTAAACATAACAAATTACTACTCCATCAGTCAGAGAAACATACACCCTACCAACCATTGTACTAAATGTTTAAAACTCGAACATGCATAAATAAGGTTTGCTTATAATTTTAATATCTTAACCATTTTTACAAAAATTTAGTCCTTTAATTTAGTTCTTTAACATCTAGACATTAGTTGAAGACTTGCACGCAACTCAAGCGATAAAACTTTTTTATTTTTAAAAACATGAACAACTAATTCTAATTTTTAGATTAATTTTTTTCTTGAATAAGTTAAACTAGTCTGCTAAAATTAACAACAGAGAGAGTCGAAATCTAAAACTTTAAGACGAACACATTTTAAGGTTTCAAGAAAACATTACCAGACCAACCTAAGTGGCCTAGATTGAAACCGAATATCTCAATTGTGTTTAAATTAAACAAAAAATGCAAAAGCTTATCTTTCTCATATGTTTGTGGAAATTAGAGAAAAGTCAGAAAACAGAACAACCATTAATTGGCAAGTAAACTTAGACCGTAGGATTAAGTTGTTGGCTCTTGATGATATAGCATTCCTTATGCTATTTAGAGTGGTTGTTTAATTATTGAAGTAAATGTCTGATATTAGTGATTTATTCTTAAAATGGAAAGATGTCTCACCTCACTCTTAACTCTCGATGGAGAATCATAATCATTAATTAAATAAATCCATACACGACATTAAGGTGCGTTTGTCTTTTACCTTGCTTGCTTATGGAATCATCATTAGATTGCATATCAGAAACACATCAAAAGTCATGGATTATTTTTTATTTTTTTGAAGAATCAAAAGTCATGGCTTCAATCGCCTAGTCACGGTACTAATAGTTATAATTTAATTTGGGTATGGTACATGTTAACGAACCTAAAAATGTCAACTTTACATTGGAAAATATAATATATTAACTTTTAAGAAGTTGAATGTACGACTTTTTATGCGTATATTTCTTTAATAAGTTCCTTAACATGTGCACTTGAGGGCACAAGTTAACATTTGCCTAATAATTTATGGCAAATGCTAACTTGTACCCTCAATGGCACATGTTAAAGAACTCGTTATAGAAATATACATATCAAAATTCGTGTAGTCAACTTCTTAAAAGTTAAAATATTATGTTTTTCAATGCAAAGTTACTATTTTTGGGTTCATTAACATGTGCCCTCAGGGCACAAATTAACATGACCTATAATTTATATATCATTATGTAAAAAGAACCCTAATATAGACTATAAAAATTGATTTGTTCAAAAAGAAAGAAAAAAAAAACTAAAATTTTATCTGACTTTTTTCTATGTCTTTTAAGAATAAACAGTTAATTTTTTTCCATAAACTACCACTTTTCTGTCAATTTGGTCCCTAAAGTATTAAAATCAACTAAAATGTCCTTAAACTGTACTCGCATTCAAGTTGGTCCCTATTGTAACATAATAGTTTAGTTGATTTTAATAGTTTAAGGACTAAATTGGTGAGAGAATGATAGTTTAAGGATTAAATAATGAATGTTTATTCTCATTTTAATGATAACGATGCAACTTTTTTTTGAATTTAAATTTTTGAACATAAAAATATGAACATTATTAAAATTGGTATTTTTTACAAAGATTTTTTAAAGATATTATAAAACTAAAATAGGTGAATTAAATTAATGATTATAATTTACTTTTAACAACACAGTTTTTTAAAGATTATTATTAAAACAAATTTTATATAATGAACACAATAATTAAAATTTACCATGCAATAAAATAAATAAATACACGACCACGTTTGTGTCCATCGATTTGCTAGAAATAATTAAAACAATAATAATAGGTGACTAAGCACATGCATCATGCATGCAGGCATTTTTCCCCCTTCGTTTTGATCGATCCTCTGCTTGCAAGGGTTGACCAAAATGTCAGTTAATTAATCCATAGCTTATAAAGAAAATTATAATAGAGCAAGATTACAATCCACTTGATAATTTTTTTTTAGTTTTTATGGTTACATTTCGTTTGTCACATCCAAAACATGAATAAAAAAATAAAATAATTGATATGGCTCAATAAACAAGTTCCTCAAGCACAAGATGCTGTCATGCTGACACAGTGAGGTTTGCTAATTTCATATTATAACATAAATTTGATCAATGGTGTTCCATTAAAATACATGATAATTTGAAGAATTCGGTAGTTGATCATTGTTTATTTGGACTTGTTGAATGTACTTGGTTCTTTCTTTTTTTTGCTATGAAAATGCACTCGTTCCTCTATTAAATTATATTAAATGCCCTATACAAGTATCATTTTGCATTGAGAGGTGAAATGGAAATATTGAGTCTAACAATAAATAACTCAGCTTCAAAGTTCAAACCGTCTAGATCAAATATTCGTTTTTTAATTTCTCACAGCTTTAGGGGCTGCGGAAATAGATTCTTCTAATTGGTAAATTTTTTATATAATCTATTTTTTTTATCAGAAGGAAAACAAAACACAAAAACGGTGTCTATAAATTCGGTCGAGTCTGCGAACAAGATAGAACCTAACTGTGGAGGAAGAGATGTCCATATCTTCAAAGTTTCAATGTTGTCAACCCTATATTTAGTCGGTCAATCAGTACATTCATTGTCTTCTCTCAATGTGTAGGAAAGGGAAACCAACCAAGGGAATCAATAACTATATAACATAGTTTGAATAATTAAAAACAATTTGATATGTCGTAAACTAGTTGAAATTGCTCATCAAACTTTTGAAATGACTAAAAAATATACTCCAACGACAGTTAGATGTTGTTGGACACAGATCAATTAGTTTTTAGGTCAATTTAACCGATCTTAGAAGTGCACAAAAACATAATTAACTATCATTGAAAAACCAAACGACACTTAACTATTGTTGGGCAAATGAAAGCCAAAGAAAAAAGCAATTTGATAAGTGAGATGAACAATTTCCTTACAATTTTCCCAAAATAACGGTGGAACTTGAAAAACCTCCAAATCTAGGTATATCTTACAGGAGTATCATTTTATTATTTGACCAAATTTTTGAAATTCATATGTTTCAACCTTTAGTTAACACAAGAGATAACCAACTTAAATCTCCACAAAACACGTTCTTTGATACTTTAAGTTTGACTAAAATCAAGTTAAGGATTTATCTCAGTCAAATAGATATACTTGAACAATGCTGCTAGATAAACAGATATACTTATCTCTGCATCAAAGCCAGACAAACAAGATCAACGAGTGGATTTGTTAATTAATTTATGCTTCTCGCTTACAATGATTATTTTCTTTTTTATCTATATTTTTTTTCGGAGCTGCCTGTAATGTCGGCTTTAGAGAGTTGTTCATATTGGGATGCCATGATGTACTTTGAAGCAAAGATTGAATCAGGTAGATTTTCTCCTGATAAATATTTTACCTTTGTTCCACACTAAAGGATTACCAACTTTTGTAAAAAGGTAGTGTTCATTTTCATGCTATAGTTTATGATACTATTTGGTGGGTGCTTTCTCTGTTGACTTAATTTGTATTTATAAATATTAATGAAACTTAGAATTTGAGAACTTGACCTGTTTTGTCTCTCTTGTTATCCAATTAGATTAGATTCTAGTCAATTACACCATTTTAATTAACTAAATCAATTAAATAAATAGAGTAAATTATCATCAATAGTATTATAATGTAGATTTATTTTTTTTACTAAAACATTAAAATAAATGGTTAACTCTATAATAGTTTAATCAGTACTAATATATTACCCTACTACTTCAAACTAAAGAACTGCTTGAAAGGGCAGTGTAGAGTAGTGTGATTCCAAATTGGCACCTTAACCAATGCTGAGCATTTTATTGAAATGAATGATTATATTTTTCTTATAAAGGGTAACAATCATTGTTTAGCATCAGCCACTAAGTTGTGTTCCATAAAGGAACTGTTGGGTGGGATTTTTTAATGGTGCTTTTCCATCCACAGCAGTTGACAAATCACTAAACTCTGCTTTGTTATTGGAAAGAAACAAAATGTTGGATTGGTGTGAATTGGACATGTACTTAAACGCCAACTTGTGGGACGTGATGAAAAGGAAGGCAACAAGAATGTATCTTATGATTTGTGTGGCAAGAAATGGATGAAAGAGAAATAGTTTCTTTAATGATACAAGGAAAAGTAGATGGAGAGAAATACATGCATACTAGTACTATAGACTGTTGTTGTTTTGTTTGTTGGGGTTTTGTTGCTACCAGTCATGAGGGGCCACTCCCTATTTTTGGTTTTGTTATCTTAGTTTATGGCTTTTGTCGTTTTAATGAAGAGTTATAATAAATAAAAATGTTTTTTGTGCAACCAAATTTGGATAGTTTTTGCAACAATTTTAAGTGGTTAACACGGTTTAAATTGATGATCAATTACTTCACTAGATAAACTAATAGGAAGATAGTTCAGCTGTTTTGAATTAAAAGTTAAATAAATTAGAACTCTTCGGTTCAAAACCGAACAAAAAAAATATTATGCTAACAACTAATTATTATCATTTCTCTCCTTCCAAAAAAATTATTATGATTTCTCATCTAAAAAATGTTCAATAATTAATATATATTGTGATAAATAAAATCTAATAACCACCTACATAACTTCAATAAGTACAAATCTACACTACTTTGTTAACCATTATTTTCAATTGTTGAACCCCTAAAAAATATTGTTAATCACATTAAAATTTATAATTAATTAATTTTCATTACTAGTTAATGGGTCTAGACACTAGAAATATTCGCTAACCATCTACTGATTGCAAGTAACCACCATTTGAAATACATTAATTATTTAAATTGTTGTCACAAAAGTTATCTTATGGACACTGGATGATTTATAATTTATGAGATAATTCGAGGGCATTTGTTACGTCACTTGAAAAGTGGTATATCTTTTGAAAATAATAATAGATATGGAATTACAATTTGGGCTGTAAGATTTTATTATGAAACAAATACATGATTTGGAGATCATGTGTGTGGGGGGAAAACAACCATCGTGCTAGACGACTCGTAATCAACAAAAAACCAACATAAGCTACACACGTACATCATTAATACCGAAATTACATCGTGTCCTTTAATAACCCACAAGGCAGTGACATTTACATATTATGAACCTCAAATTCTTAGAGAAGAAATCGACCAAGGTCCGGTCCGTGCATGATAAACCAGCAAGGGCAATTTGAACCAATTATGTCGGTTGTTTTAGCACGGTGCCCAATGCCCGTTTAGGGAGATCATCCATGACCTAAGTAGGCTTGAGTGCTACAAGGGTGTACAACCAATTGGAGAAGAATATCGGATAGCGAGTATTTCCCATGCGGAGCACTCGAATGGATCTTGGTTCATCTAGAAGTACAATCTCAATTTTTATATCAGATTGCCATAGGGAGACATCTCACAAGTCACAAATGCCAGCTACATTTCGCATACCTAGGATTCCACCGTCTTAATGAGAAACACAGCCTCTAATGCTGATTCCTTGGACTGCAAATAACGGTTTTCCTCTACTATATCTGTGGTCAAATTCAGCAATATTGGCCGTTTTGGGTCATAAATTGAAAGATCACGAACTCGTGCCACCCATTTTGCCGCTTCCCACACCCCAAATCTGAGTCACGAAAAGCAAGAAGTCAAAAAACAAAGGTCCATCCGTAAAGTATGACCTGTTAATCTAATTTTTGCCTAATCTCGTAAAGACAACAAATGTACAGATAACAATCTCTGAAAGGCAATAGGCAGCTTTGAATATACTTGGATGGCGGATATGATAACAGAAGGGAGGAGTGGGAAATGTGATTTTCACTTAATCCACACGTATTCAGCCTCTACTCTTTCTTTAACGACTGCCAAAAATGCCTTAATTTTTCTTTATGGTGCATGTATTTGTTAGCATGTCAAGAGGCTTAAGAGTATACATTCTATGAAATCAAAGGCTTATAGAGGGAATCTAATCTTAGGAAATGCCTAAATTCAGTCTCAAGATATTGTTTTTCGAACAATCTAAAACTTAAAATGGCAAAACATCAAGAACTTACCGTGTAGTGAAAGATGAGGATACTAATACAGCTGGATAAAAAACATCCTTTTGAACGTTGTCATATGGAGAATACTCTCGAATTGCGAGAAAATCATCGATGTCTCCAGGGTAGCCAAACTCTTCATAATCATCTGCTACAAGTGGTAAGATAGGATGCAAAAGAGTGTTGGTTGCATCTAAAAAAGGAACCTGCAGCAAAAACAATACAAAAGAAGGAAATCTGAGTAAACACATTCAAACGGAGCCTGAGAAATGAAATCTCAAAAGCAGGCACGAGGTCTGGGAAACCTTTAAGACCGCAGCACGAAATAAGTCTGGACAGCGATTAATAGCTGCAGCAACCAAAAGCCCTCCAGCACTATATCCCCAAGCGGCCAATTTGTTTTCATTTACAATATCTTTTTCTATGAGAAACTTGGCACAAGAGATATAGTCATTGATTGAATTATTTTTCTTTGTTCGTCTCCCATCATGATGCCATTTCTTGCCATAACCACCTCCACCCCTGAAACAGGACACCCAAAATATTGTAGATAAGAGATCAGACATTAGAAAGTTACAAATTTATTTGGAAAGTTTGCAGCAACTTAGAAACAAATAACAAATCATATACATAAATACAACAAAGAAAAAATATACATAGGAATGTGCATTGAGTACATGGACATCAAATACTGTGAAGCCTACCTAACATCAGCATAAGCTATGACCCAACCACGGTCCAGGAGGCTTTTAAATTCACTGCGCCACCGTTTGTCGAGTAGCTCACCATACGCTCCATGCCCGTGCAATATTCCAGGTTTTTCATCTTTTTGCTTATTGTCACGTGCAAAAACAACAGTCAATGGAATGAGAACCCCATCAAATGAAGGTATGACATATTGTTCACAGGCATAAAACTCAGACAGATCATTCCATAAGTGGTCATCTTCCAAATTGGCATTCACAGGATTGGAATATTTCGCATCTGAGGATTCAAAGCTTACGCTTGAAGAATTTGTACCATATAATATGCGTGTTCTGTCATGAAGCATATTTTGCTGTTGAATGATGTTCCACTTACAGGTTGCTAGGTCATAATCAACCACAGCATCAGGCATCTGCAATAAAGTTATGGTGAACATACTGGGATTCAATGATGGGATATTTTGTCACATTGAGAGACTGAATAGAAAATTAACTGTCAAGACCAAATGTTTGAAAGTAAGCATCATATACGCATGTCTATGCATATACATATGTATTAATTAGCACACTGCAGATTGTTATAAAGCAAGAAACCACTTAAAAAGGAGGAAAGTAACAGGCAGAGGAAACTCGAAAACCCAAAAAAAGTATGTCAGGCATGGGCAAAACTTATAATTTAGTATTTTTTGGAGACTAAACTAATATGGAGCTAATGATAAAGAAGATTATCGCTATATCTAAATGTTCACCAAAGTTCTATTTTGAAATTCATCTTGCTACATCATTCTTGAGCTAAAATCAAACAAATAATCAAAACCAAATTTATCTTCAAAACATTCTTTCCTTTTCATATTCTCAAGAGAAAAAGCGGCAGCAACCATTCACATACCACAGGAGATGATATTATAAAGCGCATGACTGATGAGAAAAAGTCATAATTTGGCCCAGGTGAAATTTGGCAAACATGTTTTGGAAGAGACAAATACTGCAGGTCAAGCTTCCTCAATTTAACTGCCCCCTGTCACAAGAATCAGGTGGACTTAGCAATATTTCAATTAGATGATAAATCACAATTACATCAAGAACTTGGCTGTAAGAGCATATTATAGCAAATTCTCTTTGATTACCTTCTCGAAAGGCAATGGCAGTCCAACTGAACAAAGTTGAAAATTTCGATTTTCCCTCACAATTAGTGCCAAGTATTTATCACTAAAATCAACATCTTCAATAACTAAATCTGGGTCATCAACAATTACCTCCTGCAGTTTATGAGGCGTAATATAACATGTAAGGTCAAGTTGACTGTCCCAGGCATGTGAACCAAAAAAACACGAAAACAAGTAATTGTAATATCAACATATCTCTCACTTTCTCAAGTAAATGCATGCTTTGCATTTCATGCAAAAGAGTAATAATAAAAATGAAACAAGATAACAGTAGAAAAACATGATATTCCAAACTACCTCCCATTTTCTTGGATTTGAATGAGTGTCCTCTGGACTATACAGAAGATAATGATGATCAACTGATTGTCCACCCTTGGGAGCATCTGTAAATAAATAAAGATAACCTCGGTGATGTTCAATTACGCAGTGAGCTATAGCATCACACTCCCAAACAAGTTTCAAGCCAGACAATGGATCAGCTGCATTAATTAGAAAGACCTAAAAAATGGTTAAATTATTGTACAATATATGAAGGATCTTAACTTGATGGAGTTTGGACAATATACATCTTTTTACCTTTGATGATGTGGGGGATAGTGTATTCACAGTCAAAAATTTAAAGTCTTTTGTGTGCCTTAAACTAATGTAAACATTTTCATCTGATTCTTCCAAAAGCAAAACATCTTCATCGGTTGAGCCAATAAGACTGTAATAGATCCTGCAAAACATATGGTAGGATGAGATAAAGCAAAATTACCCGGATTCAAAAGCTAGTAATCATTAAAAACAACTAAACAACAACTAAGAGAAACTTTGAGTAAAATGAAATGGAATGGAGTAGTATTAAATTCCACTGTTTGAATTATTCAAAATAGAATGAAATGGAATGAAGCTTTATGGAATGCATTCCATTTGAATCCATTTCATTCAATACACCACTTTATTCCCCTTTCAATTATGAAGTATCGGACGGAACGGGTCTTTTTACCATTTCATCGTAAAAATATCTAAACAACAGGATAGTAACTCTATTTCCTCCCACTCACCGGTATGGCCTCATTTTCTCATCTGTTACAACATAAAGCAATGCCTGGCCATCTTTAGCCCATGCTAAATTCGAAACTCGATTTGCCTGAGGCTTACTGCACAGGGAACCTGAATTCAAATTTCTCACAGATAACTTGAAGTAGCCATTGTCTTTATCATACATAGTATATGCAAGAAACTGATGATTTGGCGAAATCTCAGAAAGTTCCTCATAAGAATAACCTACAAAATGTTCAGATAAAACAACTTTCAGTACTCACCTAACAACTCCATCTAATCAAGTAAGAATTGCATTCTTTAAATGCAGTACCTCCAAATCTCTCTGCCTCTTGATTATAATCAACCAGCTTCTGCTCAATTGTCTGCCCTGTTCTAAAATCAAATCCCGCAGGAGGATACTTATGCGATATGAAATCATCATTCAAGCTAGCTAATCTTCTGCAAAGCACAGGATAAGGTTTTCCTTCTTCAACACGGCGATAATACAACCTAAACAAACACAAAAACTACAATCACAAAATGAACAAAACCTAACAAGTTTTGCAAAACACAATCACGCTCAAATTTGTGGTTAATAAAATTCAGCTGATGGTCAATAAGCTGTGATACCTAATATGACCCTGTTTGGATAAACAACTTATTTTGCAGCTTACACCAAAAGCGCTTATCATATAAGCGTTACGAATAAAGTATTTTCTATAACACAAGATAAAATAAAGTCAAACTGTTTTGTACAATCTATAAGCTATTTGCATAAGCTAACTTGGAGAGCTTATAAAGATAAGCTGTAAACTTATTACTGATTACCCACTTAAAAAGTTATCAAATTTTGTTATCAATATTCAAATAACATTTCTAAATAACAAGAAGAAGAAGAAGAACAAACCAAGGTCCCCAACGAAGAGGAAAAGTAGAAAGTTCATTTGGAATTCGCGACGCCATTTCAAAATGAAGCTTATTAACAACGCGTTCTGAATCAGACATCACAGCTTCAGTGTACTTCTCTTCTTGCTCCATGTAAACGTCCATGTGCCGCATTGCTACTTTATCGTTGAGGCTTGACATCCAGCTGTAAGGATCCTCCCATGTTACTCCATGGAAGGAGAAGTTTTGAGGCTTCTTTGGAGCTTTTGGAGGAGTTGGTGTTGGTGACGGTGGTGGCTTCTTCCCCGCCTTATAGTGGCGGAGTAGAAGATTGTTGTTGCGGCGGGTGACGGCGGGGAAACGGAATAGAAGGTGCATCACGGTGTGGTTTTTGGGGTTTAGTGGTTGTGTTTAGATTCATGGGAAAAACATCATTTCTCTTTTTTTAATTCATTGAATTAAGTAACTCATGTAAGCAAATTCATTTTAAAATTTATTGAATAACTAATATAATTAAATAAAATAGATCTAGTTGTAGAATGTGTATTCGAGACGAGAGTTTCTCGGTGTTAACTAAAACATGATGGTTGGTTGCACTCGTGCTTTTGAGTTATGAGAGGCTGTCAAATTGGTGTATGACACTCTAGCTTACGTTGGACTCATGACTAGCAAGTCAGCATAGATTTTGAAGTGGATTCTAAGTTAAAATTGACTTTAAATTAAAACGAAAATTTATAGTTTGTGATCTTGAATTGATTTTTAGAATCAAATTTATTTTGCCATTGGCATACTGGTTAACACATATTCAAATAAACACACACTCAGACACATATGGGGATGAGGAGTGTGGTGACCTGAGTTCGAACTCGATATTTCATATAAAATATCTTTGTGCCAACCAAGAGATAAGACATTATGATTAATTATCTCCTATTTATGTTCTATATAATAATAAACTTTATATGGGTTGTGACCTATATAAAGATAAAGATAAGACGTTGTGATTAATTGGGTTCGAACTTAAACACAATTTATTATTTCTCCTTATTTATGTAATTATCTCAAGTCCCTACACAGAGAATAAGACGTTGTGTTTAATGTGTTGTGAAAGTCATTGTTAAGTGAATATGGTAGTTTACGTGTGATGTGTTCTCAATTATGCTTGTACCTCTCTCAAATGCAAATTAATAAATTATGTGTTTATGATGACTTTGTGCTTATGAATTGTTTGTTTGTGAATTGTGTTAACATGCATTGCACTATATATGCATGTTTCAACTAAGCATTGGCTTGAGTCCAACGGTGGGAGAAAGTCAATGTAATCAGAAATGAGAGCTCCATGTGAATTCGTTTCAATGTGAATGTGCCTCTAACTATCATTGTGTCCTTTTGCCTATTTGTTAATATGTTTTTCATGTCTTAATATAATAACATGTACTGACTTGATAACATGTTTTTTTATGTCTTACACCTCAGTTGTTGATATATGCTTAAATGTCTATATGCTTTCGTATGTTAATATGTTCCTAATGTTATGTTTGGTTTGGAGAAGAAAGTTAAAGGAAAGAAAGTGAAAGGATGGATAGTAGAATGAAAGAAAGGTAGAAGAAAGTGAGATGATTTGTTTAGTTGTTTGGTATAAAAGACATTGAATAGATTGTGAGAGGAAAGAAAGATATGTATATTTGCAAAATGACAATTATAACCTTGAAAGGTTTTAGCTGAATGTGTTTATTTCAAATTAATTATGCTATCTACACATTTAAAAATATTTTACTAATAATTTTTAATTTACATAACATTTGTTAAACTTTTTGTTAATGACCTCTTTGTTCAAAACATCATGCCAAGAGAAAATTTTTTGGAGCATGATTCAAAAGCATAGCTTATCATACCATTCCTTGGTTCAAGACAGTAATATTAATAATACAGCAAGGGTATTTTTGACATTTTTTCAAAAAGTTAGTGCTTCTTCAAAGTTTCCGTTCAAAGCAGGGAGGAAAGGTTTTGAGCGTGGGTCCCACCTCAAACTTTCTTTCCTCTACTTTTTGAAGTACTTCCAAACTGTAGAAAGTCAATCTTTCCACAAACTTACTTTCCTTTATCTTTCTTTGGATCCAAACACAGCCTAAATGTTTTCACATGTTTTTTACTTGTCTTGTATTCTAATTATCCAAGTCACCAAGTGTTAACATGAATCAATATGTTCCTAACATTCCATCTTAGGAGTAGATGAAACACGTCACTATGCACCAACATGCCTCTAACGTTCTCATGTCATAAATGTCTCACATGTTCATGCAAGATAACATGCCTATCTATTGTCATATGATCTACAAGCATAAAACGTTCTTCTTCTTACCTATGTTTTGTCCCTCATGATTTTAGACTATTCACCCTTTCTGATGTTTTTATGTGTGCATTTGCAAAAAAACAGTTTACAATATGTTATTTTAGTCGTTTATCGAAAATTTTCATGTCCACTTGAAGTTTAGGAGTCCAATACCGTTCAATTTGATGATGACGTTGATCACACATCATTTCGGAGAAACATGCTCTCCAAGGTTATACTTAAGGTGTAGGAAAATATTTTGTAATATTTAGTCTTTTTGTTAAATTAGCTATTTAAGTTTTCGTGCCAATGCGAAAGTATAAAATATGGCACGACCAAGCCTCACCATTGAACAAGTTAATTTAAATTTTGTTTGCTTGATATCCACGGTGTATTTACTCAAAACTATCGTGTTTTAAATTTATTTTAAATTGGAGTTTGGAGTGTTGTACCCGTTAAATCAAAAGTATGATCAATGACGTTCATCTGGTATGAGGATTTAAATACTTCCAAAATCCCTTTTGTCGACCAAGGTTTAAAACTCTTGTTTCAAAACTGATCTCATTGTCATGTGCTCATTTAGGTTCCGATCCGTTGATTTTTGCAAGATCAACAAGATGGAAAATTTTAAGTCTCTTTATATACTTACACCAAGTATCACAAAGGTATGAAGTGTTTTTTATTATAGGCTTTAATATGTGTTCCGTGCCTGCAATTAAGGGTCATTTAAAAATTGGTCTCTGTAATCGTTAATCCTGGCAAATTACCATTACAAAGTTCAATCATTTAAAATTTCGTCCCTTACCCACTTAATGACCGCCACGTCATCAAATTAGCAAAATGGCATGGGAATGGACAAAAATACCCTCATCATCCTTCTTCTTCCTTTGAACAATGTATATGGTGCACTGTTCATCTTCTTTAATTTTCAGAAACAAACCATGAATCCAGATATTGAGAAACCATTAATCACGAGAAATTCATCACTGAATTCATCTCAAACCCATTGTCAAATACAAGATATTATGTGACCTCTATAAACAACAACTCTCTAAACTACAATGCTTATATTCGAATTTGTTGTGGCAGTTGCAATTAAAGATTCAACAAATTGTTTTGAAAACACTAACAACAACGTGAGAAAGAAAATCCCCAAAATCCATCTTCGTCAAAAGGAAGTGAAAGAAAATCCCCTCCACCATATACACATTAACAGCAGCTTGAACACCATTCTTCATAAACTCAGATCCGCGGGAGTGATAACAACGCCATCAGAGTCCAAAACAGATCCAAAT
>Ga0315913_1005759_pt1 | contig 15026 bp, 7 predicted proteins | sample MpolsnodulesMG_FD_207736 | JGI IMG/M metagenome (GOLD analysis project Ga0315913, IMG submission 207736) | Medicago polymorpha root nodule microbial communities from Los Angeles, California, United States - small nodules | ecosystem: Host-associated > Plants > Roots > Nodule | place: USA... | reverse complement strand
AAATTTTAATCCTCTTTGCGGAAGAAATCCCATGAGAACGGATCTTGATTAAATCATTAATCACAAATCAACGAGAACACATTCTTAAACACTTTAAGGATTATGTGTTTACCTCTTGAAACGCAGAACCTTTGTAGCAGAATTGTTTCTGATCACAAGCAAAGCAAAGCAGCGATGCCTCTACTCAGTCCACACGAACAGAACTTCTCTGATAACCGGTGCTAGCCAATTCCAACGGAGATTCAGAGAGGTTAGGTTTAGAGAGCGGCGGCTAGGGTTTCTAACTTTTAGAATTAGGTTAAGTGTTTCAACCAACAATCAGTAATGCTTCAACACAAGGGTTCTATTTATAGAACCACTTGTGTGCTCAGCAAACCAAACACTTAAGTACACCGTAACTTACAGTGGATCACGTTTCTCTATTTTTCGTAAATTAAATAATAAATCATATTTAATTATTTAATTACTAATAAGTCCTACTTATTATTTTATAAATAAGTCTTACTTATTTATTTCTCTCATCTATCTGTCATTTGTGTGTGACCCTATAGGTTCCCGTAACGTTGGCAATAATTTTAAATCATATATTTAATATTATAAACAGTGAGCAATATCTAGCAACACATCACTGCTACCCAAGTGACAAAAAAGTCATGTGATCTGACGAAAACTTTCTGTGATAATGATGATGTGTATAATTACCCTTTTGCCGTCATGTCTATATTGAACACAAGACATAGGATGTCATTCTTGTCTAGTTCAATATTGGGCCCGTAGACATTTCTCCTGTTATGTAGGACGGGAAAATTCCATCTAGGTCACTCATGTCCCTCAACATGATTTGTGGAGTACCCATCAACCAACTTTATAGTCATCTTGTTACATACATCGTTTGAATGGTGACAAAGCACTCAACTCCAACATCTAGGGTACATAGTGGTTTCAGGTCAAAGGGTGGAATACACCACTATCACTATGAGAATATCTTATGACATTTTTCATAACTTTTACTATGTAGTATTCTCTTGGTGGGTCAATCCAATATAAATATTACTCCTAATATTTATATCTATGTGTAGACTTAATAACTCTTTATCCATGATTTGTGAGATGTGATCATCAGTCAATCCACATAATAGTCTTTATGTTTTAATGATATCCCACTTCTCAATAAAGCTTGACTACGGATACTTTAAGAATGTTTCCTTATGTTTAACGGGGTCTCACAATTAAGTTATACCTAATGTTCCATTAAACAAACTAACTATTCTAGGGACGTTATTATTTTGAAACAAAACAAAATCAATAAAGAAATGTCTTATCATTTATATATTCACAATATATATTTAGATCAATATTATGATACAAAGCCAAACCCAATCAATATAGATTGGCTATTAGGGCTTACTCCAACATTGACCAACTAAACCCCATGTCTCAAATTGGACTTGCGACATGCCCCATGCCTCAAGTGACTCTTGCGACATACACCCTAATTTCTCAAAAGTTGGAATATTTTTGTCCTCATTATATATCTCAAGTCCCACTTGAGATGTAGTTTTTATTTTATTTTTTATAAGTCTCTAGTTGTTGGTGAGACATTTTTTTTGGTTTTCAATATTTTTTATTTTAATAGAATTGGTTTTAAAATTTTAAAAAAAAATAGTTGAAATAAATATTTTTTATTTAAGATGACACATTTAAAGCTACAATACATTTAAATATGTCTTAAGAATTAAAAAACTAATATGCTACAAAAATGTTAAGATCAAATTTCTTAAGAAACACGTTCTACCAAAATTGATAGTTGTTTTTTTTAGTTCTCTTTATATTATGATGACTAGCGAAAAGATTGGCACTCACGTGCTCGTCTTTCAACTCTTTTTATTATGCTAACGTTTGAAAATTATGATCGGTGTTTTTTAATGAAATTTTAATTTTGATTAAAACTAAAAAAAATATAAATGTTTGTTGCTTTCAAGTTATAAAAATTCAAACTAATCCTGATTATCTATTTCAACGACACCGACAATAATACAATATGACAACAAAAAAATCTAAATTTTTATTTTAATGACACCAACAACAATTTTGTTATAGAAAAAGTTTTTTAAGGGTATAATTGGAATAATGAAAAAGTAAGTATAAATATACTCATCTAGTTTGTACACTTTTTAAATGATAAAGGAAAAAAACGAAAAATATATATTCATATCGTGTTTGTTATATTTGTTTTAATATTTAAATTTATTCCTATCTATTTGTTACATGTGTTATTTGTATTGAAAATTGAGGGTATTTTTGGAATGAAATATCCAACCCAAAAATGTTGAATGGGGTAGTTTTCTATATATATATATATATATATATATAGTTCAACCTACAAGGATATTGTGATAAACATGGGTCGGGGGTTTAAACTTCAAAATTTTCATTTTTTTAAGGTTCAAACTTTTCATTTCTTTAGCTCAATGAGCGGATTTTGACCATTAAACTACTTGACAAAAAAAATTAAGAAAATGACACTTCAGAAAAACAAAAGTAACACTCCATATATTTTTTTCGGTTGAAAAGATGATATTTCATTCATTGATAGCTAAAAAGCTAGGGATTACACATGTATAGAAAACTATCCACTGTTGGGATAAAGTTCAGAATTGCTGCAAAATCCTACAATTACATCACTAAAGCACATGATTTGCTCCTTACTTATACATATCACACATACATTGGTAACATAGTCTAGCTAAGAATGAATACCCACAAGAGAGAGTAGCACTAACCCATTACTGACAACATTCTACAAATAAAACTGAAATAAAAGAACAACAAAAAAACACCACTAGAAACGAAGGAAACAAAGGAGAACAACACTACCATAAAGTGAAAGCCTTGAAATTAAGTATTGGATTAGCATCTAACATTGAAACCGCACCACCAAACTTGAATTCCTCACATCTCCTTCCAAAAACGAGCCACCTGCAAACTAAAAATAGACAAGAAATCCAGCTCACAAACAAACAGCAACCCCAATGGCTCCTTTAAACCAAACCAGATCCGGACACAAAAGGACCCAAAACTAGATTGAAACTACCATGTAACAAATAAATCAAGTAAGCTAATAGATCACTCAAATAGATGAGAATCATAAGTAACACTCCATATACAAGGCATTGTTGTTTGTCCAACGATTATAACAAACAAAAAGGAGTTTTACTTTTTCCTCCCTGTGAAATTCTCGTGCGCCCTTTTTTTTTCCAAAAATACCCCTAGTCTGGATTACATAATCCGATCTCCTTTCGAAAAATGAGTTCCAGACAAATTCGTGGATGTTGGCACTTAAACCACCCTGGCTTAAGTTTAGCCATCTGTTTTGGTTGAGCCTCTGTTTTGGCGCATTTAGCTTGCTTCTAAACGACATACCATGTCTTTGACCACATGTTCTAACAGAAAATCTAATTCATAACATAACAATTATCAACACAACATAATTTTCAAACATAACATTAATCAAAGATAACATAACCATAAAATTATCCAAATGTTACATCACTAAAAATTATCCAAGATGTTCAAACATAACATAATTAAAAATTACAATCATCATTAAAAATCAACCCCTTATAACTACACTCGTACCACCCCTACCACCCCTGCCTTCCCTGTCACCCTCAGTAGCTCAACGACGACGGTAAACCTTCCCATCATGCATCTCTTTCAATACTTCCTTTAAATGTTGTCATTCCTCAGACCCTCGCGACACGAAGCCACTGGACATCACAGCATACACATGGTCTCTGATGCGGCCTAACCTTCCGCTCAGCTTTAAGTACACATGCTCTCCATCCTCCTGAGCAGCAAGCGCATCAATGACCTCACGCTCCTGGCACCACAGGACGCTTCCTCCTCCGCCTTCCCTGCGGCTCGCCGTCTTCCATATCCTCAAGCTCCTCCTCCTCCATTTGTTGCTGCTGCCGCACGTCCATCTCATCATACTCTTGATCATGCTCCGGCTGAGGCTCGACATCAGCACAGCGTCCCCTAGCACTCCGACGCCTGGAACAACACCATCCTCCTCCATCCGTTGGTGATACTCTATCCTACGTGAAGCATGCCCTGCCACCCGTACACGCTGAGTACAGAAGGAACCTTCTGTAACATGCACAAAACGAAATCAGCACAAACACAGCACAAAACAAAAGATAAAAAATCATACTGGTGATTTCGGATTTTATTTTCCGGATTGCAACAATCCTGTCCGGAAAACGAAATCCAGATTGCTTCAGTGCAGAAGAAAAAAAACGGTACAATTAACTTGCATGCATAGAGAAATCGAACTAACCTTCAATTTGATGTTTATCAAGGGTCGAAATGCGGTCCTTTTGAGCAATAAAACACCAATTTTGGTTGGATTTTTGTAGTTCGGAATTTGGGATAAGAGGGAGGGAGGGAGAGGAAGAGAGAGAGAGAGAGAGAGAGAGAGAGAGAGAGAGAGAGAGTAAAAAGTGAAACTGTAAAATTGGGGATGAACTTCCTGTTATACTTCAAAGCTGTCCGGAATATGTAATCCGGACCAGATTTTGAATTTATGGATTTTGTATTCCGAAGGACTATTTTGTAATTTTTGCAGGGCGCGTGAGAAGGGCATAGGGTGGGAAAAGTAATACTCAGCAAAAAAATAAGGTGATGGCTTGATGGGCCTTCACGATATCATGAAAATAAGGGGGAAATACAAGGAGTTTTCTTTTTCCACCCTCCGCACTTCTATACGCCCCTAAAGATTTTAAAATATCCATATTCAAATATATAACCTAAACATCATTTGCAGGTTTTTGGATTATATAATCCAAATTTTGTCAAATCCCATAAATCATATTATAAAGATATGAAGGACTTTATTGACCACTGTACAATCCCCATTAAAAAATACACACAAATTTTGAGGATGGTATGAATGGTAAATAATTACGGTATCATAACTCACTTCCAACTAAAAATTAAGAAAGGAAATTATAAAAGAAATGAAAAGTGAAGAATGAATGAAAATGTTGAAAAATGTGAAGCTATTTATAGCCTCAAAACGTTAATGGATTGTAACTACAGTGATATGAAACATTTAAAATGTGCAATCAGGCCAAAAATGAATTAAACGCGCCATAAACCGTCGAAACATTGTTTAAAACGCCGCAATCCACATTCTAAATTGGTTCAAATAATATAATATGACATATACGTAGACTGTGTAAAAAACTTTATGTTTAGAGGGTTTGACCGAATTCAGATTATACCATCCGAACCGTGTCCAAAACATATAAATTTAAAAAATTGACATAAATCAAATTCTATAACAACAACATACATTAAACATTTTCTCAAAAAACAACATACATTGAACATAACAATTTTAACAACATAATTCAACAACGTTAAAAAACATAATAAAAACACTAACAAAATTAGTTGCATATTCTTTGAAAAGGGAACCAATAACTATGAATCCTCATGACTCTAGGACTAACCAAGGAATCAAATTTTCTATTATCAATCAACAAAAAGATGCTTGTGCTCACAACTTCCTCGATTATCCAAAATAAAAGTGGAGATAAGGGATCAGCTTAGAATACTCCCCTAGTGCAATGAAAGAAACTTGTAGCTTTTCCATTAATGATTAACGAGATTTTAGCAAAATTAAGGATGGCATCAACACAGTTTCATGAAACAAGATTGAAACTAAAAGCTTTCAGAACATTGAGAAGGAATTCTCCATCTAAAATGTCAAACATCCCTTGTTATGTTTCCTCTCACGGATTTTATTGTCGAGCAAATTTTCTGCCTCAGATGTAATTTAGATTCAATCTGAAATATGTCTATCCCTAATAAAGCGTCTATGGTGATCAAAGATAATTTTAGTAGGAGTAATGCTAGCAACACTCTCTTTTTAACACTCTCTCTAATACTCTCTCTTTTAATCACTAAGAGTTGTGAAGAGTTCATACATATTTATATCCACTAACATACGTGGATAATGACCAAATGTATGATTTCAAGTGTTCTCATCAATTGTTATGGGAGTTCCAATAGTCGTTGCAATCTCAAATAAGATTCTAGGTTGCCAATACTCTAGAGGGATACAATGAAAACAAACACATACTTGAATGTGAGTTTATTTTTGATTAAGAGAGGATTAAATTTTGTGACCATCAAGATAAATACAACACCACTAACTCAAGTTCCAAGCCCCACTCGACCAAACACTTTTGAGATAATCAATAGAGGAGAAGCATAATTCAAAAAATATGTGTCCCAAGGGAATCATCTTCCATCCATTAATGGGTTCAATAAACACAAGTTTTTCACACAAGTCTTTGGAGGATTATAGCAGTGTATGCTAATATTCAAATTGTATGGTCCTAACAGCTATTGGTATCCTCACAAAATGATTGTCATCTGTCCATGTTAGGTTGCCAAATCTGTAATCACCATGCAACTTTTGATTTGAAATGAAGCTGACATTGAAGGTAAGGACTTTAGTGTTTGAATTGAACCTCAAAAAATGAGGTTCAACTCACTTTTTTATACCATATGGATTCTTCACTATAGCTTTGTAGACTACACTTATGTTTCCAACGTTTGTCACTGTTCTCATTACTGTTGTATGCTTCTTCAGGTTTTGAATTGATATGGAAGGAAGGTTAAGGTTCAACAGTGCTTGTCTTTTTTGTTTGTTGCAACTTGTAGTGGTTTTGGTCACTTTTCTAATGGATGCTGTATTATGGCCCATGGAACATAGGAATTGGATATAATATAATCCTCTGTGGTAATGCTGTATATGAGTCTTGCATTGATTATTTGTGAAGCCTTCTTCTGATATAAAGCTTCCATCAGTTCCACTTTGGGAGGCTGCAATTTTCAATGTAACAACATGTTGGTTTTGATAGTGTGTTTGGATGAGCATTTGATAAATAGATTTTGAAAATAATTGATTTTGTAAAACTGATTTGATAATTTATTTATTTTTATTAAAACAGTCATGAGTTGTGTCTTGGGCGCTCACCGAGGTCAGGGCAGACATCAAGCCTCTGAGAATACTAACAAAGGTATTTACAGATTATTTGATGATAATTGGTTTTGAAGTAAAGTTATTTATGTTTGGCTGATTTTACTTTGAAAGATATGTTAAAGCAGTGTAACTGAAATTACTTTCTGCCACCTGTAGTAAAATTAAAATTTGAAGACAATTTTGATGGATAGAAACCAAACAACTATGTTGATGTTCATTGAGTCACCTGTTGTTACCAAAGCTGATCTCATGGCTGAAGGTGCCAATTTGGATGTTTGGATTTGATTAGTGCTGGCTTGCTGCTATTCCTGCCACATGAGGACACGACATTGAAGATGCTAGGTCCTCTAGATGAGAAAGATGCAACTCTTGGAGATATCCATTTTCCAATAACAGTCTTTGGAAAAGTCAGCCTTGTAGTTGGAAACCTTCCACATGAGCTTAATAATATTAATTTTAGCTCAAATGTCAAATGAATATTTTTCAGAAGCCAATTTTGTCAATCAATGCATTATCCTCACTTTTCTCTTCTAATATAGGTTAATAGTTGTAACCCTGCTTCATAATCTACCTTAATGCATGACGATGCGCATATATTAGTCTAACTCCACCAGCTTCCTTTACTGTAAGTGCTGCAGAAACAATATCTTGTTGGTCTGATACTGAAAAGCACAGAACAATTTTTCCTGCTGCCATTGTTTCATTCAGACTTCCAGACTGACAATCCTTGCTTGAAAGGAAGACATATACAGTTCATACGAAATATGCGCAAATGAGATTTTATATATATTTTTGGTACGAACCTACTTATTCCAAGAGTAACACTTGTCAGAGTTACTTCATTTCATAGTTCTGTATAAATATTGAATTTCATCAACACTACCGTTGAATATTGTAATATTAATATATTATTATGTCAATTGCCATGCATCATTTGATGAAGTATCAAATCATTTTTAAATTTTATGATGTTTTTTAGATTTAGTCTATTCAAGGAAAAAAAAGTCAAATAGGGTAACTATGAAAAGAGTTATTGCTAGACTCAGCAGATTCACACCCATGTTTCTGTGTAATGAAGAAGAAAGAAAGGTCTCCCGCTAAATCATCTGATGGATCACGAGCAATGCGCTCGGAGTATGTGAGTCCGACAAGTCCAAGAGTATGTTTTCCATTGTCAATGGACTGTCCCTATATTATGTCAATCAAGTGTTAGCTAATAGCACATTTCACCAACTTGATACAGAATTAGTTGTAGCATACCCACAAAGTGAGGTTGTTTCCAAGTGTAATGGCTGTTTGAATAGTCCTATCTATTGTAGTGGCTGCAACTGTAATGAGCCATGATGCTTTATTTGAAATGGTTTGAGAAATAGGACCAGAATTTCCAGCTGAACTAACAATTGTGATACTTTTGGAAATTGCGTGGAAAGAACCAATTGCTATCGTGTCGCGTTGAGCAACATAAGAAAACAAAGGAATGCTAATGCCAAGAGAAACAGTTAAACTAGATATATACACCATCATGTATAGCCATGTCAAATGCTTTGAGGATATCAGTACAGTGTCCAACAGGAACGTCCCAGCAAGCTTTGTAGATAGCCAAATGAGCTAAGGCTACTCCTCATCTTGCTAAACCAGACGCAAGTCCTTTATAATTTGTTGTAAAATTTAGTCATAATAATTATCTCTAGATAATAATCAAAGTAAATATATACACATAAATCAAATATAAAGAAAAATGAGATAAATAAACTTAGTTGTCATTGAAATTTTGTATAACTAGACACCGATACAACTCTATCAACATCTTCTATCAACAACTCAGGTAACCTGCAAAACAATAAACCAATATCTAACCTGAGGCGTGACATAGTCACTGTCTTTGAGGATTTTATCCGCCTCATAAGCGCATATCCTCCCAGGATACAACAGTTTTTCCCCGTTATGAATCATAACCAGAGGTGATAGAACAACTCAAATTTATCTCAAAGATATGAGGAGATGTAACCCAAAAACTCAATATTTTGGATGAGAGAAAATAATTTGTGTATCTCTAAATATGAAGTGAGGGAGTATATATGTACTGTATGCAGGTTGATTATTTTTTGTACGTACCTTCTGCTCCTCAAAACAATTATTATATAAGCTATTTTTCAAAACTAACCGTTGAGCACAATAAAAAAGTGTGATATACACGTACTCAATACTGTTACTTTGAAGACCAATTCTTGGCATAAATATAGGGATTTTTGAAGAGGTAGTCTGATGAACAAGTTTGTGAAAGAGTCAACAGTTGCTAAAATCATGCCAAGTTATTCTTTAGAAAGACACATATATTTGAAGACATGCTTATGCTTTTATGACTCAAGAGAGATTAAAGGAATGGTTAATTAGTATATATATAAAATCGGTCAAAGAAAAAACTTCAATAATAATTTTAGTAATAATAAAATTTCACAATTAATAATTATAATTTCCAACTAAAACTATTTTTCACTTAAACCAAGGAAATTTATATTTGAAGAACTTTTGAAATATAAGCAATATTTACAACATAATTTGCATTTTCTAGTGTTTGGTTGGATATCTGCACTTTCTAATTAGCATAGCACCATCCAATTTTCATCGGACAATTCAGATTTTAAGCTCGTTTACAAATATTTAAAAAACTAGATTGAAAATGGAGCCTTCTGATCTTAATTGGATGACACCGAATTGCTGACTGAGGAACGCATGAGTTCCATTTTCATTTTCAAGTGCTTTGTTGGATATTTGTAAGAGGATTATTAGTTGGTACCCGTGTCTATGATGCCTATGATGGTTTCTTGACCTAAGTTGCTTTCACTGAAAAACGTTTTTGCGGACGGATGATGGACCCGAATAAAGTCCCAACATCTAGTTGTGTGAAGTTTGTAAAAACCATTTGGAATGACAGAAACTACCTCAGGAAACTCTGTCACAATGTATATATATATAGCTTTAAAAAGGTGCTGAAAAATAGGTTAAAAAACTAATCTTAATCATGGTAAGAATCATGTTCATACATGTTCTATTTATGATAATACCGACAAAGTCCTAATTCATAAAAATAAATTCACTCGGACACTTAGGGGGAACAATGGACCATGTTAAAAGTATAATTTATTAACAAAAAAAAATAATTTTCAAGTGCATATACAAGCAATTTAATTAGAAATTATGAGATATATTAAAAGTAAAAGTATACTAAAAATTATAAGAATTTCAATGATGAGTATCTTGAAGCTTGATAGAGAATGAATAGACTAAAGTGATATTTGAATAGCGTGGAAAGAAAATAGAGTATTAAACAAATAAAATTCAAACTTAGGAGGATGAATTTCATGTGAAATCGTGAATAGTGAAGGGTTGGGATAACACTTGTGTGACAATGTGGTATCAATGGCCAACCACAATGTAACATGTGGTATCAATAGCCAATATCACATGATTTTGGCACCACAATGTCACACAAATACTATCCGAATTGTTGGTGGTGAATGAGAATGCACAAACAAAATGATAGACAATGACTCAAAATTTATAAGCAAAATTGCAATGAGGAATTCTGAATCAAGATTCTTATTAAGGATTGGAGCCATAGTTTTAAAAACCGGCTCAAACTGGCCGGTCAGGAACCAATGGGGTATTCGGTTCAGTCTGCATGATGGATCGGTTGTGCAGTTAAACAGTGCGAACCGGTTAAAACCGGCCTAACTCGGTGAAAACTGGTGAACCTGGGAAATGAATTAGGATTTAACCACTACGCCACTTGCAGTTTTGTGCTACAGTCTACTTTTTATTTATTACATTCAGTACATTCAGGTTTAGAAGCCACTAGCCTTTTTTTTTTACGGTATTATTTTTTTTAAAGCTAGTACACTTTTTTATTTTGGAAGAATTGAAGCTGGTACACTCATCATGTATGTTTCAAAAAAAAAAGTATTAAATGTATGCTTCAAGTTGTTCATTTATTTTGACTAAAAAAACGTTGTTATTTTATTTTATTTTTTTATATAAAAAAATATTCCACCATAATAACAAAAACCACTAAGTCATTGCTCACAAACCTCATGTCATAACTCAAAACTTTTGAGTTGTGACTATGTTTTGAAATTGAGCAATTAACCTATAAAATTATTATTGTTTGATATTTATTTTTATTTTACGTTTGTCATTTTTTTTGTTTTTAAAGTGACCGAGTCAATCCGATTTAATCCGATTAAATAGTTATATAAATTTAATCTTAAAACCGAGTTATCTAACCGAGTTGATCCGGTTTAGTCATGTTGTTCAACCATTGACCCAGTAACTCAGTACCCCTGTCGAGTAAATGTTCAAGCCAAGTTTTAAAACTATGATTGCAGCTCTTTTGTAAATTTTACACAAAATCTTAACTTCTTTATCAATTTTAGGAATTCAAGTTAAGAATTTGTGCAATAAAATCTACAAATTTAAGTGTTTAAAGCCCAATTTATTGATTTGAAGAAAAAGCTCATTACATAACATCATATAAAGTTCAAAAAAAAATATATAGACAAAAAAAAATACATACTAATATAAAATAAATAAAAAATTGTTTTGGGGGGACCGTTACCTCTGATGGTCCTCCCCGCCCCAAGTGACCGAGTCACCGATTTAATCTGGTTATATATAAATTTAATCTTAAAACCGAGTTGATCCGGTTTAGTCATGTGGTTCGACCAATGACCAAATAGTTCAACCATTGATCCAGTGACTTAGTACCCCTGTATGTCCGAGTCGAGTTTTAAAACTATGATTGCAGCACTTTTGTAAATTTTACACAAAATCTTAACTTCTTTATCAATTTTAAGAATTCAAGTTAAGAATTTGTGCAATAAAATCTAGAAATTTAAGTGTTTAAAGCCCAATTTATTGATTTGAAGAAAAAGTTCATTACATAACATCATATAAAGTTCCAACAAAAAAAAATGTCTTAGGGGACCGTGACCTCTGATGGTCCCCAGCTCCATCCTTGCACACACTTGTATTGAACGAAATGGTTGTTTTCAACAAACTACGTAGAAATTAGGTTAGCCGACTTACAAAGACTTTTTTTTTCAAGTGTAAGGTTTTTTAAAAGTTTTTATGGAAACTATTTTCGTTGATTTAGATTTATTATTTACATTAATTTTTTCACATATTTAAATATAGTATTGTATAATATAATTAAAATAACTTGTCATATAAAGTCATGATCTTTAGATATCATGTTAAATTTAAAATTTTATTTTAATCTTATTGATTTATTAGTTTGCTAATTTGTGTTATATTATTTATTTGAAACGTTAATAAAAAATATGCTTTTAAATAATATTAGTTTGATAATATGTGTTATATTACTTATAGGCCATAACATACTTTCAAAAATAATTCTATAAGAGACAAAAAGTCATACTTAGAAATTGAAACTTTTGATCGTGTCAAACTTGGTTCTTACTAAATCTAGTTCGGTATAACTAGGGCCGGCCATAGGCGGGGGGTGCGATGGCCTAGGGCCCTTGTCTGTAGGGGGTCAATATTTTCTTATCAAGGGGGTGAATATAGAAATATTTTGTTTATTGAGGGTATATATAGCAAAGTTCACATAAAGGCCCCAAACTTTGACATGATGAAGGGCTGGGCTAAAGTCTGTTAATATTTTTGGCCCTTTTGGCGCAATTTGATTTATGTACCCCGTATAGCACAAAGATTTCTATATACACCCTCTTGTAAAAAAAATTGATTGTTCTTAATAATATGCCAAAAAAATTATTATCGAGGAAATTTTTTATATTTTTTTAGCCCTTTGTTTCTAATAATCTGTTCGCTAATATTAAAAATATTGGTGATATTTATTATCCAATAAATTGGGATAATTTTTATAACAAAACAAATTACATTTTAGTTGAAAATGGACTTACTAGAGAAATTAATTTTAATTTTGTCTTTCAAAGGTTCCAAAGAAATAAATTACATCAATATAGTAATGTCAACTTTCTTGAATTGATTGAAAGGATTACATGGTTGAATTTGATAATGCAAGATCATGCGAGACACATTCATGTATCATCATAATAAACTTGTTAGAAATACTTATAGCATATAATAAGAGGAATGATGTACTTCTAATATACAAAGGAGTTCTTGTATCTATGATTCATCTAAAAAGTCTAACGCTAATTCTGTATCATGTATTATTATTGTTATAAGTTTAACATTGGAGAATCTGGCATCCAAAAGTTTAAAATTTATTTAATTACGTGTTTATATACTTTCAATTTTTTGGTGTTATAATTATTCTTAAGTGCTAAAATTTTAGTTTACTTCGCATGTGTTATTATTTTATATTTCTACGATATTTTATTTCGTTTTGGTGTATATGAAGTATTTGATTTATTTTTATATGTTGTTTAAAAAAAACATTTATTTGGTAGTGGAAAGCGGGAAAAATAAAATAAAATGAAGAGTTAATAAAACAACAAATTTTATGATGTATTATGTAAGGTACCATTTTTATCATATTATGTCTAAGGCTCCTAAAACTCTTAAAACGGTCCTGGATATAACTAACTTATTTCACCTTTATCTCTGTCGGAAGAAACAACTTTGAAGTTAACCACAAAAGTAACTATATTTTGGTAAGATTTTTTCTAGAAAAAATTATTCTTTACAATTCAATTATTTTATAAATCTTAATATACGTCATAATCAAAGGGAACAAGGAAAAATGATTATTCTTTTTTAAAACAATATTACGTCTTTTAATATTTATTATTCCATCTCATCTAATCCCATTCCACCAATTTGTACATATCATAAAATAAAAATAAGAAGAAGAAAAAAAAAAGTAACAAAAAGTCTCTTGTACATAATACCATGATAATGTGCGGTAAGAATTGGGAAAACATCTCATTGCACTCAAATTAATTTGGAAAGAGCTAGATGATCTTAAATATAAATACTCAAGGAGTTTAAAAAATTAGTCTTTATGGAAGCTACGTACTATTCAATTTCAATCCATATATAGGTGCTCCGAGTTGTTACACTTGCTCAAGACCCTACGTGATAACGACAATCTATCTTACACACATTTTGATTGAGTTCTTTATAAATTTCCTTCCATGTTTTTTTAAAGGAGATTTCCTTCCATATTATTGTCATGCACATATCATCCTCCACATTTTTCACGATATTTTATCCTAAAATCCTGACCATTTTACTTAGGCATAAAGTTTAATTTCTTTTGTTTCGGGATTTCTTCTTGTGACGGGCACCATGCGCAATCACCAGGATAAAAATGAGTCTCGTGATCTTTATTTTATATTATACTTACTTTATTGTGTGATTTTTTTTTATTTTTTACAATTACTTTATTGTGTGATGTTACATCCCACTCAACGAATAACTCGGTAACTTTAGGATCACAAAAATATTCAAAGCAAACTCTAGGATAATATGAATTTGAATATGATGGTGTTTATGAGTGGATATATAATCATGGTACTGCAATCGTTACAAGAAGATGTCGTGAGAAAATAATGAAAGAAGAAAATTCACCGTTGAAGAGTATAACATAATCGGCGATTTAGAAAACTCCGATGCAGTGGTTTTATTTTGCAAAATTCAAAACTAAAACTATTCTATATCAATACTAAAACTAACGATATCATTCACTTTCTTATTGAGACATATTCTTGTTGGAACAAAGGGTGTTTCACAAGTCACCTATTGAGTTTTGACAATAACAATGTATTAAAAATAATCAATTGGATATGCTAAACAATTTGTTCAAGTGTACAGGATCCATAATCAAAGTATTATTCATAAAGATTCTGATTGAACAAGTTCAAGAGCAAAGGAATTTTATTTGAAGCTTAAAGCATCTGGAAGAATGAGTCTGAAGAACTACGTCTGAAGAATGCGTCTGAAGAAACGAGTCTGAAGA
>Ga0315913_1005758_pt1 | contig 15026 bp, 14 predicted proteins | sample MpolsnodulesMG_FD_207736 | JGI IMG/M metagenome (GOLD analysis project Ga0315913, IMG submission 207736) | Medicago polymorpha root nodule microbial communities from Los Angeles, California, United States - small nodules | ecosystem: Host-associated > Plants > Roots > Nodule | place: USA... | reverse complement strand
GACTTATTTATGGATTAATTACACAGTTTTCAATGCAATAATTACTATATAATTTCCCTTTTTAGTATCCTTAACCAGTGCCCCGGGGGCACCGGTTAGCATTTCCCGTAAAAGAATTAGAGGTTTATAACAATACTTTGTTAACAAGTACCGTTACTTTGTTTCCTTAAAGAAAACGTAACACTACTTTGTTTACCAAAAAACAAAAAGAAGTAACACTACTTCTAGGCAATAATGTAAATAAATCTTGCTAATGTAATTTTAAATATTTTCCTCGTTTACTACAAGCAATTGTTGGACTTTTCTTCTTGATATATTTTCTTACAAAACAAATGTTGGATTTTTAGAAATCCACACCAACACAGTTTAAGAAACACGTATATGAATTCCACTAAAACACGCATACTATTTTTGCCAGTTATATAGTTTCTTGATTTCTTCTACATCATTTTCTTTGGCTTACCATTCAAGCATATGTCACCAGAGATTCGATTTAGCACTTTGATACCATCTCTGCTGATGTTTGTGTTCTCCAAAAGAAAATGTGCATTCTTTGTTTCTTACCTTAGATTTATAGTATTATTAGTATCTTTCACATTTGTGTGTGTTGTGTGTCTATATGCTTTTTATGTCGTCTTATGGGATATTCTTACAGTTAAATTCACATAGAAAAAGACACAAGTAATTACGTTGGCTGAGGCAAAACACGGCAAAAAAAATCTGGTAACTACCTACGTGTGGTGGTAATAACTACAACTATCGACCAGCTAACTTCTAGTTTTTGGACCAACCTTTGATCAAGTATTATAATATTATCATAAAATGGTTGTATAAATATTATTTATTTATTTTTGCGAAAACTATTGTTGAGTAACAAAATTGTTGAAGTGAAAGAGAGAAAAACCAGAGAAAGAGTGAAAGAGAAATTGTAGAATTCTCATTGAAATGAAAATTAGTTACAGAGTTCTCTTTTATAGTTTGTATTGCTGCTACATTGTAAGACTAACATGTAATAGCTACACTATATCATTGCACAACTTTCCTATATTCAAGGAAGTTAGTTATTTCATCTAACTAACCCTTCACTAGTGTTTGGCTTCTGTAACTTGAGGCGCAAGTAACTGAAGTCCACCGCGTTCCTCCTGTTGTTGATCTCTTATCAATGCTGTTTCCATCTCTGTTGTGTTATTGTGCTTCAATATCCTCCCACAAGCTTGACCATGATAAATATTTATCATTCCAAGCTTGTAAATAAATTGATTGAACTTTGGAGGTGCTAAAGGCTTTGTCAGGAAATCTGCTAACTGTTCATGTGTTGAGATAGGAAGAAGTCTGAGTATTCCTTTTTGAATTTTCTCTCTGATCAGATGACAATCTATTTCCAAATGCTTTATTCTCTCATGAAAAACTGGATTGGAAGCAATATGTATTGCACTCTGACTATCACAGTACAAAACAGGTTGCTTGCTGCAGTGAATTTTGAAGTCCTTTAGAAGATATAATAACCACTGAAGTTCACAGGTAGCAGTGGAAAGAGCTCTGTATTCAGCTTCTGAAGAAGATCTAGAAACAGTTGCTTGCTTTTTAGCTCTCCAAGATATGAGTGAAGAACCTAAAAAGAAGCAAAAACCAGTTGTTGATCTTCTGGAAATTACACAGCCTGCCCAGTCTGCATCAACATATCCAAGTATTTGGGTTTCTGAAGCTCTAGGGAAGAAGAGACCAAGACCAGGATTGTTTTTAAGATATCTCAATATTCTACAAACAGCTTTATAGTGTGTAATGGTTGGAGCATTTAAGAATTGACTCAACTGTTGAGTAACCAAAGAAATATCTGGTCTTGTGGTATTTAGATACAATAATCTGCCAATCAACCTCCTGTAGCAAGACACATCTTCAAAGGGTTGACTTGTGTCTTGATGCAATTTTATTGAAGTATCTAAAGGTGTGGATGCTGGCTTAGAACCTAAGAGGCCAGAAGATTCAAGCAAATCCAGACAATACTTCCTTTGGGAGATTGAAATGCCTTCTTTAGAGTGAGCAACTAAGACTTGATTCTTTGAAATTCAGTGAGAGAAGTACCAGCTAATATAATGTCATCAACATAAACTAAGATGGCTGTGAAATCATTGTTATGTTGAAGAGTGAATAAAGAGTAATCAGAAGAGGACTGGCAATATCCTTCATGGAGTAACAGTGCAGTTAAATTCTCATACCATTTTCTACTAGCTTGTTTCAAGCCATAGAGACTTTTCTGTAACTTGCAAACTTTGCCATGCATACTGAAAACTCCTTCTGGTATATTCATGAAAACATCTTCCTGCAAATCTCCATGAAGAAATGCATTGTTTACATCTAATTGATGTAAATGCCAGTGTTTGAGGGAAGCAATAGCTAGAAGAGTTTTAACTGTGGTGAGTTTGGCAACAAGAGAAAAAGTGTCAAAAAAATCCAAGCCCTCAATTTGATTGTAACCTTTTGCTACCAGTATGGCTTTGTACCTTTCAATAGAGCCACCTGCCTTATGTTTCAAAAAAATCCAAGCCCTCAATTTGATTGTAACCCATTTGCTTCCAATTGGCTTTACATTGGGTGGTAAATCTACAATGGACCAAGTACCATTAGCAGTTAAAGCCTTTAATTCATCATTCATAGCTTTCAACCAGTGTTCAGACTGACATGCTTCTTTGTAGGTTTTAGGCTCACTACTTTGTGTGATAGAAATAGAAAAGATTATATGTGATGGAGAAAGATGATCAAAAGAGTGGAAATGAGTGATGGGATAAGAAATACCTGAGTTGACTGATTTTGATGATAAAGTAGAAAAGTTATTGCATATGTAATCTTTCAGATAACTTGGGCTAGATCTAACTCTAGTAAATTTGTGCACAACAGGTAAGGAAGAATGTGGAGGAACAGTATCAGAGGGAGAAGGGATTTGATTATTTGCAGAAGTTGAAATGGGGGGTTGAGAAATGTCTGACACAGTTTCAGTAGGTGAAGGTATATTTGTGACAAAAGTAGCTTCATAATCTTGTGCTATATGGGTATGATAATCCCATGAAACATTTGAAGAACTTTGTTTGTAAGGAAAAATGTACTCATGATGAGTGACATTTCTAGAAACAAATATTTGTTTAGAATGAATATCGAGAAGGATGACCCCTTTCATACCACTTTTGTAACCAAGAAAAACACACTCTCTTGCTCTAGAATCAAGTTTGATTCTATTTGCCTGAAGAGTTGATGCATAAGCTAAAGAGCCAAAAACTTTTAAATGATGTAAATCAGGAGTTTGATTATGCAATAAGAAATGAGGTGTTTGATTGTTCAAAATGGGACTGGGAACTCTGTTCATGATGAAAACAACATGAACAACAACATATGACCAAATGTTTTTGGGTAAATGTGATTGGAAAAGCAAAGCTCTGGTAATGTTTAAAATGTGTTGATGTTTTCTTTCCACCCTTGCATTTTGTTGGGGTGTTTCAACACAACTAGTTTGATGCAAAATTCCTTTTGAGGCATAAAATTGAGGAATAATGAATTCAGGGCCATTATCACTTCTAACAATATTCACATGACAATCATGTTGGTTTTCAGTAAAAGTGATAAAATCAATGACATGTTGTCTTGTTTCACTCTTTGATTTCATTAAAGTTATCCAAGTATATCTACTAAAATCATCAACAACAGTTAAAAAATATGAATGATTATGGATAGAAGAAATTGAAATAGGCCCCCAAATATCAAAGTGTATCAATTCAAAAGGCTTTTCAGCTTTATTACAACTCTAAGGAAAAGGCAACTTCCTATGTTTGGCAAAATGACATACATCACAAGTTGCTTTGGAATCTACATGAACAAAAGGAAACATAGATTGTAAAGACTTCATTCTAGAAAATGAAAGGTGACCTAATCTAAAATGCCAAAAGGCACTGTCAGGTAAAGGAACAAGGCTAGAAACAATCTTGCTTGGATAACAAGTCATCTTGTTTGAAAGATTCATATAGTACAACTCTTATCTTTTATCACCAGAACCAATCATCTTCTTGGTTTTCTTGTCCTGAATGACACATTGGAAACCATTATAACTCACAATACAATTTAAATAATTGGTTACTTTGGACACAGAAAGCAAATTAAAATGAAAATCGGGAACATAAAGAACATCATGTATGATAAAGTCATCATAAAATTTAATGGTTCCAGATTGTGTGGCCAATGTAAGGTGTCATGTAGGCAATTTTATATGAGTGGGAATGGTTTCATTGTAAGAATGAAACCATTTTAGATTGCTACATATATGATCACTAGCACCTGAATCTATGATCCAAAGGCTGAGAGTAAAATTTTGACAAGTTAAAGAAGAAATGAAGTTTGTACCTTGCCTGTCAGATGGTGAATGACCAAGAGACATAGAAGAAGAAACCTGATTGGAAGCATGTGCAGTGTTTGAACCTTGATTGAGAGATGAACTTGGAAGTAAAGACATCAACTTCTCATATTGCTCATGTGTGATAGCTGGAGTAACAACTTTAGAGTCATCACATGTTGAAGGCTTTTCAACATTAATAACATCCTCCTTAGCAATATGATTTGCATATGAAGAAGAACCAAAAGTCTTCTGAAGATGAGGTGGTATTCCATGCTTCTTCCAGCATGTTTCCACAGTATGGTTGCTTCTGCCACAAAAAGTACATACATGTATACCATTCTTGGAACCTTGAACGTGCTTAAGAATGATAATTCGAACCGTCCAATGCTCTACGCATTTTGCCTCCCAATGCTCTACGCATTGAACGTGCTCAAGAATGATAATTCGAACCGTCCAAAACCGGAGAAACAGTAACAGATGAAGGTCCATCACTTGGTCTACGCTGACGTGGAACCTCACTTAAGGTGCCACGTCAGCGTAGACCAAGTCAATATCAGCCTTGGGGGCCAAAACTGCTACAGTTGCAAAACTTAGGGGGCTATTTTGTAGTTTTTTTTTCTTAGGAGTCAAAATCGCAACTTTGAAAAAGTTAAGGGGCTAAAATTGCAATTAAGTCTAAAAAAAAGGTTAAATGTATCTCGACCCTCCTTTAAATTTAACGTTTGTACTATTGATCATTTACATTTTTCTAATTTCACACTTGTCCTTTATGCATATAACTGTTAGCAACGCTACACCTTTAGTTAACCTCTACTACAATAATGTTGACAGGTCAATTTTGATGATGATATAGCGGGTCTAAATCAGTAAATTGATTTTCAACAACAACAACTGCAACGAATTCCACCCGCAAATTATCCAAATCCAATGTACAAATTCAACCACATCCATTTAAAACTCACTTCAAGATTTTTCCCAAAACAACTTGAAAAGTAAGTAAATAATAAAGCCCATTATACACAAAATACAAGCTCCAAATGCCACATTACAAAAACTCTAATCATCATCAAAATCAAGTTTATATTTTAAAAGACTGCTGTAATACAAATGTTAAAAAAAAGTCGTGTCCTAGACACAGCCACCCGTTTAAGTCAACAAAGTTGCTTTATATTTAGCTTTGTATATAGGTGTATTTGTAGAATTAATTTAGGGATTAACTTGAACAGCTTTGAAGGAAAATAAAAATCAAACACGAAAAGAATAAACTTTCGCTTTGTCTAGTTATTATTTTATTTTTAAGATCTGATGTTTTTGAAGTTTGATTTTTATCTTCTACTAGTCAAAGAAAAAGGTTTGATTTAATCTATATGCCAAATAAAATGGTTTTAAAGGTTTGATTATCTAGAAGCATATTCAAAGACCCGTTTTGATTCTATTTTTGAAGGTACCAAAATTGATTTTAAATGTGTAAGATTTTATCTATATAATTGATTTCAATTTGAAGCTATATTTTGGAATTGTTGACTCTCTGACCGTCACGCACAATTTAGTGCTTAGTTGATTGGTCGTATAATCAACTGATTAATCGTTTATTTGTTTGATTTGATGATAGTTCAGTTGATAAGATGATATATATATAAGTTAACTTAGATTTATGACAATAATCTCCTTTTTGATCAAACACGAAAATGATTTTGTTTCTCAACTTTGAATAGATACAAAATGTGTGAGTAGAATCCAAACTCTTATACAATTGATAATAGCCAAATCCACAGTAGATTGAAGAAAATATACTAGCAGACACCACGGTTAAAGTTGAATAAAATATTCAACTCAGTTTTTTTAAGGGGTGTCCCACAAAAAACCTATTGCAGCCTATGAATCGTAGATCCTCTATTTTGGCTGTTTCCTTTTTTTTTTTTTTTTTTCCTCTCTTCTAATTTTTTAGTGGTTTGTTTGACAAAAAATAGTAGTAGGCTTAGGCTAAACTTCAGTGATTGGCTTCAAAAGTTTCAAAGCTCTGTGAACATGATCAAATTGGTTTTTGCTTCTCATCTAAAACTTTCTATGCATTCCATTCAAATAGTCTTAAATGTTAACATGCAAATAAGTGATATTCATATTTGTTAGTGTTAAATCATACTTAATTTAATTTATAAAATGTACCAGTAGAGAAAGGATCAGGGAATGCAACTGTTTATAATTCAATAAACATTAGTGTAAAATTTAGTTTATTTATCAACACCAGCATTGATCAAATACATTTTATATGATATTTCATCACAACTAACCAAATTTTTATCATGAACATTTGAAATAAAATCATTAAAATGAATTGAGGAAAATTACAGTTTTTAGATTCTATAACTCAGATCGGTAGTAATCTCAAATGATTAATATTTGCAGTGGCAGATTGGAAAGATTAGTAACTTCAGGGACGAAAATTCAAATGACTTATATTTGCAGGGACGAAAGACCTATTTAAGCCTTACAAGAAAATGCCAAAAAATGTAGATTTTTTTTCTCTCCCAATGACTTCAATTGCGAATGTCGTGTACTAGGAAATATTTCGTAGAATATATAGTTACTTTGTAATTTAGTTGTCTGTCTTATGAGTTTTCTTTCATGTACTTAAATGAGTTTTAAGAAAATATTTCATGTTTATCCAAGTGAATTGGTGCAAGAATTAATCCAAGAAAATTATAACTTTCATGGTTTTAGTTTGCAATCCTGCGGCGTGGTGACCGGTGGTGTCGTGTAGTTGTATGCATCATCATTCAGTCTATCAGTAAACTGATCAATTTTTTCTTCACATTAGTGAAACTTCGCCTTCAAACATTCGTTCTCATTCAATCCACTACAAGTAATCACATAACACATTAGAAAACTTAAAATTAATTTCATAACTCGAAATAGAACAAAAATTAATGTAAGGAATGTCATAAAATGTAATTGTTATCTTAAAAGAATTGGTGCAAGAACTTATCCAAGAAATTTATAACTTTCATATTTTTAGTTTTTTTTCATATGTCGTGGCGACATCATGTAGCCCATGGCCGACGGTAATTCCACCCGTGCGTCGCTCGGGTAACACACTAGAAACTAGAGCGAGTTGGATGGCACTTGATGATCTTCAAGGACGAAGGGGGCTAGAGTGGAAGATGGCACAAGAACAGTAGGAGCTCCAACTTGCTGAATAAGCCACCACAACTACTTTTGGTTACCTCATTACTGGCTTAACTCATTATTCATTAGACTAAACTTTGCTTAGAGTGTAAAATACACTACCGATGGGAGGTTAAGGTAAAAAGTCAAGAAACTTCGGGGTCAGCATTCACATAGTCTTTTCCAGTCCTACAATTTAGGAGGGCAGTTCACCTAAAACTCAAAGCCATCGGCCGGCCGTCGAGCCAAACCAACTTTGACAGTCATAGTGGGTTGCTTATATTGGTATCCTATGAAGAATATGTAAAATGTAACATACAATGAAAATGAACTTTATAGCACACATTAGGCTCAAAAAACAAAGTTTCAAATCAAAAGTTATCAAACCATTATTTCCTATTATGTTTTTTTTTTATTAGTTTACAATGGAGTATTCTTCTGTCAAACTATCATCACCACTAATACACTCTCAATCATAATCATAATCATAATACAACTGACAATAACACCACCAAAACATTAGACAAAAATAAAAATGGTTAAAAAAGAATTAAATCACACAAATCTTGTAAAAGGCTTTCTTTCAACCCTTGCAGGCAAGGATACTGCTGAATCCACACTCACATTTCCAATAGATTCAAGTGACTGGTATTTATCTGGTGTCCTGTGAGAGCCATGAGGATCCTTATTTCTAGAGAACATTGACCCTTTATTCCATTTGAATGACCCTATTCCTTGTGACAAAGGAAATGAGACTCTTCTCTTGGAGTCGGTGCTTGTTGGAGTTGCACAGCCACTACTACCACCACCAAATCTTTCTCTTGGATTACTACTAGCGCGTACTTTGGCCTTAGCAGAAACAGTTGGAGCCATGTAGTTTGGAACGGAGAATGGCGGACAGCTTGTGAGACTATCATCATCCTTCAATGGTACGTCGAAAGGTGAATTGGATCCTACTCCCCTTGGCCTTGAATATTTTGACGTCGCGCTTGAAGTGTTTCCTTGTGGAGTTCTAAATGGAGGAGTTCTAGATGGTCTTGAAGATGGAAATATAGTTGATCTTGTTGATTTTGGAGTTGGTGTATCCATGTTATCAAAGGCAAAAGGCCTTTGAGAGCTTGAGCCAGGTCTTGGACTTGTCTTTTGTTCTGAATACGGTCTTGGTGGTGTAAATTGGAAATTCTTCAGGACCTGTTTTTCTTGTGGATTTGATGCTGGTAATTGTCTTTCCAACCAGTTCCACCACCATGGGAATCCGCTCGATCGCATATCCGTCACAGGTGTTTGAGTTGATTTTGGAGTGGCCTTCCATAACTGTTAGCATAGTCAACAAAGTCATAACAAATAGTGATCTAAATTAGCAACGTCGCATCATAAAATATAATTCCACATCATTAATGAATATGCTACATCGTAAAAAATTAGCTAAATTGGATTGTGGAAAAAGTTCCCGAAACAAAAATCTCATATTTAGAAATGGGTGGACTAAAATTTTGTTACAGTTAAAATAGGGGATCATAAGTACATTGAAGCCAAAACAAAAGCATAAATGAAATTTCTAGGCTGTGTTGGTGGGTACCTGATGTGAATATGCAAATGCCATTGATCTCTCTCTTTTGATGATTGCTTCAACCTTCCTCTGCAACCTTGCTTCTACTTCCTCTTTTGTCAGTAAGCTATCATCCCAATCTTCATTGTTACCTGCCTCAGACTTTACCAAAATTCCAAATTATCAAAAATAAATTAGTCTGATTTATATAAAGGCAGTTGAAAATACAATCACGCACATATTTTTGAGCAGAAGTATTAGATATTAAGAAGTTACTTTATATCTAAAAATTGATGGATACGATAAAGAAGAGTATGATAACTTACACCATGTCCTAAAGCACTTTTCCCCAAGGTACTTCCAGCTTCATTCTTGAACTCGGCTTGATATCGTGCCTGGTTTTCTAACATCTGGATTCTCCGAGATTGAATCTGAGATTGAACTCGTACTAACAGCTGCATGTGTTTCATGGCATTAACTGTCTGCCTCTTCACATTCTGTCCTCTTACCACTCCTTGAAGCCTTACCAAACCTTTCAGAGCTCTAAAGCTCTTCCTGGCCTATATATTGCAAGTACCGCATATTACAATTAGGATACTTTTGTTTCATGATCGATAAAAAATCTGGTAAAATTAATGGATCAAGCGGCATTTTCCTAATTTAGAAACCAAATACTTAATACTTATCTTCGATGAGAAACTCTCATATACTAATAGTTAATCAAAAGAAATACTTTTACTTTTTACATTATAGTTTCTATTTTAATTCCCTAATATGTTTGTAAGGAGAACGCCTCAAAAAGGCTAAATTCTATTAATGACATTCACAATAAAATATAAAAGCTTACCATATAACCTCTGTAAGCAGCCTGGATCTTAGTCGCCGAGACATGCTGGTTCTGTAAAGTTGGTTCTGGTCTGTAGCGAACCTCCTTGTGTTGATGAATATTCCGCGAAGATGCCGCTTTCGGAGAGGTAACTCGCGGAGAAGCGGCCCTTGGAGATGGATCCCTTGGAGAAGGAGGCTTAGGAGAAGGAGGCCTAGGAGAAGCAACTCTAGGAGGGACGAAAGGTGGCGTTTTTGGTCGCTCGGGAGGTGTGGGAGGCCTAATTGCAAGTACTTGTTGTTCTCTTTCAAAGTCCCCGAATATTTTCTCAATGCTGCTTGGTTCTCTGAAGAGGGGGATGAAAGAATTGGTCTCTCCATGCTTTAGTTTTCCTACACCTTTCTTCTTCTCTTTTGTGCTTTTGTTTTCTGAATCCTGCTATGTTAATAAGCATGATTAGACGTAGATTGATCAATATGAAGAACTGAAACAAGTTCAAATTCGGTAACAGAACTTAATGCAACTTCAATGGAAGAATTATTAAAACACCCGATTCGTAGTAAAATAATGATATCATCATGCATATGTTGCTTCCAGAAACAAAGTTCAGACAAAAGAGGTAAAATAATTTAAAATTGATCCATAAAGCAAATATGATGTAAGAATGATGAGGTGAATTAAAATCAATATCCTAAATCCTTTTGCAATATTTCAAATAATCTATTAGTAGTTATGAACATAACTAATTGACATTTGACACAAAAAAAATAAAATTAAGATGCAGAACCTTGATATGAATTAAACTGCCAATCAACCGGAATTTTGATACGGTGGAAGCTTCAAGCTTTGGAATGTTCATAACTCATAAGGAAGAATTTTCTTAATATTACCAAGGTCTATCTATTACAGTCCATTCTCATCAAAGCTGCTATAGCTTTTTTGTCAATAACAGTTTAGGTGAGTTGAATCCGAGACGCTCAATGTGATTGGAAAAAGTCTCAGCTCAGAAAACAGGTACTTACAAACTACTCTATCATGAAATCTTCACATCAGTAGTGAGATTCAAACCATGTTCTTACGGGATAAACCAGTATGTTACAAAATTTAGACTCTCGTCTACTGTTTTCAACACTCAATTTATATTGTTTCACAGGAGGGAGTTTATCAAATTTTATGTTTACCAAGCTCTTAATTCAATTAATAACCACAAACACAACATATAATAGCCAAGAAAAGACCTTTCATATCGGGTCTGTTGTGATCACATCACATAACTATAATCCTAGCATTCAATTAAGATTTCTCATTATATCTCCATGTTCTTAAAATGCCATAAGAAAACCAATTATAAGAACCACAACGAGAACAAACAAAAACAAATTAAGCATTTCACATTTTTCGGAATAGACAATGAAAGAAGGCAGTAGGATAAATTACCTTTCCCTTAGAGTGGTGTGTAAAAACCCTCTTGATTGCTGCAAACCAACTCCCCTTCTTTCCCATCTCAGTAGCATTCCTGTTTCTTCCTGTAAGTTTAAATTAAGATATAAGATTTAAGGAATGTTCATGCTAGTGTTATTTTTTAAAAATTTAATCATTTTTCAGTTACCTCCAAATATATGAGGAATTCAATATTATGCAATAACAAGACATATTAACACAAATGAATAAGGATAAACAACAATCAACATGGAAGCATTATTTTTATTTTTTACTTAAGGAAGAAACTGTGAGAGAATTAAGCTCACCAGAACGATAGACGGCAAGGAGGCAGCATCTCTATTTTATTTTCAAGCTGTTGAAGGCCAAAAATGAATTGAATAAATAAATAACTCACAAATGAACATGAAATGAAAAAGTCTTCATTCACCCTTAAGAAAAGAACCTTCTTTGTGCAGAACAAGAAAGTGTTACTAATTTTAATCAATTAAAGATGCAAATAAAGAGATAGACTATAACTTAAGATAAGAGCGAGATTCTCTAACAAAAATATACTGTAAACAGACCTTAGAAGAATTGAAAAATGAAAGATGAATTTTTGCTCTAGAAAGAAAGGAAAATTGAGAAGAAAGAACAAGTTATGAACATGTGAAAGAGAAGGTGAATTATTTTCAGTTATAACAAGAATACTTTATGATACATAAATCTTCTGACAGGTTGGATATAATTGAATTAAAAGGATCCCGAGGTAAAGTCAGTTATTGTTAATTAAGTTGATGAAAATTCATAAGAATCATAATAATTCAGACATGTCCATGCCAACACAACATGATTCATAACATAACCATAATAATTATTAAAAAAACATAACACAACCTTAAAAGCTATATCTTCAAAAGATACTATGTTAACAAACACTTAAGATCATATAGATAAGATACCTTGTTAGTTGTCACAGAGCTTCCAAAGTTGCAAAAAGTACTGTCAAAGTTACAAAGACAGACCAAAAAAGAAGAAACTCTCTCTCTAGCTTTTTTTTTTCTAGCCTCCTTCTCCTTTCCAGCACCACATAATACTTCTCTCTTTCTCTCTCTCTCTCTTAGAATCCAATTCCTTTGGTTTGTTCTTACTTCCTTTCACCTTTTTATGGAGTTTATAATTATAATTAATTTTCTTTGTATTTGTGGGACTTATAGTAATTTAGTTTGTTATTATTTCTGGTTTCATGATGAGAGAAAGAGAAAATAAAGGAGGGTATGGTATGGTTGGCCACTTTCTCACTCAATGTTCAACTAACTTTACTTCAATGGGAAGACTATGTGGACACCTACATAAAGAAAAGAATTTAGTACATTATAAAACGGTTTATGTTTGGTACACTGCTATATTATTATTTCTTAAACTTTCATTATGCTACCTTACCAACATTTTCATAATTTCATATCCACTTAGAACTAGAACATGAGATCTGACAAAAATATCATATAACAAAAATAAGATAGATTTTTATGTGTGATGACCGTGTGGCATGACTTGGTCATGTAGTTCTTTCTTAAGCCTACGCGCCTCTAGAGTGTGGTGTAAAACACGCGCTCATGAAGTGGAGCTGCTTCTGTAAAACACATGTGTATGTGTATACAGTTGTCGTGTATATGATCTAATAAAAGATGTCATTGCATCCTATTTCAAGTAACAAAGGCTTCTAATGCGGCTGATATTTTCTTAATAGATTCATGCATGAGTTAATCATATTTGGACATTAGTGCATCTTGCGTGCCGTCGAAATTCGAACATTGATTCGGTTGTGAAAGTGACTCAAAATTGGAGAAATTGAGGTTTCTGGAAACTGTCAATTCTAGGTCCGAATGGTGCTGTCTGGAGCCCGAATTGACACTGGTTTTTTCAGCCTGGCAAGCGTGAAAAATCGGCGCCCGAATGAAGGAATTCGGGGCCCGAATTGTCGCATCAGCATATTTCAGAAACGTATTTATTGGGCCAGATTTGTTCCAATTTTATGGGAGATACTTTTACTATAAATATAGACTTTGTATCAGAGTAAACCTTGAGATAGAGGGAGCTGAAACAAGGGTTTAGAAAGGCAACAACAAAACTAGGGTTTGTATAGAGTTTGTCTCTTGGCAACAAACACTAGGGTTTGAGGGTTGATTCACCTTGGAAAACACTACTAGGATTGAGTCTCTTGGTCATGGAAAGAGATTGGGGCTTTTGGTAGAATTAGGCGGGAGACTTATTCTTGTAACCCATTCATATCTCTTTTGTAAAGTTACTCATCGTTATAGTGAAACAAATGGCTGCTCTCTCCCCCAGACTAGGTCAATTTGGACCGAACTGGGTAAACAAATTCTTTTGTGTTCTCTCTTTTCTTTCTCTCGTTGTTTTCTACTTTTGGCTTGTGTTTATAATTGTTCCATACACTTTGTTTTGGTTGTTTGATTATCACTTGCTCCACACATCAAGTTTGTTATTGGTGTGATTTTTCATCGAATTCACAACAATTGGCGCCCACCGTGGGGCCAGGGTCAAAGGATAATCAAGTATCATGGGTTTGAAGTGGGATATTGAGAAGTTTACCAGAGATAACAATTTTAGGTTATGGAAGGTAAAGATGGAAGCGATGTTAATACAACAAAAGTGTGAGAAAGCTTTGAAGGGTGAAGGTGTGTTACCGATCACCATGTCACGAGCGGAGAAGACCGAGATGGTGGACAAGGCCAGGAGTGCTATTGTCTTGTGCCTCGGGGATAAAGTTTTGAGAGAAGTAGCGAAGGAACCAACTGCGACATCAATGTGATCAAAGTTGGAATCTTTGTATATGACAAAGTCTTTGACTCATCGGCAATTCCTAAAGCAACAACTCTACTCATTCAAGATGGTGGAGTCAAAGACCATCATGGAGCAACTTGTGGAGTTCAACAAAATCATTGGTGATTTGGAGAACATTAAGTTGCGTCTTGAGGATGCGGGTGCTCTAATGGTGTGGTGTTGTTTAGAGCATGAAGAAGGTGATGTGTCTCACCTTGGGAGTGATGCCTGGTAGAGCGGTGGTCGTCTGGAGAGACATTAAACACTCAACATCAGCCTGGAGAGGCGGTGGTAAGAATACTCATGATCTGTCTGGAGAGGCGGAGGCAACAATACTCATGATCTACCTGTTGAGGTGGAGTTTCAAGGTTGAAGACATAGTGAGATGTACGCATTTGCTAGTCGAGAGGTTGGAAGCTCAACTTGAGGTGGAGTTGAACACACCGGAAATGGTACGACTATGGAGGACCTTGGATGCTATGCTCTAGTGGTGAGCAAGGAATTTCTTCATGAAAACGGAAGGCATTCCGGAGGTTGAAGAATGTATAGCACGACTTGTGGGATTACCCTAAAAAAAGGTCAAGGGTGATTGGATGCAAGGTGATCTTCAAGGAAGCGGGAGATGTCCTACGTTGGAGAGGTTATGGTGAATGCTTGTGGAACTACCTAAAATTCCTAGTGTAGTTGGACTAGAAGAACCTTCGAGAAGGCGGAAGACATTCCGATGGTTGAAGGGGTTAAGGTGTGTGCTTGTGGAACTGCCTAAAATTCCTTGAGTAGTTTGGACACAAAGATCTTCAAAAGGGCGGAATGAAGGTGTGAAAAACCACAAGAGAGGGGGGGGG
>Ga0315913_1005756_pt1 | contig 15028 bp, 7 predicted proteins | sample MpolsnodulesMG_FD_207736 | JGI IMG/M metagenome (GOLD analysis project Ga0315913, IMG submission 207736) | Medicago polymorpha root nodule microbial communities from Los Angeles, California, United States - small nodules | ecosystem: Host-associated > Plants > Roots > Nodule | place: USA... | reverse complement strand
TGATTTCCTTTATAAGCAACCTCTGTTACACTGGTCCATGTTCGTCGTCACTAGCTCTTGTTTGTGCTTTTTGGGTGGTTTAGGTGTTTACAGAGTTTGGAAGGTGTGTGTCACGCTGTGTTGAGTCTTTCCCTTTTGATTTGTTTGTTGTTTAACATTCGCATGCCATGTTTTTTGTTACATATTCTGTGCTGGTTTTCGGTGGGCTGGTTCATTTGGCTTCGAGATCGGAAGTTGGGGTCTAGCTGCAATCTTTGTTTGACTTGATTTGGTTTTTTCTCTGGTGTACCGGGGGCGAGAGGTGCCCTGCTAATTTGGTTCTATAGTCTGGTGGACCGATCTCTTTTGATTCGAGATCGGGAGTCAATTCTTTGACTCAAGTTGGTTTTTGGGCTTTGTGTTGTGCTCTTTCGGTGGTTTGGAGGTCGCGAGGTTTGTGATAGCTGCATGATCCTTCGGTTAGGTGCTCTTCGAAATGTGGTTCAGGTTGGGTGTTGGGGTCTGAGAGTTTTATTTCGAGGGTGTTCTTTGTGGGTGAGTAGTGACGGTAGGCGGTGGTGGATATCGTGTTTACAGTGCTTGCTTTTTTTTTTTGTAGTCTGTTTTAGGTGGTGATGTGTTTTGGTGGGTTTATCTTCAGGGGTGTTTTTAGGTGGTTATGTTGTACCATCTATATGCGGCACCATTTGTATCTTGTTTCGTCCATACCTTTCGTATTGCGGGGATGACGTTTAATAATATTTGCGAATTCAAAATAAAACTGATAAGACACATATATACATATATTTAATGTATTAAAATTAGCTACAAAAATCATTATTATGTTTAAATTTTTTTGACAAATCATTGTTATGTTTATTTGTATTGTCTATTTAAATGATTTGTTATATTAGGCTGAAAAAAATATTGTATTATTTTAAAAATTGTGTTAAAATTCATATATTAGCTCCTTTGTGACCTTATCTTCATTTATAAGTTATGTATAAGCTAGTCATATTTGTATAATAGAGAGGATAAAAAAGGAGATAAAATATAATATAGATCAATTAATATTTTAGTTCTTCTATTATATTTTCAACAAGACTAGCTAATTGTATAGAACCCAATTAACATTGTGTTAAAATTCAAATTGGTTTCTTCATATATAAGCTAAAATATATATGAAACGAATAAGTCTCGTATATTTCACAATTAATAATGTGGAAATAGGCCAAACATGGTTGTTATGCACATAATAAAGTATATGTTTGATATAACGACAAGTTTTCATAAATTTGATAAATTACTATGATTTTGCAAATAGTGACATGATTTTGACAAACTAACTATAATACAAAATATACACTTTGTCAAGCATCTATACAATATTATGCTAGTGACACATATTTAATAACCCTATGATTAAGTGACTCATGATGTTTTAATGTAATGTAGTTAAATCAATTCAAGTATTTCACCATGTCAAACCTTTTTGAAATCTTCTCAGGTGTTGAAAATCATTCAAGAAATCAAAACTCTACTACTTAAAAAGATATATCAAACACTTATAATCACCTCTAAGGAATTTCTAGTACTTAAGTATTGTCATTTCAAATACTTTAATTCTTACATACTTATATCTTATTATTAGTAAGTGTTATTGATATTAAAATATGCATACTTATATAAAGTTTTAGTAAATTAATGTAAATATGATTTATTTCAAAGCTGATTACTCTTGTAATCTTCAAATAAGATTTGTATATCATTAGATATTCATTATGTCATGTTAATTATCATATAGTTAAGTTTTGAATCTTCTTGTAATATGCCAATGTTTCTCAATTTTCAACAAGAATCATTTATGCACAAACCAAACAAAGGATCCAATGTTACATTATCATACAATATAACTTGATTCATAAATACTCATGAAGAAAAACATAAACTACAACATCTTAATGTACCTAAAGCAAAACTTATTTTTAAAGTCATCACAGTAATATCAATTTATTGATAACTTATAGATCTACACGTCATAAGTAAGTATGAAAAAATTCGTATACATGATCATTGGGGTGCATAACTGTTCTGGACCGGTCACAAGACCAACCACACGTTTACACGTGGCCTAACTTACACCTCGTTAAGGCTCTGCACTCAAAGGAGCACGCCAGCTTGCGTGCACCATGCCACACAGGAGCGCACCCTCACGCGAGGATCGCCATACACATGTCCATCTCTGTTCCTAATCATACTCCGCATAACCCGGAGACGGTGATGACCAACGTGCACCTATATAAGGGTGAACTTGCTTCACCCTCAAGGTACACATCACTTTTCACAACACTTCTTACACACTCTTTTTCAGTTCCATTACTGACTTGAGCGTTAGAGTGCTAACGTGCATGCAGCCACCTTTCGTTCCACCGCGAAGACTCATCGCCACCGTGTCGGAAGCCGTTACCGTCACATCGGAGCATTCTCTTCCACCGTTGCTACTCAACCGTTCTCACCGAACAAATCATTTGGCGCTAGAAGGAGGGGATCGTTCGCTAACCGCCACAGTCTAACGATCCTCCACCGTAACCGTTTTCTGTTACACACATCTCCGTCGTAATTAACCATTTTCAGTTACACGTTCCTCCACCGCAACGGTTAACATTTACCGCTCCTACCTCCGAAGTAATGGTTGGAACTCGTAGGAAAACCATTGTGAGTTATCCCTCCGCCTCTCGAACACCGCGTTCGACGGCTCAAATTCTCCAGAGTTGAACAATCTCGATTCGTAAAACGACAAATCCTGAAGAAGACGATGATATCCTTCACGCTGCAACGACCACCTCGAACGCAACGATCCTTCCCCCGTCTCCTCAACAAGAAGAAGACGCTCCTCCACCACCGTTTCCTCAGGTCTCACCGTCGTTCAGAACAAAGGAACTATTGGCAAACTTGATGAACCTACTTCAACAACAGAACGACCGACTTGAGCGTGTAGAGAAAAGTCAAGGCGGAACCTCAGAGAAAGCCTTCATGGGAAAGATGAAAGGAGTTCCATCAGTTCCGGAAAACCTCCATAAAAGATGCGATGCACTCCGCAACAATCAAGACACAGAGCACAATGGACGCCTTCGCCGTCCTATCCATTACGACACATTGGCAAAGTGTCCGATTTCCGAAAGACGTCAACACAATTTCAACCGCCTTGGAAGTAATCGCGTCCAAGTGGCGGAACAATATTTTGAAAAATCAGAAACATGAAATATAGAACCGCATGACGAATCTCGGCGTGCTCACTCCCGTAAGCGGACCGCCGGCGGACGAAAGAAGGAGAAAACCTCCGCAGAGACAAAGGGAACAAATGAAGAGAGAAGACCGACGAATCCTTTAGCTGCACCTGAAGGTGGCCCCTCAGACAGATGGACGACTCGTCACAAGGCGGACGTCAGGGAGACAAGGGACTCGCGCACTAAGTGTAGCAGCGTCTGCGGAGGAAAGGAGCCATCAAGGACGACGCCCAAGGGCATACCGCGTCACGAAAACGTCGGTCAGCGAGGAAGGAAATTCACTCCCCTAAATTCGTCACGAGAGTCCATCCTCCAGGAATGTCTCGATAAGGAATTCAAGGAGGCGGGCATCACCCCGTCGAAGCCACTAAGAGAAACTGGGAAAACAGACAGGACAAGATACTGCCAGTATTACCAATCCTGCAGTCATAACATATATGATTGTTATCAGCTCTGTGACACGATCGAAGAAATTATCGTGAACGGAAAGATGGTGCGGTTTGCCAAAGATATACAAGAAGAAAGAGGGTGACATGTCTGGGCGATCAAGAGGGAGGCCGCCGACCCGAAGGTGGCGGGCGATGTGGCCCCAAAAACGAAAAAGGGTAAAGACCAGGCCAGCCCCGGGGTTCACCGATGACAAACTTTGCTTATTAGCCCACGCGTATTTCCGTCACTTCGCGCAAAAAATTTCTGATTCATACAACCACTTGACCAATCAGCATGGACACATCAACAGTTGAGTGACATGACAATGATTAACTGGGTAGAGAGACTGAATTTTAAGTAATTAACCTTTGTAGTGGCTGTTTGAAATAATTAGTAAGTACAGGGACCAAACTCCGAATGAGCCATATTTGCAGGGACTAAAAGTATAAATAAGCCAATTAATTATGATATTTTAAACCACAAAAAAGTCAAAAACCAAACAACGAAAATCACGACATAGAAAAAGAATTTTCAAATGATATTTTGCAAAGACTTCTATAAATATACATAGAAAAGATCTGAAAAGTTTCGTAACATTATAAAGATACCTCGACTTATTTTGATTTTTGGATCAAAATGTGCAAAATCACAATTTTGTTATGAGTAAACATATATTCACGGGTCAAATTTTGTTGCCCAATTTTGCAAGAAAGTGTATAACATTTTAAAAACCATCACCACAAAATTTTGGTGTTTTTAAACGATAGAGAAATTAATTATCAAATTTTGTCCTCCATAATTATGAAATTTTTAGAAAATTCTTAATTAATTCATCCATCTTTTAAAAACTACAACACGTCCTTGCATTATGCTCAAGACTCTAGGCTGAGTAGCAGGAGCAACTTTTAATTTATTATGAGCCCAAATGATGGATTCAATAAGTTCTTGCCAATAATGCTTAGTTCAACATGCCTGCAAAATTGAGTAGCTAAATTTAATCCTTGAGTATATGCTTTAAATAAAATTGCAATTTTGCACGTCTGGGTCAAAAAATCAAAATAAATTGAGACATATTGGAAATACTACTAAAGTTTTCATATCCTTTTATGTACTTTTATAGAGGTCTCTCCAAGACATCATCTCTAAGTTTGATATTTTGGTTAAGGTTTTTGTTTTTTTTTTAAAATTTTGATGCTTTAAAAATTTATAATTAATATGTCCCTTGTCGGAAAATTATAATTTTATGTGGGAGACCTTATTTTAACGTTCTAAACAAGCATACAAAAAAAACATTAAAAATTTCGTCCTCAAGGTCGCTTTTTTGGACTTTAGGTCTACATGACTTTTTTGGACTTTAGGTTTACATGAAAAAATGGTCCATATTTTTTATTTTATCCAATCAATTATGTTAGAAAAAAATTCCGAGCATAAAAAAAAATTGATGGATTTTTTTTTCCACGTCGACCAAAATACCATGTGGCAGCAGAATATAAAATTACAAGGATATAATCTATGTCTTATTTTTACAGAGGTTATTTTCATACCTCACACATTACAAGGGCTGTATCAATAATTAAACCAAAAAAAAGGATAAATTAATTTAGGTTTTCCGGTATGTATTTTTGAAAAGCTATATTAAGTTTTCCGGGAAATTGTAACAAACTGGAAAAATAATTTGTTTGTTTTCTTGAAAAGTATTTCAAAGCAGAAATCTTGAATTTAGTCTTTCAGTAATTTGTTCAAACCAAATTTTTTTTACGTACCGAAAATGTCATGTTGAACTCATGTTAAATCCATACTAAATAAAAGGGGTGAAATAAACATTTTCAATAGTTCGTTGGGTGATAGTACAAATGTAGAGGATGTGGGATAAATATTTTCAATACTGTTGAACAAGAAACTTGTGTTTCAGGCATCTAGTGTTTTGTTAAAGACATCTCAAACATACCAAAATACCCCAAACACCAATTAATTGTACCTGCTATATACATAAATGCATACACAAACTCATCCATGTTTGGAATGGTAATTAATTAGCGTTCAAACATACTTTACCAATGTTTGAAAAGAGAGACATATGATGAATCCACAAGTCCTAACTCAACTGGCAAAAATGCCGAAATTGTTAGGCCGGATGCCATGACCGGGGTTCGAACTCCGATACCTCCACTTGTGTGTGTGTGAGTTTATAATGACTTTGTCATTTCGTCTATCTACCAAAAGAAAAAAAACAGAGACATATGATGAAAACTGTGTGTTTGAATATCACTACAGAAGATTTATCATATAGAAGTTAAGTAACTTAGAGACTAATCTAGGATATATTTAAAGAAGGAATTTTCTAAATAATATTCTAGGCTAAGTAACTTAGAACATATAAGTCTAATACGCCAAGCTTGCCACATATATAACTTATTTTAGGCAATATGCAACTCGGCTTCATGAGTCTAACAAAGTGACAATCAATTTCAATATGTTTGGTCCTCGCATGAAACATTGAATTTGAGGCAATATGAAACACGACTTGATTACCACATATACACGTCATTGGTCGTGCTTCTTCAAATTGAAGTTCCTTGAGTAACTGCTTCAACCAAATTACTTCACATGTTACTAGTGTCATGGCCCTATATTCTAGCTCAGCGCTTAATCTTGCAACTATATTTTATTTCTTACTCTTCCATGATATCAATTTCCCTCAAACAAGTACACAATACCCAGAAGTGGAGTACCTATCAATGGGTGAACCTGCTCAGTCAGTATCTGAGTAACCAACTATCTGAGTATGTCTTTTATCCTCATAAATGAGACATTTCCTTGGAGAACCTTTGATGTATTTAAGAATTCTAATTAAAGCATTCATGTGTTCATGGCAAGGAGAATTTAAGAATTGGTTTACCACACTAACTGCAAAGAAAATGTCTAGACGAGTGACTATGAGATAATTCAATTTTTCAACCAATCATCTTCCCGAATCTGATAAATGCTCCCTTGATTAGGTAGAAGTTTGACATTTGGATCCATATGAGTATCAACTAGCTTGGCATTCAATAGATATGTTTCTTCAAAAATATCAATAACATATTTCCTTTGTGAAATTACAATACCACCATTGAATAGGTCTACCACAATACCCAACAACTAAAGGAGTTTACCAAGGTCCTTAGTCTAAAAATCATTAGAAATACATTGTTTTAACTGGAGTATTCCATGTTGATCCCTACCAGTTATGACAATATCATCTAAATAAACAATAAGATACATGCACCCTTGGGATGAGTGACGATAAAAAATAGAATGATCTGCTTGACTACAAATCAAACCAAATTGTTGCAATACAATGCTTCACCTGCAAAACCAAGCTCAAGGAGATTGTTTAAGACCATAAAGGGGTCTGTGCAGCCAATAAACCATGGTAGATGACCCCCCCTAAGCAACAAACCCAGGTGGTTGCTTCATATATATATATATATATATTTCTTCTTCAAGATCACCATGCATAAAGGCATTTTTAATGTCAAGTTGATGGAGAGGCCAATGAGGAATAGCTACAATAGAGAAAAAGAGTCTAAAAAATGCCATTTTGACGAAATGTGATAATGTGTCACTATAATCCAACCCAAAAATCTGAGTATATCTCTTGGTCACCAAGCACGCCTTAAATCGATCAATTTTACCATAAGGGCCAACTTTCACTGTATAAAGCCAACAACAACCTACTACATGACTTTCCAAGAGGTAGAGGAACCAGTTCCCAAGTGCCACTGCTTTGGATAGCAAACATCTCGTCAATCATTGTTTACCTCCATGCAAGGTGGGATAATGCTTCTCCTGGAGATTTAGGAATAGAAACAAGACAAAGAAGACAAGCAAGTATAATGCAAAGGGGAAAGACAATGATAACACAAATCAATGTAACGAGAAGATGAATTTCGAGTAGGACGTATACCTTTACCAATAGCAATAAGAACATATATGGTCTGATCCAGTAAAGGAGTTAGCAACGAAGGAGAGTCTGGAATGACCTCATTATCTGGAACATGTGTCAGAACTTGCACAATTGATGATGGTTGACAATAGTGGTATGTTTGAAGAGGTCGAGGAGTGGAAGGCTCTATGGGAGGGTCTCCAAGTATGGGTGTAGGACGGGCCGTGAGAGGAGGAACAAAAATAATGGACTCAGGTGGGACAAACACGATAGGTTGAAGAGTGACATTCTCATACGAGGTTGGCATATTAGCATGAAGAGGGTCAAGAGGTACATTGGTCGACCCAAGAAAGGAAAAAAAAAAACGCAAAAAATGTAACATCAGCTGAAATGAGGTACCATTGAAGAGTAGGAGAGTAACAACGATAACCTTTCTGAGATTTTGTCAAGACCAGGAGAAAGAACGTGAAGAAAACATGTGGAGCCAAACAAACGGGGTGGGAGTGTAAATGGGTATTAGAAAAAGGACTGCGTGTGGGATTTGATTACGTAAGACCAAAGAAGGCATGCGATTTATAAGATATCATATCGTTAGAACAATATCCCCCAAAAACAAAATGGAATATTACTACGAAGTGGAAGAGTTCTAGTGGTTTCAATGAGATGTCGATTTTTTTGTTCGTCTACCCTATTTTATTAAGGTGTATCGACACAATAAGTTTGGTGAAGAATACCATTAGAGGACATAAAATTTTGAAATTGGTCAGACAAATATTCTTTGGCATTATCACTACGTGAAGACGGAATAGACACTCCAAATTGAGTTTTAACTTCATGATAAAATTGTTCAAAAATAGAGAATAGTTTAGATCTATTTTTTATTAATACTAACCATGTGCAACGAGAAAAGTCATCGATAAAGGTGACAAAATATTTGGACTCAAGAGTGGAGATATGACGGGAAAGGCCCCATACACCATAGTGAACTAAAGCAAAAGGAGACAATGCTCATTTATTGAATCGGTCGAGAAAATGACTACGAGTGTGTTTCCCCAACTGACACGACTCACAATGCAAATTAGATAATTTGGAAAGACTGGGGACCAACCTTTGGCGTTTAAGGAGACTTGGGTGACCCAAATAAGTATGTATAGTAAGGGAGAATCAGTGCTTGGACACAATGTTGTTGAGTTTGAGAGATAATAAAGGCCATTAGACTCACGTTCGACATCAATTTGCCTTCTCGAAATCCGGTCCTATAAAGTAAAATTGCCATTAGTAAAGGTGACAACACAATCATGAGAACGAGTCAATTGACTCACATAAATTAAATGGGTTAATAGGTCTTTACCCCCCCTGTAATATAGGCCATTTCTGGTTTTCCCCCCTGTAAGATATATTTTTTGATTTACCCCCCTGTAAAATATTTTTGTTTTTGATTTACCCCCTTAATAGGCCAAACAAAAACGAAAATTTCTTGAAAAATAAAATAAAATTGGTTTTTGTTTGGCCTATTAGGGGGGTAAATCAAAACAAAAATATTTTACAGGGGGTAAATCAAAAAAAATATTTTACAGGGGGGAAAACCAGAAATGGCCTATATTACAGGGGGTAAAGACCTATTAACCCAAATTAAATTAATCGGAGCTCTAGGAACATAATGGACCAATGTAATTAATAGATAAGGTAGAACTTGGATAATTCCAATGCCTTTAGACTGTGTTTCAGAACCATTAGTTGTGACAATACTAGGTAAGTAACCAGATGTAGTGAGAGAGGAAAAAAGATATTTGTTACAAGTGATGTGATGAGATGCACCTGAATCAAGAATCCATGGATTAAGAGAAGGTGGCTTAGAGTTGCAACTAAATGATTTACCAGTGTGTACTCCCTAAACAACTGAGTTTTGATGAAATTTTACCTGTCGGAGAAAATCTTCATAAGCTAGCATAAAAACCTTAGGAGAATCAGTGATCTGAATGGCGTCAGATAGAGCAATTTAGGATGTCGAAGGCGCCCGTGAATTTTCCAGCACTGGACAATAATATGTATTAAACGGTGACAACACTTACATTTGTGACGAGTCATGGAGTTGGATGATCGATCCTGAGAATGATTGACAACCATGTGCAATAATTCTCAAATACGTCGAAGAGAGAAAATACATCCGAACAAAAGAGAGAAAGACGGACAAAACATAAGGATACACGATTGTTTGAAATGAAACACGTATACATGTGGCTCAAATCTGGAAAGAGATGGTAGATTTGGAACCACAAGACATTTCTGAGTTCGGCAACCCAAACGGCAGAGGAACATATATAGTGGTGGCGCACGACGACGCGTGGAGAGGATTTTGGCTGCTATTGTCGGGATATGTGCCGATTGGGAGAAGGGGAAGAAGATGGTGGTGGTCAATCGCCAAAAAAGTCGCCAGAGATTGTGATTGTGGCGGCAATAGCGGCTGATCTGGTTGAATAATGAAGAATCTAGATATCAGAAAGTGTCACGATAGTGGAGGAGGGACAAACCGGAGTTGAAACATGGTTTTCCAAAAAAAAATCTCAACGGAGGACAATGGGTCGACTAAGTAAGCACGATGTAGGGGTCGTCTCTCAATAGGCTCTATATACCATGTTGAATAAGAGAGAAAAGAGAGTCATATGATGAAAACGGTGTGTCTGAATAGCACTACAGAAGATTTATTATATAGGAGTTAAGTAGCATATAGACTAAGCTAGAATATATTTACAGATGGAATATTCTAAATAATATTCTATGCTGAGTAAATTAGGGAGTAAGGTAAAATATATTTACAACGTAAACTATTTATTTAAATATCAACAAAAACATTTTAGGTTCCCCTTCTTCTCTAATTGTTCATCAAATTCCTTGCAATCTTCAATGATCCTTAATCCAGTCTTTTCTAATTCTTTAGGTTCCCCTTCTTTTCTAATTCTTTTATTCCTCACTATTAATCTCTAGATTCTCATTACATTGATATATAATTTTAGAAAAATATTAACAAGTATTCTAATGACACTTATTAAAAAATCTAATACAGTAAATAATTTTTTTTTGAAGAAAAATACAGTAAATAATTTTATCTCGAGAATTGTTCATTCATTATATTAAAACTTTAAAAATTAACTTTTATTTTATTAAATTAATCAATTATTTTCTTTTTTATCTTCTTAGCAAGTGTTTTAAAAGCGCTTGTTGACATGACCCATTATCTTCTATTTACAAATTTTAGGATTTGAGAAATCAAACACAAATGGAGGGTTAAGCTTCTCTCTGAATCATCATAAGTCATCATATTCTCTGCTCATTTCGTTTTAATTTGTTTCTCTTAGTGCAAAAAAAAAAAAAGCAACAAAGAAAAGTGGTCAACTTGGGTTGAAAACCAAAGAAACAATTAGCTTCTGATTCATAATTAATTTATGAAATGTCTCGAGTAAATTGTTAAAAAAATGGAATATTTAATTTTTTATTTCTAATTTCAGTCAAGAAGAAAAATTACAAATTACTTTTTTTGTGTAGAGAGTAACAAATGAAAGTCTGGTTGGACTTGAAGCTTTCTCAACAAATACATAACTGAAAAAGAAAAAGGGAAACAATTCAATACAAAGAAAATGGAATTGAGCCGTTCGTCAATGAACAATAATTAATTATCGTTGAGGGTACTTTGGATAGTTTGGGGCAGCTTGTGAGAAAACTATGAAGTGAGGGTACAGATAGTTAATGTGTCTAAAGTTTATTGTGAAAATAAAAATAAATAAAGTCTGAATTTGTTAAAAAGATTAAGTGAGAAACAAACTCAATTGGTGGTTATAAATAGAGGAGAGCATTAGAGAATTAGGGTTGCAACAAACAAAGAAAAAGATTAGAGATCAAAGAAAAACTAAGGTTGCGGAGAAAAGAGGCAAATGACGCAAAAAGAGAAGAGCGAGTGATTCAACCGTAGGAATTCATAAATTTTGCAAAGTAGAAGTAAGGGGGGGGTCTCTATTCATCATAAGGTTGTATAATCATATGAGTAGTGAAGGGTTTTGTTTTCCATTGTTTTTTATTTTATTATCTCATGTTAAATTCATGTTATAATTTGCTGCTGTCATTTTTAGTATGTGATTATTTGTGAATCCGTGACGTTGATGTGCTAAATTGGAGTTTTTTTTCATGTGCTAAAAAAAAGTATAAGCCAAAAATATAAGTCGTAAATATATAAGTTGTTTTAGATTTAAAATTCGGGAGAGATGCTGCATAGGAATATTATTTAATCCTTGTTTTGATAAATTAATTTTGGCTATCTAATAATTCTGAATACGATTCAAAAGTTCCCTGAAACCAATGCTTTTATGATCTCTAATTGGATACTTGTGTTGTGAATTCTAGTTTCACAAATCATTAATTTTAACTAACAGTAGTCTGATGCCAATACCTTTAGAAAGAAATATACTACTTAAAAGGCTAATGATGCTAATACATTAATCATGCATCTATTTATTTAGCGTTTTATTTCTGAATTGTTGCTACACTAGTAATTTTTTTTGGACAGAGTTGCTACACTAGTAATTAATTACGACTTGTTTCTAATTTGCATTATAAGTCATAAACAGGGCATATACTTCTAAAGGATTATACGCATATATATGAGCACCGAATAATTGTTACTATTTTGACTTAAAGAATATATTATAATTTCATAGTAATTTTTTTACAGGCATGAGTTATATTGAAAATTATTTTTATGTGTTTGAAATAATATGTTTTAGACGATGAATTTAATTGATTAGATATTAATTGATGAGTAAAGATGAATTATTTGATGATGTGTGTTTAATAAATTATTTGATGTGTTATTTAAAGTTGTGATATTTGAAGATGTATGATTTAAAAATGTGATGTATAAATATGTGCTAATTGAAGATGTGTGATTTAAAGATGTGTTATATAAAGATGTGATATTTGACGATGGTGCTATTTAAAGATGTGTAATTGTCGAGTCATATAAAGATGTACATTGTTGAGTCATTATTTGGTGTTTATGCATTCATGGTCAGTCCGATTTAAAGATGGGGGATAAATCAGTAACATAACTCTGATATCCAAAACCGGTACCACATGCATATAAAGTCGAGTTAGAGACGTTGCATACATAATTGCAAGTATAATTGAAGATGTGTAATTTAAAGATGTGTTACTATTTAAAGATCGTGTTGTTCAATGATGTGCTTCTATATGATTATGTGTGAATGATCTGTATTTTTCTAAATGTGTACTTGATATACTTAAATGGTGTTGATACTTGTATGTTATATAAGATGTTGATTCATGCCTATTGATTTTTAGTAAACGAAGGTTTATATTTAAATGCGAATATTATCCGTCTGTGATGTATACATGCCTAAATGTAGATGATACATTCTTTGTTCTGGATCTATACATGTGTTCATGCATTTCTTATGATGAATATATTCTCACCCTGTGGCGGGTTCGGCGCCTGCACCCTTGTGGTGTAGATTTGCAGGAAGAAGAAGTTTAGTAGCAGTGAGTCTCTGAGGATGGCTTTGGAGCCTACTCGTTCACTTATCGCTTTTGGAAGTCTTTATCGAGTCGATACTCTGATCTGTGACACTAGGGATTGGGGATTTATTTTATTTCAAATTAGGTTTAAGAATTCTTTTGAATTCAGTATTGATGTTGATACAAATGATGTGAAAGTTACTTTGATGTTTTGAAAAATTTATTCTGCTGCTACGTTTTTAATTTAAATGAAGTATTTTTTAATTGAAGAAGATGTGTGACACCCTTGCATGTTTAATTAATTATTGTATTTTTATTAAAAAATAATATGTGGGGTTTAGGGTGTTACATAGACTATGTAACACCCTAAATCCCGCATATCATTTTCTAATAAAAATATAATAATTATTAAAGCACGCAAGGGTGTCACACATCTTCATCAATTCAAAATTACTTTATTTAGATTAAAAAAAACGTCGCAACAGAATAGTTTTCAAACACTTTAAAGTATACATCTCTTCACAATTTCAACAAAAACTGATTTTAATAGAATTCTAAAACATAGTCTAAAATAAAATAAATCCCCAATCCCTAGTGTCACAGATCAGAACTTCGACTCGATAAAGACTCCCAAAAACGATAAGTAAACGAGTAGGCACCAAAACCATCCTCAGAGACTCACTGCTACTAAACTTCTTCTTTCTGCAAATCTACACCACAAGGGTGCAGGCGCCCAACCCGCCACTAGAGGGTGAGAATATATTCAACATAAGAGATACATAAACACATCTATAAATTCAGATAAAAGAACACAACAATTATATTTAGAAATATATGCATGACAGTAAGATAATATTCACATTTAAATATAGAATTTCATTTAATAAAAATCAAATAGGCATCAATCAACATCTTATAATAACATATAAGCATCAACAACATTTAAGAATATCAAGTAGACATTAATAAAATACAAAACATTCACACATAATCATATAGAAGCACATCATTAAATATCACATCTTAAAATAGTTACACTTTTTCAAATAACAAGTCTATTAATTCCACATCTTCAAATAGCACATCAATTACACATCGTCAAATGACAAACCATCAAATAATTCATAAATTACACAACATTAAATATATAATCAAATTCATTACATCTTTAAATATACTACATCTTCAAATATGTTTGACAGTGAATGCAATGTCCCTAACTCGACTCTATATGCATGTGGTACTGGTTTTGGATATCAGAGTTATGTTACTGATTTATCCCCCATCTTTAAATCACATCTTTAAATCAGACTGACCGTGAATACATGAATACCAAGTAATGACTCAACAAATGCATATCTTTAAACGACTTGACAAATACACATCTTTAACTAGGATCATCGTCAAATATCACATCTTTATATAACACATCTTTAGATCACACATCTTCAAATAGCACATCTTTATATAAACATCTTTAAATAACGCATTTTTATATAACACATCTTTAAATAACACATCTTTATATAACACATGGTCAAATAATACATTAATACACATCATCAAATCATATGAGATTAGAATAATGAAAATAAATAATGATTAAACTAATGCATATGAAACCTAATGGATTCAAAATACAGATGCGATGCATAGAAGCATAATGGATTCAAAATAATATTACTTCTTATTAGAAATAAATATATATTAAAGTAGTCTTAAAGTAAAGACATAAAAAGATATATATAAGTTGTAAGCAAATAGGCATCCATGAATAATTGAATCACATTAAAAAGAAAATATTTGGTGATTCCCATGAACAATAAGGGCCGTACAGTATGCATGACCATTAGTAGGCAAACATGAATAAGCCAAAAAT
>Ga0315913_1005754_pt1 | contig 15029 bp, 9 predicted proteins | sample MpolsnodulesMG_FD_207736 | JGI IMG/M metagenome (GOLD analysis project Ga0315913, IMG submission 207736) | Medicago polymorpha root nodule microbial communities from Los Angeles, California, United States - small nodules | ecosystem: Host-associated > Plants > Roots > Nodule | place: USA... | reverse complement strand
AACCATTAGAAAGGATTTAGAGGTCAATGAGTTGGATCCAAATTTGGTTTATGATAGAACACTATGGCGTCATTTGATCCATGTAGCTGACCCCACTTAGTGGGATAAGGCTTGGTTGTTGTTGTTGTTGTTGACATCCGTATAGTCAATCAAGGATTGCAGAAAATAGTCGTTTGTTCAAATTCTGCTATGCTATAGTGCTATAACTCCTATAGCCACTATTTAACAACACTTTGTACTAAACCGCAGATCGGAGAACAATAGCAATTTGTTAAAACCCCCTTATGCTATAGCGCCACTATATCAGCTATTTGACAACACTGTTTGACATATATAAAATCATTTGACATAAATAAATTGGGTGACATGTGATATGCATAAACAATTGATTCATTGATAAACATACAAATATAGATTTAATTCATATACACGGTCAATGTAAATATTTTTTAATCGACAGATGATTAAAATCATTTGACATCAGTATAGTCAACCCAGGATCGTAGAAAATAGCGATTTGTTCAAATTCTGCTATGCTATAGTGCTATAGAGCTTGATAGGACCCATAAAGAGAATATTCCAATGGATAGTGAGAGGTGAGTTGGCAAGTTGGTTAGAGAGGAAAACACACATGGCAGAGGGAGGGGTGAGGTGTGTGATCAATTCTTCTGTAATATTTCCCTTTTCAATCAATAATACTCCATACTAATTTTCTTTTCTCTCTTAAATCGGGTTCCTATTAGCGCTGATATAGCCACTATTTGACAACAATTTGCACTAAACCGTCTATCAGAGAACAATATCAATTTGTTAAAACTTGCCTATGTTATAGGGTCACTATATCCGCTATTTGACAATACTGTTTGACATATATAAATTGTGTGACATGTGATACGCATAAACAATTGATTGATCGGGAAACATACAAATAAAGATTTTTTACACTCAATCTTAATCGTCATATGATTATAATCATTTGACATATACAATTATACATATCCTATATTACTTTAGTGTGATCTATGAATCACTAACACAGACATTTGGACACAACAAACACATATACCGGACACTTCTACAACAATCACCTGTGTCAATGTTGACAGTGTCACTGTTGACACACCTTCTATCAGAAATATCGGTGCTACAGAGTTTGTGATTAACATATTTACCTCTGTCCTAGTAGTCAAAACATCTTGAAGATGCTTTGTGGCACCCATGAGCCTGTTCTTCAAGTCATCACAAACAGCATTGGAATGCACAACTCTATCCTCCGAGTAATTCTCATCAGCCAAATCAATCTTTTGAATGTTTTGTAAATCCAAAACTGCCGAATTCAACGTCGTTATATCAGTCTTAATCAATGCAGTCAGCTCTTGAATTTCCATTATCGGATCATTAAACATCGATGATTTCTTCGCCACTACAATAACCAATAACAAATAATCCAAAAATAAAAAAATCAATTAATATGATTAAAAAATGAATATGATCTTTGAAGTGGTTACATTCAATTAGTTTAGTTTCTCAAATTATTAGTTCTATCGAGAGTGTCAGTGTCGTGTTCGGTGTTTGTGTAGATGATAATGATGAAATTGCTTACACTTGGCGAGCCTGGCGATTTTCTGAGAGGTTTCATGGATTCCTAATCCGATTTGTGATGCTTTTCGGTTGAATTCGGATCTTGAATAGGAACTTTGAGAGGTAGATGGTTGTTGATTCGGCGGTGCAGTGGCTCCGCCTCCACCGCCGCCGATTTTCTTGAGAGTCTCCGTCAGTGATCGGAACTCCGACGTGCGATCGCGGTAAGTTGAAGCCATTGTCGGAGAGAGATCTCACTGATACACGCAATGTATCAGTTTCATTGAGAGAATGAACAATGAAATGGACCGAATTAGAGAAGTTAGATTGGACCGGGTGGTTAGACCGGGTCGGTTTGGGGAAATGGATACCAAATGAGTTGAACCAAACCGAGTACGAGAAATTCTTAGGTGAACACCTCATTAAAATAGTAAAAAGAATTAATATCAGAATTTTTTCTCATTATTTTTAATATTTCTCTCTCCTTTTTCCATTTTCTTTAACCGACAAGAACCACCCACTACCATTTATGTTTTTATTTCCTTAATTAAAATCACACTTTTTTTAAAGTTACTAACATGTGTCATATTTTTATTGGTTGTGTGTAAGAATGATGTGTTGGGTGAGAGTTCATGCAAGAATAACTCACCGAATACTGTGTCTCGTGACTTGTGAGCGATATGTTACTAACTTAGGGGCAAGAAGGACATTTACTGACGGTGCGGAGCAAAATAACTTTTACATCAAAATATACTATCAAATTGGTTCTTATCTCAATAAACGATTATCTAATTAGTATCTGATTTTATTAATATTTCAAATTAAATATGTCCCTTTCAAAAGTTTTCTAAATTAGGTTTCTTTGTTTATGTTTTTGGCAAATGACAAGATACCTAATTGAAAAAACTTTTGACAAAGACTGGTTTGAAATATTAATAAAGTCGGAGACTAATTTGAGAATGGTTGGCGAAGACATTAACCGATTTGATGGGTTACTCCTTTTACATCATTTTGGCGAAAGATGTCAAGTCTATGGAAGGTTGAACTCTTTATCGCATATATTTATTTTAATGGCAAAGATGAATGTATAAATAAAAGGGGAAAGAGACACAAAGATAAGTCTCAAATTCAAGTTTTAAGTAAGGTAACAAAACAATATAGCAGAGCACAAGTTATAATGAGAAAAACTTATCAACATACAAAAGAAAGAAAGGTGAAACCGGCTTTATAGTTGTATTCTAATATTTTCAAATTAAAATAAAAGATTTGGATTTTAGAAATAAAGAAAAAAAGAAGAAAAAAAAAACCTTTCAACATACTGATTTTTACCCTTTTTTCTTACACGTTTTTTAACCAACTAAATGCATCTAATTTTGTTTATTCTAAAGAGAATCTAGCGACCGTTGAATGTTTAGAAGTTAAAAATCTCATATTCGATTTCAGACCCTACATATCATTAAGAGTTGTACTTACGGAGCAATACCTCTAAAATTTTAACAACACTGTTATATTATCACTCTAAATTTAATTCCGGCAGACCTATAATTTCAGAGCTGTTCATAAATTTGAATTTATCAACATCATCATCTATAATCATTAAAAATTATCAATATCTACACCAACCATTCTTCTAACTAGTAACACATATATTTTTTTAGAAAAATTAAGGTAGCAAATAACATATTTTTTTGGTAGTAATAATGATTTTTTAAAAACGTTTTAATTCACTTAATATTATTCCAAAAATATACGAGAATTTCTACACTAGACTAAGGGCCGTTTGAATTAGCTTATTTTAGAGCTTATATAAAACAGCTTATGCAAATAAATAAGTTTTTATGTATTATTTATAAGTTTTTAAGGTTGTTTATGAAAAAACAGTTTATAAAGATACGATTTTCGCTAGTGAGAACTTATAAATTAAAATAAAAGCTTATTTATTTACATAAGCTATTTTTCATAAGCTCAAAATAAGCTCAAACCAAACGGGACGTAAGTGAACAATGGTCCCCCATTATTGGATTGCCAGATAACTTAAACATCATGATCAAGCTTTACGCCACTGAAGCAATAAATTGAAATTCCATCGGTTAATATTTTAAAATGGCAAAAACTCACGTGTTTTCTTTTAATGATAAATGTTAGTATGGTCGAACCCGTTAGCTTATTTGGGTATTGACTGACCGTCTGTCTTTGTATTTGCTTTGATTGAATCTGTGTTTCTTGAACATCCTCTTTAGTACGTCTTGTGTTAGAGAGGCGTCTTTATTCATGTGAATATATATTCCATCTTTGATTCTTAAAAAAAAAACGATAAATGTTAGTAGTTATTTTGTTAGATTAATATGTTATTCAGGATCTCTAAATATTTTTTTTTATATTTTAAAATAGTTGAACTACCCAACAACAAGTGTTTCTTTTCTTTTTTTGGTCAGGTAGCCTCGTGGCTAGAATTCACCTTATAATGTGAATAAGTGGGGTGTCCGGGATTCGAACTCCGGCTCTTACATATAACAATGCATTGTCCTACCAACTAAGTTATGCTTACGAAACACAACAGGTGTTTGTTAAATGTAATTATATCATACATTCATACTTCAAAACCTCGGGCCATTTCAATATTTTTTTTTTCATGATCTAAAAGGCAAAGCCCCCAAACACGTCCATTTTATCCCTCTATAAAATATTTTTTATAAACAAAATATTAGTAACCAGTTGTTAGTACTCATAAGTCTTATCTTCTTCCTGGTTTGATCGAACTCAAGACATTTGACTTCATCAATACCCACAACTCTCAGTTTAAACTATCCAACCTTCAACATCTAGCCTTAAATTATATATAATTTTTTCATAAAAGTTATTTTTCCATTTTTTATATAAAAAAAAGATATGTAACGCCTCAATTAAATTTTTGCAAAATTATGTAAAGTGAATGACTGAGACATTGGAAATTTATAATTTAGATATTTATGAATAAGGGTGTATTCTATCATCATCATCTCATCTCATCACTCGGAGTCGGACTCTATTTAATTTCTACTAAAAAAGAAACTTCAGCTGTCAACCACACCTATGACCCAATTCATCGTTCCTCATCACCGTTGAGATCGGCCATATATATATATGTGTGTGTGTGTGTGTGTTTGATTAGTTTTATCATGTTTATGCCTTCAAACTTTTGAAAATATATCGTTTTCTATGCCTTTAAAATATTGAATAAGGTTAGTTATAAAAAGTTGTTAGAAAACAAGAGAATATGAAAAAACAAAATATGATATACAAAGTTCAAAGAAATATTTTAGTATGACGTATGCTTTATACGTGAAATACAAATTGGTGAGAATATGATTTTTTTTTTTAATTGTATTTTCAAGTAAACTGATCACCCGAACCGATTCAAACCGAGCCAAACCAATTTGGTTCGGCTCCTTTTTTGAAAATGAGTGAAAACCGAAGCGATGAAGATTTCATCGGTTCGAACATTTTTTTGACTAAAAACCGATCCAAACCGCACCGTTACACCTTAGTTTATGAAAAGAAACTTTCTTTAAAATTTCACTTTAATAACTTTGAATGATAAACACATTTACAACTTGGAATAAGCATAAAACAAAATAAATTATATTCTAGACATTTTACGTGATCTGGCTTCGATTTAAAGGCATTGAAGGCCTAGTAAGTAATCTGAATACTCCTTAGGCTTCCGACGTACAATGCCACCTGTAAACATCACCTCAGCAGAGTAAATACAAAATTCAGTAACATATAATAAATAAAACAATTTAAGATGTTTTCAGTCATGCTGGTGTGCTAAACACGGAGAATTCCCTCTATAAATTATCATAGTTAAAGGTCCTTATTCATATTAAACATATAAACAACATGAACTTTTAAGTTTCTATCCATCAATTATTAAAGGTAGTTCATTTGTTTAGAAGCGGATGCCCGTTCCAATATGATTTTATAATTAAGTACAAGAATGTGAAATTTGGTCCTCTTTTTAAAATTGTGTTGACAAATCAAAGCTCATGTAAAAAAGTTTGCAAGGTTATCATTACTTTCTCGATCTCAATTTAATTGGTGATCCGCCGTGATATGGGATCTATGATTTATGAGGTCTGAGCCGTCAGACTTCTACCAGTAACTTCCTTCTTCTTTGAACGAGGGTGCGGTCGTCTACAAACACTCTGACAATAAGATAAGAATGCCTTCAATAAGAAATATATTTAGGATAAAAAGTGTAGGTCATAAGTTAGCCTTTATAGTGAGGTTTAGGGTTTATGAGTCTTTTACCCTTGTCCAGACAAATGTTCATCAAGGACACTTGGAGTAGATTAGGAAAAGATGCCCTTGGATCTGGTATGAACATCTCATTTTAGCTCATATGGCATTGATCCACGAGTGTGTCAGTGTCTTAAGGTGACACGATTCATCGAGGGAGTGAGTATTGGTTTGGATCAAAACAGTTTCTCTCTAAGTCGTTAGTCGACAAAGTCATGAAATAGTAACTTGTATACGGTCTGTGTAAGTCTATTGTGTTGAAAGCGGATGACCGAAGGATCACAACCTGCAAAACAATAAAATAAAGGCTTAATTGCAGTTTTAGCCCCCTAACTTTTCCAAAGTTGCGATTTTGGCCCCCTAAAAAGAAAAAAAACTACAAAACAGCCCCCTAAGTTTTGCAACTGTAGCAGTTTTGGCCCCCCAAGGCAAAAAAATAAATAAATAAATAACATGTGGCACCTCACTTAAGGTGCCACGTCAACGTAGACTAAGTCAATATCAGCCTTGGGGGCCAAAACTGCCACAGATGCAAAACTTAGGGGGATGTTCTGTATTTTTTTTCTTAGGGGGCCAAAATCGCAACTTTGAGAAAGTTAGGGGGCTAAAACTGCAATTAAGCCTAAAATAAAACGTAAAACCTAAAGCGTGACTATGTCACTGGACTAAGGAATTATCCGCAGAATGTGCAACTCCTCCAGAATACAACAGGTTATTCTCGACGGTAATCGTACCGAGACAATTAAGACACGAGAAATCAAAAACTCAGATGACTCAGACACTTATTTTTATAAGACTGAAAAGAAGTAAAAATTAAAACAGTATTTAGAAGAATGGTTTGTAACTCTGGAATGCATCGGAACGGTGTAGCAAGCTATGAAACTCATCCTAGACTAATAAGATTTAACATATCAAATTGGTTTAGCAAGCTATGGAACCCAATACACTTGATGTATGCGAGAGACCTCACAATCACATTACACCCCCATAATTCTCGTGTAGTCGCCGTGTTGCACATTTAGGCCGTGCGTGTGTCTGGTTTTCATGAGTATTCTAGAGACCCGCCACAGTCTCATGCAAGCGGCCCCACTTGACACTCATATAGGTGATTCCATCTAGTGTATGCTACAACCATACCCCACCCTAAAGGCTTATGGTAATCATTAAAAGCATTTAAAACTTAACCATCAAATGTCGTTTTTGAGTGACATAGTCTTATTTCCTTTTTTTCTTCCCGGGGTTTTTGTCAACGAATTTGTTAAATTCACAAATATTGATTAAGACGTCTCTTGATCAATTAATCTCGTATTTCGTCAAGTTTATATCATAGACTTGGTTTGCACACAAGTTTGCTTAGATAAAAACTAAGCAAGACATTTTTATTTATTTTTTTGAAAACAACTAAGCAAGACATATTCATAAAAAAATAAATCATTTTATTTTCTTGGTTCATATTCAATTGTCATCATTGTATTATTTTAATACAATGATTCTTTCATATTAAGTAGTGACATCTTAATTTCTTTCAAAAGAATATGATGTAACATATTAAGATAAGTTTTTTTTTTTTAGCAAATATTAAGATAAGTTTATCAATTAAAAGAATACATGTATGTAAACATGTAACGTCAAATTAAAAGTTATAGGCATATTCTATGATATTCCCCCACGTAAAAAGAAACAAAAATTTCATCCAAGTTGCAGCAGTCTATGTATCATCATAAACTAAACTCAGAGAATTCTATAACAGTAGTGGGCATAACTTAGGTCTATACATTTCACTCAATTCATTTCATGTCAGCAGTCCGAAACCTTTCCCACTTCAGCTAGCATATATGCATATATACGCTTATATGGTTGAAATGAATGCAAAACAAACTGAGAGTTTCCAAGCAGCTTTGAATATTCATATAACTCTGTCCTCTGTCCAAGCATCCATTAGATAAGTTTGAGTTATTTCGGAGACACGTAAAAAAGAAAATATCAAATCATATTGAGCATGATAAGTTTGAGTTATTTCGGAGATATGTACAAAAGAAAATATCAAATCATACTGAGCATGTTCTTTTAGAAAGCAATAATTGCTCAGGTGGCTTAATATACCATACAGATAGATCATTTACGAAGCTTACAAATCACTAGATTGAGGCAGTTGAAGCATATAGCAGAAGGTAAGGGTGTTTTAAAACTAGTGTGAGTTAACCAATGTTGGGTATTTCACTTGCGTGACTTAAGTCACGCCGTGTTAGTTAACTAACGCATAATTTTACACTTGCATTAGTTAACTAGTGCAAGGGTATTTTGGTCAGTTTGGTTGGGTGGGAGCGAAACTTGCTGGGGAAGAGCAGAAATCCAAGAATAAAAGGCAGTGCACACTACATGAAGAACTCACGTTTTGGCACAGGAGAATAGCCATCACACCGAGAGATCTTTAGATCACGTTTCGGGGAGAAGAAGAAAAGGAGCAGGCACGAATTACGAGAAGGAGATTTTGGAAAAGAAAGCTCATGAACAACTCTTAAAGAATTCAGGAACAACATGGTCATGGTTAATTTTATTTTCATACTCTTTATTTGTATATGTCTAGCTAATTTCCTTTGATTAAGCATGAGATGATTCTGTGTATCTATTGTGAATGATAATCTAGTTTTTATTAAATTTAGATGTTCTTACTGCTTTTTTATATCTTGATCAAATATAAATATGATTTCGTGAGAATGAATGACTACTGACCATAGCTTTCAACTTAGACCTAATTGAATTATATTTTAAATAAACATGGTTAGTCTCGGAATGGATAATCGTTTATTTGTGATATTAAGTTAACGTTCTTAAAACCTTTAGGGGTTGTAATATGAGAAGACGGTCATAGTCAAGGGATTGATTATGACTATTTTGTTAACCATCGTGAAACTAGATAATCATTTGTAAGAAATAGGTGCAATCTACCAATTAGGAGAAACAGAGGATTCGAAAGACCTGATCTCATCTCTCCATATATTTTCCAAAACTATCTTTATTTTCTGTTTATTTAATTTTATGCAATCAAATCTACTGTCTCTGGCACTAAAATAATTTACACATCCTAGATAGTAACATTATTGCTAAATTGAGATTAACACAGTCTCTGTGGATACAAACTTATAAATTTTATTATTTCAATGGTTTTAGTACACTTGCTAAAATTCTATCAAGCATGATCATATTTGTTTTCATACCTCTGTTGTTTACGCGCATTGTTTTGGATCAGATTTGCTCTCGATTCCAAAGCTTTGGCTCATGTAGCTCCGCATTCCTTTATGTTTCAGCTGTTGCTTGTAATCATTCCATGAATTGGGAAACTTTTCAACCAGAGCACCAACGGCAAACACGTCTGGAAGTATGATGTTCTCTGCCTCCAATTCTTCAAGGAGTTGGTGATACTCATTGATCTGCACTTTGATTTCCTTGTCCTCTTTCATTTGTCACCGCAGATAGTTTCCAACAACAAACTTCTGTTTGGTAGCATCATCAACAGTGTACTTGACATTCATGTTGTCCCAAATTTCTTTGGCAACCCTGTAGGAACAGTAAACATCGAAAAGTACATCAGATATTGTAGAAAGAATTGTATGGCGACAAACCTTGTTAGCATTGTTCCATTTTTTGATTTGTTTGGCATCCAATTTGGCTTCATCTGGTTTGACATTAGTAAGAGCGGAAGAGACACCGTGGACGTCTAACAAAGTGAAGACACGCTCATTCCAACGACGAAAATTCTATCCATCAAGCACTTCAATTCTGGAAACGTCTGGGAACTGTCTTGCATAGGTGACCACTGCCGAAGGATTGGTAGCAACAACAAGGGTAGAGTCTGCAACATTCTTGTTATTGTCATTGTTAGAATCCTCTCCGGTCATAATTCCTTAGATTGTTGAAAGCGGATGACTGAAGGATCACAACCTGCAAAACCTCCAGAATGCGCAACTCCTCCAGAATACAACAGGTTATTCTCGGCGGTAATCGTACCGAGGCTATCAAGACACGAGAAATAAAAAATTCAGATGAATCACACACTTATTTTTATAAGACTGAAAAGAAGTAAAAATCAGTATTCTCGGCGGTAATCTTTTCCACGTAATGAAGATTTTGTACTTATAGAAGCACGTTTATTTTTTGTTCCACTCAAATGTAAGTGGATGCTATTAACTAGGAAAGTGGAGATTGTCTAAACCGTTGCTAAAATGGTGGCAAGACTCTTAGTAATATTTCATTAGCAAGTAAATAGGTAAACAAATTTAATTTTAAATTTGAAAAATGGTAGTCAATGTGTAACTTGCCTTGAGATAAAGTAGGAATAAAAATTCACACTAAAACCACGTTTTATTTTTCCTTTGATAGCTAATCATAATCATAATCATAATAATATTAATTATAATAATAACTTTTGAAATAACCCCAAATATACAACATATTGTTTGTGCAAACGGACACCTCTTATAGTGGACCTATTAGTAGTCAACCCAATATGTAAGTGGTCCATGCTTATCAATCTGGATTTATTGTTGAATGTAACTGGTTTGTCGTGCAAGTTCTGACTTCATTTTGTATGGACTTGTGGACGTGCGTCGCATTTATAGAGACATACTTCACAAGCCTTGCGAAGTTGGAGAGGCTTTGTAGCCTTCGTTTGTACTATGTTCCATGATGACATTGACGACTCTAGTCTATGTAACGTTGGTGATGATTGTTTTCTGAGCATGAGTTTTCACTGAACCAATGGACACATGTTGGATTTTTCCTGATTTCAATAGTCACAACCCATTAATGTTTGAGAGGGGAGTTTTTTCGTTGCATTGGTCAAATCAGAGGTTGCGGATCATCAAAACAACATGGTTTTTTCGTTTAGGTTTTCCAATATGATTTATGATATTAAGGTTATTTTATTTTACTATTTTCTGAAACCTACTCTCGGTTCTCTTCATCTTCTCACCATTCTCTGTTTTTGTTGCCATTGCGCTCTGAGATTTGATCTTTTGGCTAATTCATTTCAAACTTTTGAAAGAAAGCTTCTCAAGAATTCTCTCTGTTTTCACCATCATTTTCCCAAATCTTGTAGGTAATCCATTCCTTGATCGATTACTGTATTTTGTGCTTTATTTCCAGTTTGCTTGTTTGAACTTGTTGTCTTTGGGTTAATGGACGGTTGAATGATCAACCATGTTTAATGCTATATTAAAAAATTGTTTAGAGTGTTTTCAAGAACTACAAAGTAGATAGTTAGTGTTACTTTAATTTATCCTTTAAAAAATATAAATGGAAAAGGTAATTTTCCACTATTTTGTCAAAAAAAAAAAAGAAGAACGTTTCAATGTTTTTCACAGCTGAATCGTAGAAATTCTCTAAAAAAAAACAAATTATGTCTATATTGTATAATAAAGTATGTACTATATAGAATGGAGATGGAGTCCCATGTTATTAAAAAAGAAAAAAGAAATTTCCGTGTATACCCTATTTTTGTGTTGTGATATAGAGTGTTGTGATATGAAGAAAGAAATATAGATAAAGAAAAACTATTTTTTTTGTTATAAGAAGTTTATGTGAGTTGGACTACAGAGATATCCTGGATTATGGCAGACCGATCAATGTCGTGCGCGATAAAAAATAACAAGAACAAGGAAGTTAACATTAGTCATCTCTCAGAAGATTTCTGATTTAACAATTACCAATAACAAGAACAGAATCTACGAATTCAAAAATATAAATTGGGGTTTTTATTTGCTTCACGGAACAATTTGCAAATTAAGAGAGATTCGGTTAATAAAAAGCAATCAATCCACTGGTTTTAAGCATACTACGTTTATTCTTTCTATCTATTAGCCTATATTTTATCTTGTTCATATTCGACATGTGAAAGAAGGTTCCAAGCTGCAAAATCCTCTAAGTCCATACTTGAAGCTGTTGAGTTCGACGGAAATTGAGAACTTTCGACAAAAAGATGTAAATCGACAGACAGTTGGTTTGCGGAGAAACAAGTTAAATGTCCAGACACGTGGAAAGCATGTAGTTCTTGTCGAAGAGATTTAGTTATTAATAGTTTAGTTTTGCAGTTATTTTCTCTATGTATATATAACAGCTTTATCATAGGAAAAACAAATCACAAATCATTTAGTATAATTTCCTTAAACTCAAAGTACCCAAAGGGAAACGAGTGTCAGAATGTATGTAATGATCTTGTGAACCATCTTTATTTCAAAGCAATACAATTTACTTTTCTTTAAGTTTCTTTACTTTCTGCATTTTTAAGTTTTACTTGCATTTCTTCGCCGAGTTCTATCGAAAGACAGTTATCTTCATACAAAAAGCAGTTTTATTCATCTTGTTCATAAAGAAAATTATGAATATGATGAACATTCAAACATTTTCTGGAAAAAGATTGCACAACATATCCTAGGATTTCTATTTTAATCCTGCAAGTAATTAATTAAAACTAGTCTTATTGTTTACCTAAAACACCGGTAAACATCATCATGGGTTCTTAATAAACATTCATTCACATGTCTAAGGCCTAATTAATTATAAAACTAATTAAACAAGCGATAATTATTTTTATACAAATTTCATTCAATTAAGCATTATAATGTGTTCAACTAGCCATGACAGTGAACAAGCGTCACAAAGAACACAATTAATATCATAACATAATTCAATCAATCTTATATGCTAAGCGCCATAACCTATATCAATTTCTATTCAAACTGATTTAAACAAGCGATAAAGCAACTCGAATAATCTCAATGGTGCAAAACCGAAACAAATTGAGTAAGCATCAACATAATCGAATTTGTATCATTAGAATCGAAATTGAGTAAGCATCAAATCTAATTAAAGAGACATGAAATTGATACAGGAAGCAATTGACATGTAAACAAAATTAGTATTAAATCCAAACCTCAAGAATTCATAAACGAAGCACCCTTACACCAATGGATCAATTTAGGGTGTAGGCTTCCATCACAATAAGTTTGCACAAAAGTTTAATAAACCCGCTGATAGAATAATAAGAAAGTTTTTGGTTGTTTTTAGCTTTATTTATATGTATAGACATTAACCTAAATTTGTAAAATGAGCTACACCAATAGTTGGGCCAAAAGTCGGCTAATCAACCCATTTAAGGTAAAAACAATTAACCCAAATTCGTGGTCACACAAATGCTTCAGAGAATGACATTTTTGATCCGGAGGACGTCCAAACAGGGATTCATTCTCAACATGAAAGTTGTAGCTCTTTTCCTTAGATTTTCAACGCTTATTTGTATGCCTCGTTTGGATAACCGCAACCAAAGTTATGGCCTGTATGGTGAACAACGATCAAAACACATTAAAAACGGAAATTAATCCAAAATTATATTAACGCTCAAATTAGACTCAAAATAAAAAAAAATGCTAAAATTATAATGTTGAGCATAAAAAGCTCTCAAAATATCAAAATGCAATGCTATAAAATATGTGCAAAAATGCAATGGTCACATACCAGAAAGCTCAAAGAACGCTTACATATACACCAAAGAGGTCATCACATCGACACTAAAAATGCATTGATCACATAGCATAAAGCTTAAAGAACGCATACATATACACCAAAGAGGTCATCACATCCACAATGAGATTTGAACTCATAACCTCGTTGTTGCAGTTGAGTCAACTCATTACCGACTAAACCAATTTTCATATTACAAATAAAATAAGATATTAAATGAATATAAAAAAAATGTTAATATATCATGGTTGAACAAAGCCTACACTAAGTACTAACCGATGCAAGCTTAGACTTTCTTCAACAAAGCCTAATACTTGAATATATTCCACGGACGGGTGCTATAAATTTTTTCAAGAAAACGTATAAGTCATGAGGTTTATATTTTGTGTCTTGAAAATCATAGGTTTTAAATTATAATTTTATAGAGGAGTATTTAGAAAATTTTGTTTTCCTTAAAGTGTTAAGTTAATGTGAAAAACTATTGGCGACTCAAAGTCTTTCCTTAAAGTGTTTTAATGTAAAAATTATTAATTGAGTTTAACAACTTTGTATTGGATTAGTTTAGGAGAAACCAAACACCAAGTGGATTTTAAGGGGGTTGCCAATGCTGCGCACGCTAGTGTCACACCCTCTAACACACTTCAATAATAAGTTGCCAAAGTCACCCTCCTATTACCTGGTAACCGGTTGTCCCTGTTTGTTTGTTTACTCATGTTGAGAAATTTTTTTATTTTTTTTTCTAAGAAATTATCTACAACAATTCTTAAAGAAAAAATCACAAGTTGTTGTATTCTCCATGGCTTGCTCAATTCGATTCATCTCTCACGGCACTAATAGCAACCATTATCTCTCTCCCAAAATTATATGACTGATATGGAGATATGAGTTCCACACTTCTGGTTTTTGATTTGGGTTCAATTTTTCTTTTTCCATTTTTCTAAATGAGGTTTATAGTGTATACTAAAGCAGATCATCAATTCATGACAATAGTGTTCTCTTTTGTGTTGGTTAATCACTTTTTCTCTATCATACCCATTTCAATTCTTTGTTCTCAACTCTGTAACGAAAGTGAAGAATTGTTGTATGAAACATGTTTTATATGGATTTGTGTTTTGGAATTGGATTGTTGTAATGTTTTTACACACAGGTTGTTGAATCCTAGAACTTCAAGAGATAATCTTGGTGGTTGGAGAATCTTGGTGTGAGAGGTTGTCGAAGTACAGAAGAAGATGAACAGCTACTATCCATAAAATTAATAAAAATAAAATAAATGTTTGCACTCTATAATGGTAAACGGTAACAAACTGTGTAACAAGTAACAATTGGATGACTTGACAACTTATTATTGGAGTGTGCTACAGGGATATGACCCTAACATCTCTCTAATTCTTTTTACAACACCGATCAACATTTATTATTATTTTTTTATTTCATTTCAATAATAATCTATAAATATTTCATTAAATATTTCAATAATCCCTTCGTTCAATAATACTTGACACAGTTGACATAATTACACATGTCAATGCATAACTTTGAGTTTAAATATCTTGAATAATATATTAGAAAAAATTATGAAAATTTAATATTTTAAAAATATTCATCGAGACGAATCTAACGACATCTTATATGATATTATTTATCATACG
>Ga0315913_1005753_pt1 | contig 15031 bp, 8 predicted proteins | sample MpolsnodulesMG_FD_207736 | JGI IMG/M metagenome (GOLD analysis project Ga0315913, IMG submission 207736) | Medicago polymorpha root nodule microbial communities from Los Angeles, California, United States - small nodules | ecosystem: Host-associated > Plants > Roots > Nodule | place: USA... | reverse complement strand
CTGTTTGTTTAGAAAAAGAAAAAAAAACTAATGTTATTTTCTGACATGCAGTGAGTATGGAAAATATGTCAATTGAAAATATGCCATGAAATATGTGCATTTTGGCATTAAGAATGTATGCTATATATGCGAAATATGTGCATTCAGGATAAATTCAATCATTTGCATCAGGTTTATATACTAAAACTTCTTATCTATGATAAAGTTTTGTTTAATTCATCATGTATTATTTCAATTGCTAACCTTTGTGCACAAAAGTTAATCATATAAAGATTTAATTTATTTGTTAAAATGCTCTTGAAAGGCATATTATGACGATTTTAATCTCTATAGTGTGTATCTATTAAGTTGTTTTATGTTCTTCCTAGCTTAATAAAATGTATTGAATTTTTGTTTAAAACCTCCTTTTTGTTTTCTTAATTAGAAGCATAATCAATTTTTAATTTTTTGATGTAAATAGGAAATATAATAATGAAATTCAAAATTGTAGTTATTATAAAGTGAAACGAAATTTGAAATTCAATAAAATTGATTCAATTTTATTATAAAACCTCGTTTTTTAAGTTCTTATTTTAAAATGTAGCGATTTTTCCCCGTGTTACAAAAAAATAGTCAAAGTTCTCCTTCATATTTAACCTCTTTTGTAATAGTAGTTTTTTTTGACAATATTCACCGTCAACTTTGTTTGACATGCCATATGTGTAATTTTTTTATTAAAAAATATTAAAATTACTACGCATGTATATTTTAAATTGAAAAAATAATCAAAAAAGCCAAGAAAAATTGGAAGTGACACATGAGTAGAGTAAGATCTGGAAATAATTTATCTTCATCAATCACTTATGTGTTTATGTCAGTGTTCTTTCTCAAAATTCATGTCTACATGTATATCTTCATGTGCATGTGTTCTTCCCCCAAAACTCTGATTTGAAAAACAGAAAACAACTTATATTCATTGATTGGTTGGTCCTAAACACAATTCATTTTCATCACGCTCTTTCAATAGATTCAATAGATTTTAATTCAACGGTGGTGTTAGGAAAGAAGGAAAAGGAAGAAAGAACAAGGACGAAAAGAAAGAAGAAAGAGTAGAGAGACTCACGGCCTCTCCATTATTTCTTTCCTTTTTCGATTTTTTTAATTCAAAATATACATGTGTGGTAATTTTAATATTTTTTTAATTAAAAATATTACACATGTAGAAAGCTATGCATCTTGACTGGTCAAAATTAAGTGTTAAACCTTTTTTTTATTTTTATATATAAAATCTATTTAAATTTTCTTATCATATCTATTCAAAAGATATTTAATAACTTAATGTTTATTGTTTTTTTTTTAGACAAATTAGATATTTATTTTTCCCCTCAAATAAAAAAATAATGATTTTATTTCATTTCATTGTGTCTTGTTACATCCTAAAAAAAAAAAAAAAATCGTGTCTTGTTACATATAATTTTATGTACGGAAACTTGACTCGTCTGTTTTAGCATAAAATCGGATTTGTATCCTCCACAACCCCTTTGTGTGCAACCTCCTTCTGTTGCATCATTTTCAGCCATTGAATTAAACTAACGACTAAAGATGATATATGAGAAAATAGAATTGGAAAAATATATTCACTAATTATGAAACTTAATATTTACCAAAAATACAATCTTACTCATACTTAGTATTTGACACGTCATAAAAATTATATCATTTTGTGTCATTTATTTCAACATCTCCCTATTTTTTGTCTCTTAAAAACAAATTAAAATAAACATGCTCGATAAAACACACTAACTTAATCTTTTTACAAAAAATAAACAAACTTAATTTTAATTTCAATCAGAACAAACTTTCCTATACTTCAACTTCTAATTATCTAAAGAGTTTAAATCAATCTATTCTTTATAATAACTACGGAAGTTAATGACCAACAAAAATACAATTTTTCTCCATCTTAATCTTTTGATACCTCAGCATATATTTACCCTTTTGTGTCTTTTGTAACAAAAATCCCATTTTGATGAGAGAGAAAACAACTTTCAAAAAATAGATGTGATTTTGTTTCTTTTATATTGTTGTATCTAAACAATTTAAATTATTTTTTATAAAAATGATTTTATTATAATAAACAAACACACAAGATTTTTTTTTTAAAGAACGAAATAGATTCTATTTTTTTTGTAAAATCTCTAAAGAAAATCTATATATTATTGAATATCAAAATTATTTTTATTTTAATCCATAACAAATGGGCCTACGAGGTTTGTAATAACTTTTAAAAAATCATTTTAAATGTCAATGTATTTGTTTGTTTGTTATAATTTAAAAGAAAAAAATCAGGATCAGCAATAAATCTAAAAACAACCTCAAATTATAAGATAACATAACTTTGAGAAAATTACAAAATATTTGCCACATATAGATTATACACGGAATTAATATTTATTACAACCAAACAACTATTTTTCAGAAAATGTCACATTTTTAAGATTGATTCTTTTGTATAGATAATTTATCTTTGCTTTTTGTTAATCCTAATATCATGTTATAAAATAATATTTTTTATTGTACCAGAAAAAATCATTGTTTTAGATTTTTAATTATTATAGACTTTAGAATTATAACTATTAAAAATATTGGATAAATTATCAATGAGTCATTAAATAATATGGTTTTACAATACATACACGAGACTCGTAACAAGATTTTTATCATCAACGAGATCTTGATTATTTATAATATTGTTACATTTTTTTTTCTACCGTTTTATAATATTTAATATAAAACTATTTCAATGATTTTATCATGAGCAAATTAATCTTCCCAAAACCAAAATCATGGAGAAATTACACTAACCTCCTTTAAGGTCTTCTTAAATAACACAAGCACCTCATCTATTTTACTAACAAAACATTAATCTCCCTTATTTAGTTATCAAAACGACAAGCTCTTCCGTTATAATTTAACACAGTTTAAGCTTTATTAATTCCATTTTTTTTGCAATTAACTTCTTTATACGAGTATGAACGCCCTTAATTTTCAACCATTTTTTATTCCCATTTTTTCCCAAAAAGGAGGAGTAGCAAAGATATACAACCTTAAAATGCAAAATAGATAAGAGAGAGAACAAAAAAAAAAGAGGAGGATTAAGTCAAAACCTCCTCAAACTATACAGAATCCACAATTAGGCAATCCCATCAGTTTTTTTTTTATAAGGCCAGAGCAAATGACATAAAAAAAAGTGGCTCCCAACTAAGTTGGTACCCAACTCTAATCTGTCAAATGCTCACAAAAGGCTCTTTAATAAAGAAGGGAAAATCTAACCATATTAGCCATTCGGTCAACATAATGGTTTCCTTTCTTATAGATATAAGTGATCATTATGTTCATTTGTCTAATTAAAATATTGCAATTATCCCGTCTATTCTTTAAGGAACATAACATCAAAGAAGATTTCTTAAAAGCCTGAACAACTAGAGATGAGTTAGTCCCCTACCAAACTTAAGACTTTGGTGATTTTTACAAACTGATCAAGAGATCACTCACTGTTCCTTTGTGAATGTTGTTTAATTTTTAAACTCTAATTTAATAAAACAGATATATCGAAGATTATTTCATTTTCATTAGTCAACCACAACGTCCATCCATCTCTATATTCACTTTTAGTCTCTTCTTTAATTGTCAATGTTTGATTTTATTTTTGGTAAAAACAATTGTTATTTTTTCTCCATTGCGAGAAAACAACCTCATTTAATTTTTTGACAAAAGAGAAAATAGAAACAAGATATATTAAACCAATATGATTGAAATTAAATTGTGTTTTTGGAAGGTTATTGAAATGAAATTGGATAAAATTAGACGGTGTGCTTGTGTTGTTTAAGAAAATCTGAAGGAAGGTCAATGTAATTTGCCCTATTATCATTAACGTCATCTTTATCGTTAATCTTTTCTCTATTTTCTCAATGCATATAACATCGCAATTCGCTTTGACATATGACCCCTACTTCAACGACCAACCCGTGCTTAGCACAGGTTTGTTGCTAGTGTTAAAAAAAATAAAAAAATTCCGACCTTGTTTTGTGCTCATGGTTTCACACCTTGTGTATTATGCCGAGGTGATTATTATTTCTTATATGTAATCACTAACTCCGTAAAAAAAAAAGAAGTATCACTAATCAAATAATTCATGTTATATAATTATTTAAGTAAAAAATAAGCATGTGTTAAAATTATGAGTTTATTGTTTAAGGATAAAATAACATGATTTTTTTTTAGGGGAAATAACATGAGTTATTAATTTTTAGAAAACAAAATAAATTATTTTAAAAATAAAAGATTAATAGTGTAAAATATATCTATACCTATTTAATAAAGGCAATACTATTTTTTGGTGTAGCCTTTTTTTGTTAATCCCAAAATGCCCTTACTTGATGGCAGTTATTAAAAAAAAATTGTCTTATCCACTAATCACACACCAAAACATAATTTATTTTAAATGCAAGTATTATTGTCACTTTCATTCTATTTTATGCAAGATGATTCAATGATCATGGTTGAAGGTTTATTTTTCTCTTCTTTCAGAGATGAGAGGAGACTAATGTCCTCTTCACTTTTATGGTTCAATTTTTATATTTTGCCATTCTACCTTCTTTTGTTGTTTCTTCCTATCTCTTGCTATGTTTTCTACTTTTCATTTCCTCTTTGATTTTGTGCTTCATCTATTGGTTGGCTAAAAATTATAGACTATGATTTCACTCTTTGTTGGTTCTTTGGTTACCCTTTACCTCCACCAATTACATACAATGATTCTATTCAAAAAATGTAACTTCATAATAAGTAGTAACAACGCAAAACAAAAAATTGAAAAATTTAAATAAAGGGTGTAGATACAGATAGAGGGTAAACCCCTTCTCTCCCCATCTCTTCGTCTCTTTTTTTCTAGGTATCAAATCTATTTTTGTTTTCAATTTTCACTTTCTAGATTTCTTTTACATAGATACATGATAGGGACACTGTGCATGGATCAAAGTGTTAAGCGGTGGTGTCAACATGTCAGTGACATTGTGCATGGATCAAATTCTAAACTATCACTCTAGCCCTTCAAAGTACACATTTTTTTTTTATGGATCTTTTTTCATGTTGTAATTATATTTATTCAATTTGATTTTTGTTAATTCTAATTTTTGTGTTGTTGGGAGCAATTCACTGTTTTTGGTTTTTGATTACTGGTTAAGTTGTTTCCTGTAATATGCATTTATAATTGATTTTGTTATTGTTGTTGACGGTGCAAGTTCCATGAATGTTTGATTTGTGGTTGATACAGCCTAGAGGGAGAGGATTCGGTGCATTTAGCTTCGGTGCCTTTAGTTCATTTTAGATGAGAGAGAAGGTTGGATGAATGATTAAAATAAATTAATTAGATGAGAGAGAATTAATAGTTTAGAGACAGATAGGAACAAAATCCATCAAAGGCACCGAAGCCAAAGATACCGAATCCTCTCCCCAGCCTAGAGGTGTGCAATAACCAACCTATCAATTCAATGGCACCCTCTCTACTCTACAGCACATGGCAACAACGGTTTCATGCTCTTATGTCTTCACCCTCAATGAATTTCTGGTAAGTGTGATTATTTTTTCAATAAACTATCAATTTATCCCATAAGCTATCACAGTCTCTTTTACAAAAATTCAACGATTTAGTCTCGAACATCTTAATAGAAGTGACTAAAGTAACATATTTTTATATGTTTTATATATGCTTTTGTAAACCTTGCAGGTTTGGGTTCATTTTTTTGAACCGCAGAATAGGAAGGACGACAGCGGCGGCCCGTGTTGGAGAGACGGTCTTAATTATTACAAGGTTTTAATTATTTCCTATATTTCTTACTAGAGGGTGTTAAGAGATTCTCCAATTTTACATTCACTTATACTTCTACTTAAAGAGTTTGAGCATAATAACCAGGATTTTTCTGACTTAAATAAATCTTATAATTATTTTCATATTGATTATTCTCCGATTGTCTTCTTCTTGCTTGGATGTATTAAATGCTTTTAATTTCATTAATTCAACAGTTTTAGTATTTTTGAATAAGAGCAAGCTTTAGAAAGGAAGCATTACATATGTGCAAAAAACAATGAAGACGGACACATGATGAGGGATAAAGGCCTACAAGAGTTGGGATGCAGATATGACTGGTGATTTATCATGACACAATATGGTAAAATGCCAAAAGTATGATTAACATCGCTGGAAAATATTTAAAGTGTTGATCAATCACATTATTTTAGTGTTGATTAATCATATTCAATAGTGTATCACTACAATGTCCTTTAAAATAATAGTGTATTACTGCTATGTATCGACACTAGACATGTATCATCTTAGGTTTTTGACCAAATTCAATTTTTTTATATCAAGTACATGTATAATCTTTCTTAGTTCTAATAATTTTGTTCAGGATATATCAAGAAAAAGTAAACAAACATTAAACAAAAAATATTGTTTGTGAGTTATATGCGTTAGCTTAGTAGAAAAAACGGATAGACGGACACTGACGCTAGTATTTATAAGACAAAATGGTCAATACGACGCACCTAAACATATCTCCAACGGCAATTAATTATTGTTCTCCTTCAAACAATAGTTAATTGCCGTTCGATTCCAACGATAGTTAAATCATACATCAGATAAACACCCACATATTCAAAAACACTTACATACACCATACCCCATTCAAACTTCAAGAAATCAAAACTCCATCAAAAAAATTAAAACTCAAGAAAGTAATCAAGTAAATGGTCAAAATCCCTAAGCATACTACCCATTATTAGTTTTATATGTTAGTGATTTTTAATTGCTCATATCTTAGGATTTTATTTTGTGATATTGATGACCTTTTTGGATAGTTGATGATCAATTACATGCTTGCTTTCATTATGAACGCATTTTAAAGTTTTAGTGCAATCCATATTTTACTCAGCAAAAAAAAATTAAAGCCACAGTTTTTTTCAAAGCATAATTTTTAGGGGAAATTACATTGACCATGCTTGACACGTGTCATCGATCTGGCAAGAGAAGCCTGTCCATATCTCATTCCATATTTGGTCTTCTTTAGTTTCTCCATTTGTCCCTTGGCTCGGCGACCTTTTCTTCCTTCTTTTACTTCACATAGCTTTTCGTCTCCTTGATAGCTGGAAGTTCTCCAAAAGTATGAAAAGCTGGAGGACTTGGATTGAATCTTTTCCAGTCTAGAGACTGGCGGATTACCCTCGAAAGAAAGGATACAAATCCGGTTAGGAAAGACTTGTAAGAAATGTATGTGCTTGGTTGTCTTCATAAAAGGCTATCGATCATGAAGGTTTGCCTATGGCTCTGTATCTACCTCTGTCTGCCGGTGCTTATTTTGATAAGCGATCAATGGCTTAAACTGTCCATATACGTACGATTCAATATGTCTCACTAGCGAGATCCACCAAAAAGACGGGGGGCTAGAAAGAAGGCGAGAAGGAAGCCTTCTCATTTCATTGGCTCGGTCCCTCAAATAGAAAGGGTTCATAGACCCCTCGCCGGAAACTATTTCAAAACAAAAGATCGGATCGTAGCCGATGTTACAAAAGAAGCTGTTACTGTTGCCGCTTCTCGTAACCGGTGTTCTTGTTACAGTAAGCGCTGCAATTGAATCCACCCTTGGCCTATCAGCTCTTGTGCACTCATTGGCTGTTCTCGAAGAAGCTGCTGTTGAGGAAGGAGATAGCAAATGGGAGGCTGTCTTCTTTAAGCGAGCGAATTTGAGGTTTCTTTAAATGACACAGACACCCCCTCTATTTTAAAAATAGACACTAACCTCCCCTAAAGTGTTTTAAAATAGATGAACACCTTCCTTTACAATTAACTCTGATTATCTTTTCGTTAAAACTAACAATCATTACTTTTCGGAGTTAAAATTATTGATGATGAGTAATGGTAGTCTTTCTCCACAAAACCATTAAATTCCTGCTATGGGTGAAAGCTTTCCAAATCCTTTTGTTTTTCTTCATTTCAATTGAAGAAACACATACCCAATAATGAATCAAAAGAAACACACCAATGACACCATAGAGAACAAAAGAGACAAGTGAGAAGGAATAAATACCCAATAATGTTTGAGTTTTATTTCCACGGTGAAACAAAGCTTTGGAATCACTGTGTTTCATAAAAACAAATAATGATTGTGACAGATTAATAATTAAAGTGAATAAATTAACGGAAGGACAAAAGGAAGAGGGTCTGATGTTTCTATTTTTTTAAAGGAAGGTGGGCAACTCTTAACGGCAGGGGATGTTAATGTCAATTGAGAAAATAGAGGGGGTGTAAGTGACATATACACATAGTTTAGGGGAGGTGAATGTATTTTCCCTTAATTTTTAACATCACCAACAACATCATCTACTTTAATCACTCTGAAATTCACCTCTTCATCTAACATCCACCATAACTTATAAGGTTTTTTAACATTCAAATCATTTTCTACTATACCAGTTATCTCAAAATAACTCCACCTATCCTCGTATAACCCTTCCTTCAATGTTTCATTCCCCCCTTTGTAAGTAATAAGCCAATCCCTAACAAATCTACCTCCATGATGAAAATTAACAGAAAAACCCATAACTCGAAAACTGTACACAACGAAAAAATGAAAGAAAAAATACATTCAGGTAAGCAAATACACAATAGAATACAGTAATTCAAAGCAGATACATTCATATTTCATGAAAAAAGTTTTTGAATAACATACCTTCATTTCGATTCAATTCTCCTACTGTTTTGTTCTTCCTTCTCAGTTCTTCAATCCCATTTTCGTTTCGATTTCGTTTTGATTTGAACTAAGATCTTATTTTCACACCCAGATTCATTTCGATTTGTATGGTTTCGATTTTTCTTCTACTCTCTAGAACCCTAATCCCCAATTCGATTCGTATGTTTTACCAATTCAAGAGAAAATGAAATTAAGGGTAGTTTCATCCTTTTGAGTGTGTCTGAGAAGCTAGGGGTATTTTTGTCTGTTCACGCCAACTTTTGCTTACTCAGACTGTGACTTGACCAATCATCTGTGACACCTAATGGACGAAATTGGCAAGTGCACAAAATCGCAACAAGTAGTAAAGTGGTAAGTTGTATCGCTCTTCACAAGGATTGTTGTTCAACTCAATAATTAGCAAAACTTATTTCAAAAGTGAAAAGCAATAAAAAGATGATTAGAATTGAAGGGTTTAATTGCCCTGCCCAATGTGAGATTAGTTTTTTTGATTCAGATGATTAACGATGATTAGGGTTTCCTTGAATCCCCCTTCGTCTTTGATGGAATTTATCTTTTGAGAAATCAAACAACTTATTTCGTGATCACTGATTTAATGTCCTACGACGATATTACTTGTTCTAAGTACCTAAGTTAACTTGTGTAGAACCAACCAGAGTCGTATATTATGCTAATGAAGGAAAAGCAATACCGAGACAACACAAACCTAACCTAAAAGATTAAATCATTCAAAAGGCCAGTGAACTTGGAGATTTCGGGTTGTCAGTGCCTACTTTTATCCTACAAATTAATTTACAAGGTTACTCTCGTAGTTAATCAATTACAAAAGCATTAAGAACGACCAATAACTAATTTAAATCTCAACACCAATAAAAGAAATAAACTAAACGAAAACTCTATTAATAAATTCCAACAAATAAGAAGGGATTCATCATGAGTTAAAGCCCTTTAATACTTTAGAAATGATGAGGTTAAGATTAGAAAGTTACAACTTCAAGCCTTTTTTAAACAAATTATTTTCACACTGATCTTTTAAAGTAAAACTTGATAATTCTTTCACTTATTGCCGAAATCTCACGTGGTCTTGGAGATGTGAATAGAAGTGTTTATTTAATATGAGTTACTTCCATAGTCTTGGAAAAGATAAGGAACTTAAAACATTTCCTTATCTGGACATATACATAGAACAAAGAACTTGAAGGTTTATCTAGATTTCCTGACATAAGGCAAAGGTTCAACCTCTCCAAGAGGAGAGCTACCGAGACTTCACATAAATTTGTGCATGATAAGTGTTTGAAAATATTGTTCCCTAAAAGGGTAGTCGCCACACACTTATCACGAGGAAAATACTTGGGTGACATTGTGGTGGGTGACATTGGTGACATTGGCCAACCACAATGTCACACATGTACAAAGAAACAAAAAAATATTATAAAAGAGAAAGTAGAAAGACACTTGTGACATTGTGGTTGGCCAATGTCACAATGTCACCAACCACAATGTCACCCAAGTGCTACCCCTTATCACGATGGTTTGAGTTCTAAAACCCATAAGACCACTCGGTCATTAGGAAGTTGTATGAAGTTATAACTCTCGTTATCGTTGTAAACCACTAGTCATAACTGATTCATTGTCCTCAACCACACTTTACTTTTGAGATCTTATAATTGTTTTTGCAACTTTCCTAATCAAACTTTATTTATATAGTTGTTACATGAAATGATTTATTTTATTTTTATGCAAATAAGTTTATAGCTGAAAACCTACATAAAGCTATAGCGTCTCAATCCCTGTGAGATATTTTTATAGTATTACATGAGACAGTGTATACTTGCAATAGTAAAACTCCTAAAAATACATATGGTGTGTTTGACATGTTAAATAGTAAGTATTGAACAGAACAACATAACACAAGACAGAACAACACAAGACAAATATTTATGGTATTGAATAATTCTTGGCCTTATACAAATTACGTTGGACAAAAAGTTATTTTGGTATTTTAGACAAACTATACTTGAAACAAAAATTTATATTGTGATTTTGTGAGAGACAAAATTTTTAATTTTTATCTTGTCTTTTGCCTCCAGTTTGTCCTGTCCCTGAAACGTATCCTTCATGTCTTGCTCCATTTTTCATTGGTCAAGATTACAATTATAATAGGCTCGATCTACCTTGTTATAGATTTTGTTAAAGCGTTTGATAATTTTGGTCTTGTCCGCCCTCCTCTTAATTTGTTTTCTCTTGTACTCTATATATTGGTTTAGTTGTTTGCTCTCTTCCTTTGCTAAAAAAAAGGAAATACTTGTTTTTATTTTATTTTATTTTATTATGTCAGGTTTTTATGTCTTTTTATGTTATATTATGTAATTTTATCGGATTTTTTTATCAAGATTTTTTTTCTTCAATTTTTCTCATATCAAATTACTAAATACTCTCTTATTTTCACTTTCTTTTCTTTCATCTATATTTTCTTTATCAACCAAACAAATTGTACATAGAGCACAAACTAACTTGTCTCGATTTATTTGTCTCAAAAATTAAAAGTTGTTTCTATTTTTCTCGAATACTAAATTGGATCTTACAAACCAGAGATAGTTGTATACAGTAAACATTTTCCTTTCTTTATTCACCATTTACGTACCACCTCAAGTGATTCTTTCCCTATAAAACATCTTGTCTTGTAATAATTAACTTATAATTACGTGGACCGTGTTTTCTGCGTGTGGAAACGGGACCATACCATTAGCCAATATCTAATCTAACATTTATTTGTTATCTTCACATCTGATAATGCAGCGCACCGAGACTTCAAGGCATATCTCATGCCGTCAGTATTTAGAGAGAAAAAAAAAACACATTGAATAAATTTTTAAAAGTTACACGAATTGTGCAAATTCCCCTCAAAGAAAGAATGATGCAATAATAAATTAAACAAAAAGATTATAAAAATGCTAACAAGTACCTTTGGCAATTTTTAAGCATACAAAAATAGTAAGACCTAAAGATTATTTCTTGAAAAAATCAATGAAAAAAGTGGGTTATAGATCCTCTATTGCAAACTCTTTTGTACCGCACCTACAACGTCTTTATATACCTTTTCTTGCTTGTGAAAAAAGAAAGAAAGATGGGACCATATTTTATCTCCATCTTTTAATACGCTCCATTTTCACTAAAGATATAATTAAGCGGTTTTTTCTATCATTTGTAAATTTGTACATATTAAGAAATTTAAAATTGTAAGTTTGTATTAAAATTTGTATATTTTATATTGAATATATAATTTTTTAAGACATAATTTTGTTTTTTAAAAAATGTTGTCACTTTTAATTTTATTAACATGTGCAATATTACATTTTAAAAATGTGAATTTCTAGCCTATAGACGAGTAGACAAAAAAACATGTGCAATATTACACATAAAAAAAGTTCAAAACCAATATTACCAAAATTATGACAATTTCTAAAGTAAATACGTCAATTCGACTTGTATTAGTATATTTAGTTATTAAATTAAAACTAAATGATTTTTTTTATTTAAAATGATTTCCTATCATCTAAAAAAAATCATAATTAATTTTTCTTCTTAAGAAACTAACTAGCAGACTCAAATTGGTATCGGGGAGACTCAAATCTAAGACATCGAGGTACTGGGGAGAATCTATCTACGACCTTGAGGAGGATCATACTCCAAGGTCTCTAATCCACACCATCAGACTAATTCAAGCGGGTTTATAATAGTTAAATATTATTTAGCAGTTGTGTCAATCAAATATATATGTATATATAATCTGTATTACTTATAATAGGAATATTTAATTTTTTTATGATAAATATAAAAAATGTACTACCTCCAACCCTAATTATAGGACTTTTTTTGAAAAAATCGCGGGAATTAAGAAAATTAGTAGTAGTATTAAATTTGTTTGTAGTTACTATTGGTTTTACAATTTTATGTTTTAAGAGAGAGGACTAGTTTATGTTTTCTGTAACGCCCTACTTCTATTAAAACGATAAAACACGTGAATAATGCAAATATTCAAGAAATAGACGTTACGTCTTCAACAGATTCCAAAACAACATGCATATATATATAAAGTTCCTCAAAAGTCATAGCGGATATAAAACATACATCTTCAAAATACACATGTCATAAACTCACCAATACATCAACATATAAAATCTCCAATCCCGACAAGAGGGTAAAATCTCAACAACATAACAATCCAGAATAATGTAAAAACTGACATCCTAATCAGAGCCTAATCTAAGACTCTAACAGATAAACAGAGGAAGCTCCCGCTATCCTCAAGTAACTCATCAAGCACACTAAAAGATCAAACCTGCCGTGTCTACCCATTCATACAAATAGGTAGGCGGTCCACCAAAGACCACTGGGGGTTAGCTTAACATCAATTATAATCAAACATAAGCAAACATAAGCATTCAAGGATTTCATGCAAGACACATATACATAACCATCCCTCCTAGAATACTAACATCACATGAATATTGTCCCTCATTCCATACACATCATGCTATCACAATTCTAGCATAACATAGCAAGCATATTCAAATTTCTAATTAAGTCGTCGGCATAAGCTCATCATTTATCAACCACAATTAATGAAAGGATTACTCATCTTCACTACTAAAAAAACAAAAATTAGTGAGGGATATTTAGTGAGGGAAAACGTGAAATCCCTCTCTAATTTCGTCACTAAGTTTTGCGACTAAGAAATTTGTGAGGAATTTCATTTTTTCCGTCACTAATTTCCCTCGCTAATTTTGCTTTTTCTAGTAGTGCTTATTCTTCATTAGCATAATCAACTCATCAAATACAATTCATCATTTCAAAGCAAAAGCAAGAAAGTCATCATCACCAAAAGATCATAAAATCACATTCATATAAATTATCCTTCATTATTTTCATTGAAATAAACATCATCGATTAAAATCATCAAATATACAAGTATCACCATTAACAACAAACATCAACAAGTACACATCTTCACATGCTCACCAAAACACCAAGTGTACAATTTACCAAACTCACAAATGCACATAAATCATCAAAATTCACCAAACACATAATCAAATATGACACATTTAACAAAATCATTAAATGTATGTAATGCGCCTAGCCACGACTCCTGCAAGGACACTGTACCATCAACTATGACTATGTCGTCAACTCATGATGCAACAAAAACATCATTAACGTCACCACATGGATATAAAATCCATCAACATCACCACACGGATATAAAATCCATCAACATCAACCATGTATGCATGAATATATGACTCAACACCAAAACATATATTCAACAACACACTCACCAACATTGGATATAATATCATATATCACCTTCTTTTTGCATACATGCATTCACCAACAATATCACCATCAAAATTAGCATGTATGAATTCACCACCAACAATCAACATTTAACATGTTCAACAAACAACAAATCATAAACATGTTTATCACCAATCAGTTAGCATATATGCAATAATTGTAACGCCCTACTTCTATTAAAGCGATAAAACACGCGAATAAACATTTATCCAAGAAATAGACGCTACGTCTACGCATAAACACAATCCCAATAACATGCATTTATAAAATTTCAGAATACTAGCAGCAGATATAAGTCTACAACTCCACATATACATGTCAAAGGATTCATATACATCAACATAACAAGTCCACGTGCAACAAAAGATAAATCTCCATAAGTACAAAGTTCAACACAAGACCACGACCCCTAATCAGAGCCTAAACTAAGACTCCAATAAATCAGAGATAGCTCCCGCTATCCAAGTGCTCACCGTGCAAAACTAAGCCTGCACTCCGTCTACCCATCCATACAAACAGGTAGGCGGTTAAAAACCACTGGGGGTAAGCTTCACATCAATTATAATCAATAATTAAAGCATAGGCATTTAATATAAACATCATATATAACATATACATATACAATTCTCACCCCATTGATAATATTAAGATAAATATTCAATAATAACATTAATCACATCATTCCACAATTATCATCAATTATCACTAATGCACAATTCAACAATCACCATCAATGTACAAATCAACATTTATCACACAATACATTTCAACAATTAACACACAATTACTCAATGCATGCAATGTTCTAGACTCTTCTAGATGCATGTGGTACCAGATCACCTCGAGGTCGTCACCTTAGATGCATTAACACATCTTATGTAAGATTT
>Ga0315913_1005752_pt1 | contig 15031 bp, 13 predicted proteins | sample MpolsnodulesMG_FD_207736 | JGI IMG/M metagenome (GOLD analysis project Ga0315913, IMG submission 207736) | Medicago polymorpha root nodule microbial communities from Los Angeles, California, United States - small nodules | ecosystem: Host-associated > Plants > Roots > Nodule | place: USA... | reverse complement strand
CTAGTTCTTTTAACCAAAAACTACAAACAAATGTTCCACAATTCATTCTCCTCAAGGAAGCTCAACAGACTAAGCAAATTCCAAAGAAACTAAACGAAAAAAAAATAAATGAATTCTTTGAATAGTGAAATTAATATGAAGAGCTTCTGGCACCAACAATTGTTTTTCCAGATTTATTCAAGGTTATTTTCCTTAGCTTGTTGCTCAAGTTTGTTTTCATTTTCCAGCCGCCACAGTTTGTGATTGCAGTGACGTTTGTCTATCAATTTTTCTTCATGTCTTTTTGTGGCTTCATCGTCTCCGTTGAGCACTACTTTCCGTTTCATCTCAACTGTTTTGTTGTTAGCTTATAAACAATAAAATAACAAAACACCATGAGCATGTTTCGATTGCCTTATTTAAACTTATAACCTACTGGCAAAAGCACTTGTAAGACCGTTTGAGAGAACTTATGCATATTACTTCTATAAAAACAGCTCGACTCACTTTATATTTTGGCCCCGTTTGGATTGGCTTATTCTGATCTTATATGAACTTATCTACTAACATAAGCCTTTTTAAAAGTGTTTGGGTAAATCAATAAAAATATCTTACCACAATTTTATAAGCTGCTTATGTAAAATTTTAATAAGCCAAAATTTTAAGCTTAACAAAAAGCTTATTACGGAGCTTATGCAAAAACAAGACCTGCTTCGATTCCCGCATTACACTTTTTTCCAAAGGCTATATTTTTTTCATTGTATAATTATCTTTTCCAGCGATTAGTTATATACATATCTTTGTTTTATCTCAAAGTAATAACACACGTACGTAACTACCAACAAAAAAATAAAGAATTTTTTAACAATGTATAGGACTATCAATTTTTTTTTAAGGGAGCATAGGACTGTCAAACTTTTGCCTATGTTTCATTATTTCTTACTTATATATTTGCATTATTATACTTTTTTTTAAAGGGTATTTGAATTATTATACTTGAGAATAGTGATGTTTAGATTATTTATTTAAACCTCAAATGTTAACTTTGTTATATAAGAATATTAATGATTTTTTATAGGGTAAAATAAGTTTTTGGTCTCTATAAAGATATCTAATTTCGTTTTTAGTCCTTCTAAGGTGTCGGTGTTTGTGTGGCGCCTTCTCCGCAATAGACTTCCAACTAAGGATAATTTGATTCGGCGGAGGATTATTTCTCATGAAGACTCGGCTTGTGTGGCTGGTTGTGGGAAGCAAGAGACGGCAAATCATTTATTTTTGGGATGTGACATCTTCGGATTACTATGGTCGTAGGTTTGGCTTTGGTTGGGTATATCTTCAGTCTCACAGGTTGACATTACTCAACATTTCACACAATTTATTAACATGCCTGGTATGCATCGATCATCAACTTTGTTTTTCAGAATTATCTGGTTTACTACGGTTTGGGTTCTTTGGAAGGAGCGAAATGATCGTGTGTTTAATAACACGGCCTCGATGGCTTTAACCCTCATTGAAAAGGTTAAATTGACATCTTTTTTATGGTTAAAATCCATACAGGCAACTTTTATGTATAGCTATCATGATTGGTGGAAGAAACCGCTCCATTGTATGGGCGTCCACCTGTAATTCTGTCTGTTTGTTTATTTTGGCGGTGCTTTGCTATGGATAGCACCGATTCCTTGTAAATACGTTTGAGTGGTTACCCATTTTTGCACGCCTTGTGTGGGGATAACTGCTTCCGATCTTATATATACCATTTTTGTTTGTTCAAAAAAAAAAAAGTGACATGTTTTGGTCATTATAAAAAAATTTAGCACATAATTTTAATTCCTATAAAATTAAAATTTGTGTAGTTATGCTTAAACTTTTAAATTTTTGAAAGTTTTTTTTTTACAAACATGTTAAGAATATTATAAGCAACTCTTTTACTCAAAATTATAACTCTTTTACGTCAAAATTTCAAGATAAAAGTAGCAAAATTTTAGACTTAAAAATCAAATATCAAATTTTGAGCTCATTTTTTATGGAGGAACTTAGTATAATGTTCTAAACAAATATGTAAAAAACCATTCAAAAGTTTCAGATTTTAAACATAATTAAACAAATTTTAATTTAACAGTGACTAAACTATGTTCTTAAATTTTTTTTAGGGACCGAAACATTTCACTTTTTTTTATGAGGACTAAAAATGAATTTGACTATATTTTTAAAGACCCAAAGCTTATTTAACTCTTTTTTATGTATATTAAAATTATTATTACATTTTAATATCGTTCTTTTTACGACTTGAATTAAAATCGTGGTTTGATTCCTTAAAAAAAATTGTGGTTGTTATGACATAATGACTTAGTGGATGTCTATCTTTGAGTCTTCCACCTTCCTATAACTCCCATTTCTACCTTCCTATAACTCTCCCTTAGTAAGTGAATAGTAAGCGGATCTTAATTGCTTTGATCACTCACTTACTCATCTTGTGTACTATATATAGGCTCATGTATTGCAAAAACACACTTGTGAAAAGAATAATACAAAGTGATTTTATCTTCTCCTTCCTCTTCTTCTTTGATCTTGTGCTTTTACTTTATTTCTTAACACGTTATCAGCACGAAGCTCTAACAATTTGAGGTAAATTGATTCTCTACTGTTTTGGTATTGCTCTGAAATCATATGTTTGTTTTGGACCGCAATTGCTTCTCCTATTACGAGTTATTTCATAAAGCAATTGGCCCCGAATGTTTTAGTGTGAATAATATTATTTGGTTGGCGTGTTGATTAGATATCTCAATGATTCATCAATTCTCTGTTCTTTAAAAACACAAGATTTTAAATTGCAATGTTTGGATTGGTGGCAAGATTGATAGAATCATGGCGAGTCATTTGATTTTAATAAAGCCATACTTTGGAGCTTCACAAAATCACGGTGTCACCGTGGTTTTGCCAAATTAACGGTGTCACCACGATTTTGTCAAATTTACCGCTAATCCAAACATTTATAAAAGTTAATAATGTCTCTCTTGATATCTGTTTAGTTTAATACAAGATGATGAAGTGGGGTTCGCTATGTATAGTATACTGCACCAAATATGTATACTGCATCAAAGTCCTAAGGTGTAATGTATATATTTTATGACAATGTCACAGTTTCAGTTTCACATTTGTGAGTCACAGTTTCAGTTTCACATTTGTGAGTCACAGTTATAAATGCCGTAGTTCAAATTTATTTTTTTTTCCCCTCTCAAATCCTTGAAGTTTTTATAGTCTTCTGTCCATGGAAATGCAAATAAACAGCCGTTAGTTCAGCTTGTTATGTCACAGTTTTATGATAATTTTCTCTATTGTTTTAGTATGTTTTCTTCTAAAACTGTTTTATGTAGTTTCTTAATTTTCTTTTAGTTTTATATTAATTGCAACTTTTAGTTTCTAGCTATTGTTTTAGCTATTACTTTATGCTAGTTCTTAACTTTCTCAAAGAAAGAAAAATTAATTTATGACAGTGTTATACTTTCTTAACTTTGACCATGTAGTACTATACTTTCTCATATCCATTTCATTGAGATTATTATACATATGAAACTTGATTTCATCTAGTACTATACTTTCTTTAAGTGAATTCTAGATTGATACACTTTATGTGTTGTTTCATGCATTGTTGCTGATCATTATGCAACCAGAAAAACTATGTTTCCCACCTTTTTTGCTTGTTTGGAAATGTTGTATCTGACATATTTTTTTCTATATTCTTCGATTGAGGCCGAGTTAGAAATGATTAACTCCAATTTTATCCAATTACTTTTTATATTACCTAACTTGTTTAAACTTTTATTATAGTAATCGTTATATCGAGCCTTACAAAACTTGATTTTGAGGCTCTTGATATTTCGGAAAAAAATTCTAGTAATATAGTTCGTGAAGAACTGATTTTCTTGTAATATTAAAGAATCTTTGAAGGATCGTTCAAGCAAGGAGTTTTCTCGATCATTCTTTATGAAAATTTGAGAGAAGAACTAAAATTTAATATTAAAGCATCTCATTTAATATTAAAGCATCCCTGAAGGATTGCTCAAAGAATGATTTTTTTATTATTTTTTTATCATTATTTATGAAGATTTAAGATATGGTTCTAGAAGAACTAATAATTTAACATTAAGAATTCGTGAAAGATTGCAAAATAAAAATATTGTGATTTTCCTTTGTCATTGTCGATAGAGGTTTGTGGATGAGTTCTCGAAGAACTAGATCTTTGTTCACAATTGAAATATATAAGATCTATTTGATCTAAGTATTATAAGTTGGACGGAAAGAAAAAAAACTATTTTTGCCCCTTGAATATACTCCTGAAGTAACGAAATTGAGAAAATAATAACAAGAATTGATATACATCTATGTGATACAAGTTAAGATGATAAATTATGAATTATGATGATTATGAAATTTACTACTAATGAGTTCTCACAAGACATAAATTAGAGGTATTGTCATTTATCTCACGTCTTTGCATATTTGACTTTTATAATTGGTGCAATGGAAACACATATTATTGTAAACCTGAAGTTTACATGTTATATTATTAGTGCAATTGAAGCACATATTATTGTAAACCAGAAGTTTACAAATTGTTGGCAAGACCGGTTGGGTTATCCCGGATCTATTATGATGCAGAAACTAGTTAAAAAAATAGATATATAGAAGAGTTTATTTTCAGAAAGCATTTGATAAGTATCATTTGCCAATTGATATTGAACAACTGATAGCATATGCTCATAAAAATGGACTTGAAGATCCATTCTTTAAACGTCTAAAGTTAACTATATGATTGATACTTATCAGGCTATACCTTATAAACTCTAGTTTGGTTAGAGACCATGTCTTATAAACTCTATTTTGGGAATAAATAATCTTGTATTGAGATATTGATTTGCATCATGCCAACACATTACTATATATATATGTCCCCCATTTAATCTATCATTGGTTTTAGGTTAACAACCTAACATTTCTCATCTAAGTGGATTTTGGATATGTTGTGTATATCATAATTGCTCCAATATAATGCACTAAGATAAATCTTGAAAGAATATTGGGAAAATATATTTGATATGAATCTCCATCTATCATTAGTTGTGTTGAGGCAACTTATTTACAGCCCAGTAGGTTGATTATCAATTGATGGATTAGTTTTCCCAATATTAGGGGGAGATGATAAGCAGCTGAAAAATGTGAACCTGAAGTTCAAATAAATTATTTGAAAGGAAATATTATTGTCTCATCTTGATCCTCAAGATATAGCTCATTTGCAAAGTTAAACAAATCAAATATCAGCTGTTAATGCTCCAAATGAAATAGATGTCCTTGTCGGATAATTTTAATCATCTGAGTGTGAACAGTGGCTTGCTCAGCAAGACTGACTCGTTGAACATATGTTTTTGGTTGGTCAGCAAAACGTGACTAGCTAACAAGACTTAACTGTGTTTTTTGACCCAAACTTAATAACAGTTATACTCTATGCACCCATTCTTCACAAATTCCCCTTATAAATACCTACTCATCCTTCACAAGATCTCATTCCATCTCACATTCTCTCCTTTTCTTTTTTAAATTTCTTCTACAATGTTCCACCGTTGATGTTTCATACAGAGGTCTCTTTTATTTTATAGGGATAGTACGAATGATCAGAGGGCAATGTCTCACTTTGCAAATTGGCACCTTTTGTTTGGATGTAAGGCGTTCTCCCGACAAATTTAGTTTTACCCCTGTTCTTAATTCTTAATGTTCGAGAGGAAACAAACTTTTCCCTTCCCTCTTTTACCCTCCATCTTCTTCAACCAGAGATTTAACTTTAGGTATCTAATAACTTGTTGTAATAAGCATTATGTTAATGTAAATGTACCACGAAAGTATTCATCAATTAATAAAATGAGAATTTTTATCATGTCTGTCTCTTTACCCTTATTTTATTTTTTGTCATTTTCAATTATGTCATCTTAATAATATATGTCATCTAATTTATAATCTGAACAAACAAGTTTTCAGATTATTTAATCTGAAATTCCTCGTAAAGAAGTTCAGATTAGATAATTCCGAAAAAATAGTTTTTTGGGGAAAATATAGGCCGGGCGAGAAGCAGATAGGTGGAAAAAGTAATAGTGATTCTTTTGCCTCCATATGACCGATCCAAAGGATGCATCAACCAATCAATCTACAAGTTACACAAGCTAAAGAAGCTTCAATCACGCTATTTATTTGAAAGAAACAGAAACAAAAACAAAAATACAAAATGCTCATTATTATTATTATTCAACAGGATGAATATCTGCTATATACCAATAGCTAGTTCTTTTAACCAAAAACTACAAACAAATGTTCCACAATTCATTCTCCTCAAGGAAGCTCAACAGACTAAGCAAATTCCAAAGAAACTAAACGAAAAAAAAATAAATGAATTCTTTGAATGGTGAAATTAATATGAAGAGCTTCTGGCACCAACAATGTTTTTCCAGCACCTGCAATACTTATGTCTTAAGTCACTGTTTCTCTTTGTGGATAATAAACTGGTCCTTAGTTTTGCAGCATCAACCATTGCAGGATGTCCTTCCTAATAACACCGCCTGACCAACGAGCGTTGTGGTTTGATCGAAAAGCATCAGGAGGATAGTAACTGAGGTTCCGATAATGAGTGGTCATCCCAGCAGGATTTGGTGGTCGCAAAATACTTGCAATGGTGGGGAAAGGCTTTGGCCATATACTTGATGATGGCGTAAATAACCGCTTATTCGATCCCCTCTTGAATAAAGCATAGTAACTAGGTCTTTTGAGGATGGAGGAGCCAGCTGGAAGCTTTGTCATTACGCTTGAGCTAGCACCATTGGTGGGTGATCCACCAAGAACCTGAGCTGACGGTTTCATTTTATTAAGCCATCGCAGCATTAGGTTTCCGAGATTCCGACCCACTTCTGTGTCCCTTTCTTGAATTTTCTGATGAACTTTGATTGCCACATCAAAAACAGAACGTGTTCTTCTGGTAAGTGCCAAAACATGAAGACAGATAATGAAATTGTGTTATGTCAAACTATGCCTAATAACCCAAACAAATCAATATATGATCATTTCATCTTCCAAAAGCAAATAAGAGAAAAACGTGAAAGGAGAAGATCAAAGAATCATGACATCCAAAAATTCTTAAGTCACAGAAAACTAAAAATCCATGTTCAATGATCAGGATTCTTGTGCGTTCATTATATTTGCAAAAACTAATGCTCACAGGTGATCTTAGGAGATAATTACTAAATTACAAATGCTCATAAGCTATAAGTGTTGTAGAGTAACCGCAATTAATTTTTTCTAGCTTATAGCTTAGCTGATAAGCATATTTTACTTTCGCTCAATTGGCTTATAGCTTATGACAGAAAAGAAGAAAGTGAAAAAATTAAATAAAATTGAAAAGGAGAAGAGTAAATACCGATGAAGAAATTGACGGGTTTGAGGGTGATTACGGGTAATGAGCCTACGTTGAATCCTTAGAGAGTGTCTGTAAGTTCGCTTTAGACCCAAAAAATAAGCAGTTCCAAGTGCAATCTCCCACAACACCATGATCGCAGAGTTTCTAATACACCTCTCTCTATTTTCTTATTAGCACTTTAATATTTAATGTTATATACTTCTCTTAACTGAGATTTATTCAGTCTTGCATTGTTGCACAAGTTTCTTTTCATTTCTTAAGCCGCCACAATTCGCGATCGCAGTCACGTTTTCTCGATCAATTTTTTCTTCATGTTTTTCGTGGTTTCGCTGTCGCCGTTGATTTTTCTTTATATTTCATCTCAACCGTTGAGTTCTTTTATGGAAAACCTATGGGCTTAAGGCCCACTTCGATCGCTGTCAAGGATCACATTCTCTTCATGAAGATTTTTCTTCCCACTTTAAAAATTGCTCTCCCACATCTAAAATGACCTTCAATACCCCTCCAACAACAGTTAACTATCGTTCGCTCCTTAACATTCAGTTTGTCATTGGGAGTATTTTGGTCATTTTGAGGTGTGGGAGAGCATTTTCTAAAGTGTAAAGAAGAGAACATGATAAGTTTTGGGGTGTGGAAGAGGAGAAAAGGTAATAAAAACTGAAATATTGTATCACAACATTAAACAATCATACTTTTGGATTTTAGTGTAACAACGGATAAGTATATCGTGTACGATGTGTTTAAAAATCTTTGAAACTCTAACAACAGTGTCTCTCTTCTGAAGTTAGTACTTGACCTTAAAACTTATCATGTTCAATTCTTTTTGTCAAATCAACCATGATCACATTAGACAATTTGTCGCAATAAAAAGAACATGGAGGACCATGAACTTCTACTTATCTGATGTTTGGATCCGTGATGCATTTCTATGAAATTATGATGAAATATCATGCTAGCGCATAAGCTATATTTTGTAGCTTTCATAAATATCTTGTAAAACATACATTTGGAACCAAGATTTCTCATGGCAACGTAGAACCAAACACGCTCTTAAAGATAGTGATTCTTTTTTCCTTTTTTTCTTACAATATGATGGTGATGTTGGTCATCGTTGAAATTTTGAAGCATATGCAATGTAAACCTCATGTGACGTTCCTTCACACAATTGGCTCTAATCTTTATCTACTTATAATTGTAACATGTTTTCTAACACACTCATTCAACGTACTTTGTAAATGAATATTGCTAAACTTATGTGGAATCCGCATAATATAACAAAAGGTTGATGACTATGCATTGAAAAGTATAAAACTTTACATAAAGCCAATGACATTTCATGTGATTTTGTTACAGTACATCCTAACATTTTTTTCACAATTATTTACATTTACATGGTGAAATTATTTGGATGTTTCTTCAAAACTACAACCAATCACGAGTGCGGCCATCGTATGAAAACTTGAATTAAGATATCACTTTTTTCTTTTATATAATAAGAAGGATGGTTCAACTTTTTCTCTCAAAAAAAAAAAGGAAGATTCAACTTTTTTCATTGAAACTTATTTTTATTTTATATTAAAAAATAACTTAATCAAATTTTATTATAACAAAAAGTAAATTCACTATAGACATGATTTAGCGGGATCTCATGATAATCCTTCATTTTCCACCCTTGTCTTAAAAAATAATTTTCAACAACAAAAATGTATACTGAAAAAATTCCATTCCCTAGATTTTTCTCCATAAGCAGAATGGGAAAAGACAACAAGCATATAATTTCCAACTTTGGAAATTCAGTTTCTATTTGCTTATAAAAGTGAATCAAATAGCTGCAAACTTGTCCAAGTAACTGGTAAAATCTGTCAAAGCTGTTCTCACACTGAAACAATTTGCAGGAGTTTCAAAAAGGTATGTACAAGAAGTAAATCAAAGGATCAAACCCTGAGCAGGTGCAGGCTTGGAAGAGTGCAGTTCACTTGTTGCTGCTGCTTTTGGGGACTCCGAAAGGACCTGCGCATACTGGTCTTCAACTTTACGATTCTGTTCCACTTCTGCATTTTCCACTTTCTCTTTTGTTTTCTGTCCTACATCCCCAGCTGCCTTAGCAACCTTACTAAAAGCACCAGTTACCCAGGTAGTGCCAGTGAGTATATAGCGATTCTTCATTATAGCAGACCCTGCGGTACTGACTTTCTGTTCAGCAGCTGCAAATGCTGATTTGGTTTTTTCTGAAACCTGAAACTTTTGATCCACTTCTTTAACTCTACCACTCACAACTGATGCACCAGCAGTTAATTTCTCACTAAGACCAAGTTTTTGGTCAAAAGATGTAACTTTCGCCGAGGCTGTTGAACTCAACTGGTGCTTCTCATCAAAACCCTTTGCTTTGTTCACAGCATCTTTCCCTAAGATAAATCCCTTCGCAAGCATGCTGGTGACCACATCCTCTGCCTTCCGTAAAGCAGAGTCGGCACCACCAGGAGTTTTACCCTCAGCGGCCTGAAAAATATTACACATTTGTTATAGGCAAAAATATCCTAGTTAATGGTGTGTTTGGAATGGTGATATAAGGTGGAATAGCCGAATAGGATGAAATGAATATCCTAGTTAATGGTATGTTTGGAATGGTGATATAAGGTGGAATAGCCCAATAGGATGAAATGAGTTCATTAGATTTTAAAATTTGAATGTTATCTTATTTCGTTATATTCCATATTATACCACTTATCCAAACATACCCTTGAGCACATTAACTAGAGGGTCTTTACGAGGCTTACAGATGATGCCAAAGCAGCAGGTGGAAGTTTGTAATCTGGATCCAGAGTTATGTTAACTGACAAGTCAACTATTGTTGCCCCCTGATATGTTGAAAAATTTGGTTAGATTTTATATATATATAATTGCTGGCTATATAAATTCCTACATTAAAGAAACAAGACACTTAATTTGGTTCTCCAAAAATATACATGCATCAAATTGCTTCTCCATTTAGCAGTGATATCAAAATAGTCCTTCAATGATTAGTATTATTAATAACGCTGCCAGTTTCATCCTTCCAGGATCAATTTGATCCTATTTTAAGGATCAAATTTATAGCAATTTATGTCACTGATATCTATGAGAGGTTGCATACATCGTTGGACCAGAATAAGTTTACCAACATAGCAATGTTACAAACTCATAGTATGACCAATGATAAAATTTTAAATATACTACCCAAATAAAATGATAAATCAGACACATCCCAAAGTAGAAGCACTTAGGCAACATATCATACTTCCAAAGGCTATTCTTTTCAATTTGCTACTAAACAAACCCAAAAATAAGACAACTCGTGTCTAGGATCCTATGCAAACCAAGCACAAATTAACATCAGTAAGCTAGCATATATAAACTCTTTCGAACTCCCCTTCAATTTATATTAAATCTGAAATTGAATGATTGAAACTTCCCATTCTTCTAGTTCTAGTAGCAAAAATAAATTTTATCTTAAAGCAGTGAAGGGTACGTTTTCCAGCATCAGACATCACATGAATCAATACAACATGCATATCCCAAAAGATCAACTTGATAATCCATAACATAAAGATTAAGCAACATTTCATATTGACTATTGACTGCCTAACAGCACAGTCTTCTCTTTTCTCTGAACATGTAACCAACTAAGTATACCAAATAGGCAGAGATGCATATCCAATAAAATTGCCGGAAAATAGTGTTAGATATAAACACATTCAAAGTGTTTTCAGTCAATAGCTTAAGCTTTTGGGATAGCTAATTCACGACATGGCATCAAAGCCTCTATATTAAGAGGAGAAGATGTTAGACCTCTCATAAAAGATTGGCTATAGGAGGAGAGACAAAGGCCGAGAAGGCCAATACTGACCAAAGTCAGTTTTAGTTAGTTTTTGTGGCAGCTATGTTTGTCAATTATGTGTGTGGTTAGCAAGAATAAAAAGGAAAAGGGCAAGTCATAATCAGTTGTGTAGAAGTTATTAAGTGGTTGATTGGGAAGGCAAGAATCAAGCTCTTGAAACTTGGTAGGAACCATGTCTACTGCACTTTCCTGTGGAACTTTTCAATTCTGTTGTGTGTTTTATCTCTGATTTGGGAACCTATCCTCCGAGAATATACAGTGATACAGTTGTTATTCAGTTATATATCCTATTGGTACCAGTTTCTATCAAAATAGAACAAATAATAGGGAGAATAATGATAGAAAGAGGGTCTTTAGGGAGCGTAACATTGTATGAAAAGGCAAACCCTTGCTGGAGAATTCTTTCTTTATGGATCAACTTCATTCTTCAATAACAGATTAATGATTGAATATTTTTATCTGTCACCCTATTTTATTATTCTCAATTCTGAGTACGTAACACATTGACCATTTGGTCTAGAGTTCAATCTCTGTTTCCTCTAATAGTCTAAATAAGAGCTATTGTTCAGCACAAAGTAGGGTGGGCCTGTGTCTACGCTTCCAGACCAAAGGGCTCTTACGTTAGTGGGCAAGGGAACCCCATGAATCAGACATATAATATAACCATTTGTGTGTCTTCACCCAATAGATTAAGTTTTTGGGATAGTTGGTTCATGACAAACAATAATGTCAGTTCTTATTTTGAAGCTTCAAAATGATTCCAAACCTGATGTTTACACTCAACAAAGACAAAATCTCAGAATTTTAGATAGGGAATCTACAATGAAACCCTTGGTGTTGACAAAATGAAACAGAGGATGCACAATATGAACTAACAGTGACATCAAAATAATTACCAAAACCCCTTTCTTTCATAACACTAAACTTGTTTGTGTGAAATGAATAGGAAATATGTCATATATTCCTAACTGCCTAAGAAAGTAGCTGAGACATATATGCAGCCTCTAAGGTCCAAACTAAACAAGCAAAGGATTGCATGATTGTTTGTCATCAACAACAAAATAACTCAAATTGTTTGAAAAATTAAAAATAAAGATATCGAACGCGAGATACAATGTGACAAGCTGAGATGGAGATACAGATGAATTTTGAAGATTAACTAACAAGTATGACCAATTACGCGAGAAACGCCTTTTGAGAAATGGAGGATACTTATCACAAATAAGGCAGGGGTGAAAACAATACAGCCAATAAAAAGACTTATGAAACCCCCTCAGGTAAGAGTTTCTAAACATGTAGCACAAGATCCTCAAATAAATATCAGTTTTCTACGAGATTCCCTTATGCTGCATTATCTAGCCAAAAAGCTAAACAAGTCAACACAAGGCAATGCCTTTTTTAGGATAATGACACACAATCATGTAGTTCTAAGCCCTGAAATCTCAGTAATGAATATATGATTCTTTGGATGACAATCCAAGACAAATTGATTGGATGCTTAAAATATTTAACTATTTCATAAACAACCATGCGTGATACACATATTAACTGATGATTAATGTCAGGAAGATTACCGATAGTAGTACTGCCGTCTCGGCACCTTGTGGATCCTTGAAAGTAACAAAGGCAATTTGAGATCGTTCATCGTAGCTGCATTAATAATTTAATATATAAACATATGATTGTATAATAAAACTTAATAATGGGAGCACTCTTAAAAATAGTCGACTACCAAGCACAGCAACTTACTGACCTTTGCATTTCAACATATTCAATGTCACCGGAAAATGAAAAGAACTCCTTTAGGTCTTGTTCAGATGCTCCCAAGGAAACATTACCGACTTTTATAGTTTTGACCTGCAAATAAAATACATGTAACACTGAACGTTTAAAACCTTGTGGAGAACCCATATCTGCATCATACACTCTTGTGCTCTGATATCTAACACTTAAGAACAAACTCAGCATACTTCTACAGATCGATACTCACTAAGAATGGGAACTTCCCTTGCGGTGTCACCTAGTCTCCTATGACTAAAAGTAATAATACAAGACAAAGTTACATAAGAATTAAGAATAGGGCAACCCGGTGCACTAAAGCTCCCGCATACGCAGGGTGCAAGAAGGGGTCCCAACATTTGGTGTATTGTAAGCAGCTTTACCCTGTTTTTTACACAAGAGGTTGTTTCCATGACTTGAACCCGTGACGTTTCAGTCACATGACAACAACTTCAACGGTTCCGCCAAGGCTACCCCTTTACATAAGAATTAATAGATACTACAAATTCTATCAAGCCTGTCAATCCACTCATTGCATTTTTTTTTAATGTTTATAATTGCTCCTTATAACTACTATTTGTATTAAAATTTAAATGCAATATCAAAAAAAGGGATGCAAGAAAGTTAAAAATTTGCAAGATTATATTGACAAAAGAAGTAGTTTAAGAAAGCAATAAATGACAAAGGAGACAGGAAAGGAGGACACCTTAACCCAAAAGCCGGACGCTGAAAACAACAATTTTAAACATATAATGATCTAAAACAAACCATAACGATCCCTAACTTGATCAGCCAGTATCAGGTATTTTAAGTAAAATCGTAAATCGTGGAATTGTAACAGTAATCGTAAGATTATATAAAATTAGTAAACTCGTATATACGCATGTAAAATAGCATTAGTACAGTAAAGAAAACCTTAAATCACTTAAAATACTTGTGTAAATTTAACTTCGTAAGCATAGCACATAAGTAAGATAATTAAAACCTCAAATCACATTTATAGTTATATTTATTAATAAGCATAATCGCAGAAAGGTTTCAACCTAACAATTAACAGAGACCGGGGGCGATTCTATCCGATTCCACCAAATTTGCAGCTTACAGCGTAAGCGTGTATGATGATAATCACTCAAGTATAAGCTATTAATATAACAAACGATATTAAATTGTTTTTGACTTTTCTTCATAAGCTATGTTGTAGAACTTATGCAAATAAGGTGTAAAAACAGCTTATGAACTGTTTTTATAAGCTATACCAAACAGTCTGAGATAAGAAGAGTAAGACGGATCTAGGAGGAGCAAGATTTATGGGTTTATGAGATGAGAACTAACCGACATATCAGAAGAAGCGTAACGGCGTCGAAACTAGGGTGTGTGTTTGAGAGGATGAAGAAAACGGTGCAAAATGAAGACAAGACTACACTTTTATCGTTCTCTGACTTTGAAACGCGTACTGGATTTGCGTCGCACGTGCTTTCGACTATCGTCGTGGTCGACATATAGAGTGGAGCGGGGTAAACCGCGTTATTATTCAATGATAATGACTCAATTCAAGACTTGGACTTCCTTAACATGACCTACTTGTAAATTACATGACCTAATAATAAAAAGAAAATTGTTTTTCTCACATAGAAAACATCGCAATGACACAAGAAAATTACCCAAGGCCCCCAGCTATAGTTAACAACCATTGAGAAAACCGACAGCATGTAACTGCCTTGGTGTCAGCGATAGTTAACTGTTGTTGTGTTCGTAACATATTCAAGGCAGAACTCAGCTTCCATCCACTCTATCATCCACCCTCCTCTCTATAAAAATTCAAAATTTTCATTCTCTCTCTAAAAAAAACTCTACCAAATCATCCAATTTTTTTCCACTAAATCACAAGTAAGTTATCACTTATGCTATTGTGATAAATTTTAGTTAGTATATATGTTTAT
>Ga0315913_1005747_pt1 | contig 15036 bp, 13 predicted proteins | sample MpolsnodulesMG_FD_207736 | JGI IMG/M metagenome (GOLD analysis project Ga0315913, IMG submission 207736) | Medicago polymorpha root nodule microbial communities from Los Angeles, California, United States - small nodules | ecosystem: Host-associated > Plants > Roots > Nodule | place: USA... | reverse complement strand
ACTAGCACTTTTTCTTGAGAAATTGTGGTTTTGAATTTACGAATTTGGGTACTTTTTCTTGAGTTTTTGAGTGTTTTTGGTTTGTTGGAAGTGTTTATGAATTTTGGTTGAAGAATGGTGAAGTTTCATGGAGAAATGAAGATTTTGGAATTTTTGATGAAAATGGTGAATTGGCACAACCTAAAAATCGCCCCCCTCTCTCTCTGAGTTGTAAGGTACTTATAGAGGGAGTAACTTGGTCATCAAGAGTGAAGAATTAGGTTAAGTGGGGAGTAAGAAATGGTAGTTTGGAATTTTTGTAAAAAATGAGTTTTTTGTGACTTTTTTGGATGATTTTTGGTGGTGAATAATGATGTGTTGGATAATGATGAGGTGTTATGTGTGAAGATGATTCTAGATGCACAAATTGTGGTGAAGGAAATGAAATGGGAGTGAAATGTGCATTTTGGGTGAATTTGTGAAGGTTAGTGTTTTTCTGAATTTTTGAAAATAAATTTTGTGACTTTGAAAATAACAAAACAAAATGGTGTAAAGTTTGTGATTTTTGTGAATAGAAATGTAATAGAAATGAGAGGAATTGAAATTGAAATGTTTGGTGTGATGAAATTGAGTTTTCTTTAGAACGAAGTAACAAAATAAAAATGTGAAAAATAAATAAATAAATAAATGCATAAAAAAAAGGAAAATTTGAAGTTAACTTGTAAAACAAGTAACTAAGGGGGAAAACCATGATGGGGATGCATTTGGTGTGAAAAAAAGGTTAATTAATAACAAAAAGAAAATTCAAAATAATAATAAAATAAATAAAAAATCACATTAAAATAAATATAAAAAAAGAATAAAACAAAAAAAACATAAAAGAAAATAATAAAACTTAAAACGATCGCCTCTCGGAACCAAAATGAGGTACTTCAAAGTAACCTCTCTACCGAAATTTCGTCTGAAACGATGAAACTTCTCAGCCTTTAAAATAAGAATAAAAATTTTAACTGGTCAAAATTTGGGGTATGACACTCCCGACAACACCGTATGTTTCATATTTACTCAATCCACTAATTAGCACCAAATTTTGTTCAGTGTTCCATGCTGGTTGCTGGTTTTTCTTGCTCTTAGGAGTTGAATCCTCTGAATTTGGAGTGACTTCATTAACTCTTGTCATTCCACCAAGAGTTATTTGTGTTGAAAATTTGAGAAATTCAGGTGCACCAACACTTTGAAAATTTTCATTAACCATTTGCATATAACCATTAAATTGGGGTGTTTGAAATTGATATCTCATCATAGATCTATAATATGGATTAAAGTTTGGAATGGATGATGGGTGGTTGAAATTTGATGCAAAACCAAAATTAGGCATGTTTTGAGGACGTTAGTTGAAAAATTGATTTGGATGTTGATAATCGTTGGGATTTTGGTAGTTAAATGGGTAATAAGAAGAATTCTGGTTGTTGAAATGATTATTATTGGGATCCATTTCACTAAAAAAAGAAAACTAAAACTTCAAAAGAAAAACTAATAGAAAGCTAATAATAAGATTAAGATAGTGAAAAACTTGGTTTTTTTTTCTGTGTCCAAATCAAATTAACCAAGTCTCTATTTATAGACAAAAAAAATCATGAATTTTGGTAAAAAAAAAATATTTTTTTATTTGCAATGAAATAATTGAGTTCAAATTATTAAGATGAGGAAAATCCAAGGAGCCAATCAAAATCTGCCAAGTGTCCCCTCATTATCCAATAAGCTTTCTCTCTCCGCGTCCTCTGTCCCCTCACTCGCGTTTGTCGGCGCGTGCATCTCACGCGCTGGATTTGCCAAATGGAAACGCGACACGTGGCGCTAGCGTGTCAGACTTCAACATGTTTATTTGTTTCATCTCCTCTCACCTCCACATCATTTTTCTATCATTTTCAACACGCCCGGACAATGGTTCAACATGTTGAGAGTGCCTTTCAACATACCCATTGCACTTGGTCTTGGAAGAAAAAATCTTATTAAATTTTAATTTTTGTAAAACATGTGTCCTGGTCCTAGCACTAACGGTACTTCACGGCCACGTTTTTGCATGCAACAATATCACTTTTATCTTTTTCATAAATTTTAGTTGGGTTTAACTCAACTCCTACAAAATCGGTTTTAGGAGTATTGGTTACAATATTCTAAGCACACATGTTAAAATACTAATTATAAAATTTTATATTAGAAATCCTGTATTTAATTTGTTAAAGTTTAAAACTGTTCTTTACAACATAAATTTGAAGATCTAATTTCTTTCATTGGTCCTGACAACGCGCTTTTAGAACACTGGTTAGTAATTGAAGTTAAATGTTGGAGACTTGAAAAGAAAACTTGATTCGTATATTAAGTCTTTTGAAGTAGATCTAAAGAGTGGCCAAAATACACCAATAAATCAACAGCTTGGTTTGTCTCGCAAAGAACCTTCAACCACATAATTGTATCATGATCCATATAATGAGACACTTTTTCATGCACACTATACCATTGAATTTTTGTTCGTCCAATTCCAAAACTTCAAGTTATAACATGTTTTTATACTTTTTTTTATTGTATACAAATTAATTAAAAAGAAGGAAAAAAAATGTAAAATCCCACTTCATTTTCATCTTGCTTGCTCTTTTTAGATATGTTTGGTTCCATTTTTAAAAGGACCAAAATTGATTCTGAAGGTGTAGAATTGATTCTGACATATTTAGTTGCTGTCAAATATAATTGATTCTGTGTTCAGAATTGATTCTATTTAAAGTTATGACATTCAGACACAAATTTATAATTCAACCCACTTTGACATAAATATATCATTTTCTTCGCTTTGATAAAAAAAATGACTATATCCAAATACAAATTACTTTTAGTTAGAATCGCCTTTAAAATATATTATTTTATTTTATTTTTCTTTCTACCTCAGTTTGAGTATGTGGGTATGCATAAATAGCTAAAACATGATGGAAGGTCGCTACAAATGCAACATTGATGTTTTTTTCTCTAAGCATTTAAACAATGTCGGGGTAGGTATGTGCATTCGAGATGAAACATGCTCTTTTGTTTTAGCTAAAACTGAATGGTATAGCCCACTTTGTGAAGTTCGTGTTGGAGAAGCTCTTGGATTATTATCAGCTCTAGAATGGGTTCAAGAGCTTAACTTAGGCCCTATTGATTTCGAGTTAGATGTGAAGAAAGTAGTTGATAGTTTTTTATCCTCTAGGCATGATGTAACAGAGTTTTGAAGCATTATTCAAAATTGTAAATCTTTGTTTAGGTCCTTTTATGAAAACTCCAGTGTGGGGTTTGCGCGGAGACAAGCAAATGAGGTTGCCCATGAGTTAGCTAAGGCGGCCACATTATCAGCTAGTTTTCAGTTATTGGTTAGCATACCAAATTGTATTGAACACATATTGAGTAATGAAATGATATAAGTTTATTCCTCTAAAAAATGATTGTGACCACTCAAATTTTTCTTCGCACTAAAAAAAAAAATTAAATTTAGGCTTAAATGCAATTTTGATTCTCTATTTTGACTAAACCGCAATTTTGGTTCTCCTATTTTTAATTGCGAAATTTTGGCTCCCTATTTCATATATTTTGACTAATAAATGGTTCTGACCTTCTCATTAGATGGCGTAGAAATAAATTGTTCAGTCTCGATCCCCTGCTTCATTTCGATTCAACTTCTTTTGACTTTTTATACGTGGTCACAACTCAAGTCAGCATCTCATTTTTTAAGACTCTCGACAATTAGGTCATTCATTTTCAAATTAAGTTACCTAATTGATTGCAACATCATTAAATTGGATGGTCAAAATCATAGCTTGGTCAAATTTTTTGAAATAGAGTTCGCATAATTAAAAATTGAGGACCAAAATTATGGTTGGGTCAAAATAGGATAACCAAAACTGCATTTGAACATTAATTTTATGTCAATTAACCCCAAATTAAAAGAAGAAAAAAAAACTCAGATGTACATCTTCTCTATCAACCCCCGATCCCTCAACTTCCTCATCACTACGCTCCAAAAGGTCACAAGCATTTTCACTTTACCCCACGACTAAAAGCATCTCTAATTGATAATTCTTAAAATGAGTTTTTAAGCGGATATACGCATTATTCATTTATAATTTTTAAGTTTCTTGAGTGTAGTACTTCAAAAAATTTATTAAACAAATCTTATAAATAACTACAAAATCACTTTTTTTTATCAAATAATCTAGATGGGACTCACATTTTAAACATGAGGAAGAAAATAATTTTTACTTTATTCCGAATAAACATGCTTTGTAATTATCCTCCACTGGTTGCATGCACAACTAATATAGATGTTGCACCATACACCACATTCATGAGCCCTTAGATTGAAAGATTCCATGAATGTGGGTCCTAGCTCAAACATTACTTAGCTCCCAAGTTTTTTGCATGCAGTGTTGCAGTACATATTGCAAAGTTTAGGCGGTTTCATAAAAGTGAAGCATAAAAATGAACGTATCCCGAGGCACACTTGAAAAGGAAAGTGTTTTCAGTTTCAAAGCAAAAGACATATATAACCTTATAAGCTTTTTACTATATATAAGATGGAGTATTTCCTTCTTTACAGTTTCACATACTGATAACAACTAAGAAGACATGAAGCCAATCAAAGAGAGTACACGTATCAAACTCAAGCTTAATGGCCAGGTTCATTACTTCTTTCCTTTGGTTACTTTTGATGAAGGTTTATTTAATGTTTTAATTTTTACAAATAAATTATTAAATGGTTATACAATTGAGTTATGAATATGATCCAACTGTTGAAAAATCATCTGTAGTGTTATTTTATTATTTTTAATTTTTAAAATAAAATATAAATTTAACCCTTTAGAATCATCCAAAATTATCGGAACCCTCCCCAACCAACAAACATACCTTGGTTTTCCTTCATGGGATAAGGATTGGTTAAAAAATAAACCTTGGTTGTCTTACCTAATGTAGGGTCCGCTCAATTTTGTTTCTTTGTCCAAAGTAGATTGGTTTTAATTTAATTTAATTTAATTTTATTGAATTTGTATTTACTTTTTATCCAAATCAGTTACTTATGTAGGAAGCTTCAAAGTTCTTTATTAGTATCTATCTTTGGGAGGTTTTTTTTTTAAGGAATCTTTGGGAAGGTTTGTCACTTTGATCTAGTGATAAAAATATAGATTTTAGGTCTGGAGGTTCTGCGTTCGAGTCACGTTAGTGTCCTTGAAGAGAAGTAAATATAGATATTTTGGAAGTGTTCTCTGAGTCCTAAGGTCTTTTTTGTCTTGGACTGAGACGTCATTACATTGCAACTTACAAGTATTTGGCGAGCTCTCTGGTGGATCATCTTCATAAGTGGTCAATCATTGACCAGTACTTAAAATCATCAGAAATTCTAACAACGGTTGACTATAATATTCAATTGATGTTAGTTCAATATTTATTACTAAGACGATGACTTAGTTGACCAGTACTTAAAAACTCATGATCCTTCTCATATTTACAACTATGACGATGACTTAATTGATGTTCGTTCAATACGAGTTACATATTTATTTTTTGCATTTTTAATAAAACCAGTATCATTTAAGTGACTATTTCAATTGTAAAATGAGGAGGACCATTAATATCGTCGTTGGAGTTTTAAACATCTTAAAGTACTAATCTAAGATGGATCATTTATGAAGATGGTCCATATTAGAATTTCTCTAACAACTAAATTATTATGAAGAGATGGTATATTTCTAATGTGTGGTTATTGCATGGTGTAGGATGGGAATGTAACTTTGATTTGTATGGACAGAAGCCCTCAACTGAAAAAGCTAGTGAAGGATTATTGTGATGAGCACTCTGTGGAAGATCATAACTCTATTACTTTCTGGTTTGATGGGAATAGTCTCCAGGGAGACCATTGTCCAGATAAGGTTTGTGTTTTTATCGACATCTTCTGTTCATTGTTTAGCTTCAATTGATCCAAACAGTTATTGGTTTTTATGACTTCCTAATATATTTGGCTTCAGATGCACGTGGGTGATGGGAATAACGATGATGAGATGGATACCATCTCTTATGATCAGAGTGCACACATTAAGCTCAACCTGGACCTCAATGTCAAGGACAAGGTTTGTTCTTTCCTTCAGACTGACACTATTATAGCTTAAAATCTACTAGGCTTTGTTACAAAACCTGAAGCTAAAATGAGAGGTATATGATAGTTTGGTGATTTTGGTTGATATAGGATGGGATTGAGGTTTACTTCAACATCAGTAGAAGCACTCCATTGAAAAAGCTTATGGATGTTTATGGTTATCGACATTGTTTGGATATTAATCGAGTTGCTTTTCTGTTTAATGGTCGTCTCGTCACAGCTGAGCAGACTCCTGATGAGGTTTGTGTTTTTGAACATTTGTTCGTTTTTTCACTTTAATATTAATGCTAGTAATAATCATATTATTTTTTGTAGTTGTTTACGTTCTTGGTTTATGACTTGAAAATATTTTTTGTAGCTGCAAATGATGGATGGAGATGAAATAGATGTTGTTTTCTTTGATCAAATTGCACGCATGAAATTGAAGGTCAAGTGTCAGGTTCGGCCACACTGTTAATTTCTTTAGTTTTCTCTCTTATAATGGTTCATCTTCGACGTGTAGTCCATTATTAATATTGAGAGTATGTGTGTTCATCATTCGGTTTTGGAGGGAACTAGACTAAACTGAATCGTTACAACAGTTTGTAAAGCCGAATCAAATTGTTAATGGAGTTCTATTTGAGAGATATGATAAACCGCATGAATTCTAGAAGTAGGAGGGAAATTAAACTTACAAGCCTGTGGAATAATTTTTCTATCAGCTAAAGATTGATTTTCCAGATTGTACTTTTAGGTCTCCGTAGCTTTGATTTGGTAAAATGAAATCAAAATAGGACAGAGATATATACTGATATGTGGTTTTTGGATATTGTAGGATGGTGATGAAATTTTCTTTTCAATTAACAAAAGCACTCAACTGAAAAAGCTCATGAGTGCTTATTGTAATCATCACTCAGTGGATTTCAATTCAATTGGTTTTATGTTTAATGAGCATCATCTACGGGCAGAGCAGTCTCCAAATGAGGTCCATGCTAGACTACATGTTCATCTTTTACTTCGTTGCTGTTAAATGTCGGCTATAGAGGCACTATAGTGTAGCAAAATATAAATTTTATGTGACACTATTTAGTACAAAATGTTGTCGAGTAGTGGCTATAGCGATGCTATAGCACTATTGCGTTGCAGAATTTGATCAAATCACTATTTTCTGCGATCCATCATTGACAACAACATTTTGTTTACTTCAAGACTAGTTATAATCTTGTTTATATTATTGGTTTATGACTTGAAAATACATTTTGCTGCAGATGCAAATGGTGGATGGAGATGAAATAGATGCTATCTTCTATGATCAGAGCAGGCGCATCAATCTCAAGGTCAAGGGTCAGGTTAGTCCTTTCCTTCAAAAAATTTAGTTTTGTTCTTAAGTTGGTCCATTTCCCTCTTTGCTTAGGTTTTGGGATAGAACTTTCAAGGCCTTTAGTTGCCTCTTTGTCAAATACAACACTACATCTAGGGAAAAGGATTACCTTAGAATTCTTCAGCCTGCATCTATTGAGGAAGTCAATCAATTCTTCTTCAGCTGTAGGATAGGCTGTCATTAACTCTGCGTCGAACTAAGGCTCTGGAGTAGTCTCTTCGACGTATTCTGCATCTTTAGTGATGTCCACCATTTGACATTCTATAACATCGGCTTCTGCTCCTACTTCTGCTTCGACAAATAGATTTTCAACATCATCAATGATTGCTTCGACCATATTGCAGCATGTAATGTCAGTGTACATCATACTCTCATCATTCAAAGGATCAAAGTCTACTTGCATTTGAGGCTTTAGTTTGTCTCCAAACTTCACTCTGCCTTCATTGCGACCTTTCTGAACCAAATCCCTCAAAAGGGAACATCATGACGTATTATGTCCCAAATAATTATGGTGTGTGCAAAAACCTCTTTTCTTACGTTGCTCTAGTGGTGGAATTTTTAAATCCTTAGGTGTTACCACTTGACCATCAGCAACTAAGAGATCATAAATCTCGTCGCATTTGGTTACGTCGAACTTATATGTTTTGGGAACATATCTTTCATTCCTTGGTTCGATAGGATTATTCCCATCTGAGGGCCTTAACGATTTACATGTATAAGGGGGGCCTTAGTCTTAGTTCATCAATGTCAACCTCCTTTGTTTCGACATCGCCAAAGGTTATTTCGAATTCGTGGTTGCTTTTGTCTGATCCAATATAAGAAACCTTTTCTCTTTTGTGATATTTCTGAGTTTTGGCTTTCTCAGCCTTTAGTCTTTCGACATGTCGAACTCTATCGGGCAACTGGGCCATATCTCTCAAGTTTTGAGTGTCTAGTTTCTTCCTGATGGAATAATCTAGGCCATCAGCGGCCATTTCGACTAACTCATGTTCAGGTACTTGAGTGAAACATCTTGCCTTTAACAATCTGAACCTATTGAGGTCATCATCAATGGATTCAGTGTGATTTCTCTTGACACTTGCCAATTCCTTTAGAATTATTTTAGATTGGCCCATGTAGAATTGTTCATGGAATAACCTCTCTAACTGAGTCCAATTTCGGATTGAATGTGGTGTAAGAGTAGTAAACCACGTGAAGGCATTGTTCGTTAGAGAATTTGGAAAGTATTTCAGCCTCAAATTCTCATCATTCGCTAGATCTCCTGCCTCTGTCAAATATCGTGTGATATGTTCGACAATGGACTCATTGGTATCACCTGCAAATTTGGTGAACTTAGGAATTTTGCAACCCCTAGGAAGTTCAGACTATAATACCAATTCCGACAAAGGAGAAACAAAGTTTGGCCTATGTAGGCCAATATTTAAACCATTTTCAGCCATTATATTTTCGACCAAATTGGCTATATTGTTATGTGCTCCTATGTTTTGTTGTTGGACATTCCTAACAACTTCATCGACATCATTATTTCTATCTACCAAGACCACCTCAGGTTGACCTTGAATCATTGGTTCGACCGGTTGAGGTCGAGGCACAGGTTGTGGCCTTTGAACCACTGGTTCGATCAACCGCAACAGTTGTTGGTTTTGGACCTGTGGAACCGGTTGGTAAACAGGTTGTGGAAGAGCAAAGAAATATGTTATCCTCCCCATTTTTGTGGTTAAAGCTGGGTAACTCCGGTTTGTTTCCCGTATCAAAGGATTAAACATAGTACCAATTTGTTGTGTCAACAAATTAACCATTTCGTGATTACTCTCATCCATTTGTTGTCTTAACAAGTTCATCGAATTTGTCGTTAAGACTGGTGGAGTATTTCGACCAAAAATACTAGAACTTGAGGGACTATGTATGTTGTGCATTGTGAACCTTCCTAGGGACTATGTATGTTCCCTAGGAAGGTTCTTCATATTTGTGTTTTGATCATCAAGCCTAGGCCTGACGAAAGGAGAACTTGGAATACTAGTAATTGAAGGAATACCGGCAGTTAATGGGGGCGCAAAGGTTCCCATTTATGGCCGTGTCATTGGAGAGGACGTCGAAACAGTTGAGGGAGCGGTTACTCCCATTTCCCACGAAACTAGCATAGCCATGGTTGCCCCCACAAGGGTTGACACATTTAAATCTCCCAAAAGAGAAGTCGCTTGTAAAGAATGTGCTTGTGAAGATGATTCTGAAGAGGATGAACTGGCACGAGCCATAGACTTACCACTTCTCAAATGCATACACAAAACAACTTGGTGTTTTTAGCAATAAAGTTACACGGAAATAGTAACGAAATTCTAAAAACAGATTTCACAAGGAGATGTATTTTGAAAAAGTTTTTAAAAATAGTTTTTTATGAAAAAGTTTTTGAAAATCAATTGCACAAACAAAGTCCCACTAGGCATGCCAATTTGTTTACCGGTGTTTTCGGCAAACTACAGGCAAGTTCTGATTATTACAAGCGTGACCGAACTAGAAATCTCAGGACATGTTGTGCAAAGGTTTTGATCGAAAACGATTTGAAAAAGGCCACGAGATGCACTCAGGTTACTTACAGAGCATGACGGGTTTTGAAACAAAAAAGGGCACTGTCTCTCGACAGGTTTGAGATTGCAAGTAAAAACAAGACAAAATTAAAGGAAAAGAGTAAAAGTTTAAACACATAAACTTAAAGGAAATGTAAAATGTATTACATTAAAAGTAAATTGGTCTACAAATCAGTTTACATACATTCTGTATAACTCGTTTCCCTAGACACCGGTAGTTTGAGTGTTGTAGAATTTCTATAAATGATTTGCAACCCATTTTCCGACTTGGAAACTCTTATTTATACCTAAAAAATAAGTGGCAGAGCACTAATCCCATGATTAGCACTTTCTCCATCTTGGACAACCGCTTGTCCCAACATTTCTACTTAGGGAACCGCTCTTGATCTTGAAATCGTGTTTTCCCGCCTTAAATGCTTCAGTTCGACGTGATTGCACTTTCAGCCTTGTTCTACCGAAATGTTGACTATGCGCGATGGGCTTGCCATCTTGACGAAATCCTCAAATTGAAATGAGAAAGCCTTCGATTCCTACAAAGTTAAAGGTCAAACAAGTGTTGACCATATTAAATGAGTATGTCGGAATTACAAGCTAACACTAACAGAACACAAATTATGCATAAAAGACGACATATAACCACATCATGATAATCAAAATATCAAACACCCAACAATCATTGTTTCATTCTTATTTCATCATGTTATCATGTTTCTAAAATCATTTCCAAGTTATCCGATTAAGAAAACTCATTTTGACAAAGTTCGTATATTTTCACAAAATCACCTATTTTGACATTTTCACACAATTCGTCATATCTCAAGCATATAAATCCTCAATTCAATCATAAACTATCATATTATCATGAATATAAGTCATTTGCAAACTAACAAGTCATATCTCAAAGTTTCACCAAAGTTCGTATATGAAAATCCGAAGTTTCGTCTATTTTTCACCTCTTTACCAAAAATCAAGTTCCATGTTCTTATAGTCCTTTATCAAACCTACATTCTTCATCTAAGTCTATTATTACAGTAGACAAGTCATAACATCATTATTGCTCTTAAGAAAAGTCATTGTCCTATTATTTAAAAATCAAGTTCATCTCTAATTCAAGTTTCTCCTCATTTTAACAAAGCCAAAATAAGTTCAATCATACTATGTTCCAGCAAGAATTTTAATCAAAACAGCAAAATAACTGTAACATCCTGATATTTTTAGGTAAGTTATATATATATATGTCCTTAATAATTTCCTTCATTTATTATTTAATTAATAATTTATTTATATGTAAACAACTTGATTAAAATTGTGACCAATAGCATAGTTACATGATTTATTTATTTATTTATTATAATGATTTATTTCTAATAGCATAGTAAGGTTTTTATAGAATCTAGTTATTTTCTCAAAAATAAAATACGAAGGAAAAGAAATAATTCAATTAAAGAGTGTTTTTTTTCAAGCAACTAATGAGGAGCTATTAAAGAGGGATATGGGAATTAGTGGGAGGAAGTTACCAATGAATAGCTGATTTGGAGAATTAAGGAGTGAAACGGTAACACTGCTATTATGGTACACAAGTGCTATCCACACAGGTACTAGGTCAAAGCATGCATGAAGAAATAAATAGGAAGTGTACCATGATTTGGTTCTCAGTAACTCTCCTTAATCCCATGTGCTACACGTTCTTTTCGACTTGTTTCTCAACCTCCGTTTTTAGTTCTCACATAAATATCCAGACCTCTCACACTTACAAATGAATACTTCATTCACTTAATTCATATTCTGTCAAGAACAAACAAAAGAACCTCATCACCACATATAATTGTCCATCCAATCGCATCATTTTTGTGGAGTCTTGAGGTAAGTATTGTCTTGTTGTGCTTTCTCTCTATTCTCTGATCCATTTCTAACAATAGATCATTTTCTCTTAAAAGGCTATCATTTGATTGAAAGTGATACAAACAATTCCTCCATATCAATTCAAAATTCACGTAGCACCAAAAAGAAACCTTCAATCAATAATCGTGAGAATTCGTGAGAGCCACTTTTGGACTCCAAGAACTTTTGTGCCTAGGAAGAAAAGCTCTCAAGGTAAGGGTTTTTCCCCCACACCATCATACTAGGTCGGATAAGTGTTGTGAAATGATAGTAGAATTCTTATCCATTAAAAAGAGTTAGTTTTTCAATGTTTATTCTATTTAATGATCTTATGTAGTTTATACGTATGACTTCTTGTTTTGATTGAATATTGTGTTGATGAGTATATATGATTCCAAGAAATGGCTTGTTGTTCATAAAATATTAGAGAATATTAGAGGTTGATGAGTTGCATTTCATGGTTTATTTTTGGGTTTTACCTATGACATTGAGTGGCATAGCATAGCATGGACTATTTTGGGCTAATGTCACTGGGTGGCAGGCCTTGCAGTCTGGTTGTGCGCGTTAACACGACAATATCCGGATCATTTGAGTTTTGCATATCATGCATCTCATGCATAAAGTTTTACAAAATAGTTTTGTGTACTTAGTTCTTTTGGAAATTTCTAATCCTTTTTAGTTGATGAGTACTTTTATTATTATTTTATGGCCTTTTTCTGAGTTTAGGTGATCCCATGTGGAACCGGAAATTGACGCTCACATTAATAAAACGATTTAGGTACCAAAGATGAGATGTGAAGCTTGACGTGTGATGAATCAATGCTTACGGGGAAAATTGGGTTTTTAAATGAAGAAGAAAACTAGTTTTTATTTAGTTGTAATTGTAATTTAAATATTTTTGCAATATAGTTTATAGTTTATATTTATTCCATTAAGAATTAGAGTAAACCAATATATGTTTTTTTTAATAGCCTCATTTTTCAAAAGAGTAAATATTTTTAAGAAATGTCATTAATAAAAATTCGGGGCGTTACAATAACATCACCTAAAGATCGCCTAGGAACCATACGTGTCGCCCCCCAAGCACCAAAACATGAAACAACATTGGTTGTTTTTCCTGTTAGGGCGCCTAGCACCGGGTACATCAGGGCCAGGCGCTAGCTCTATGTAACTGGGCGCCTAGCGCTAAAGTTCAGGCGTCAGCGCTGCGAAAAAAGCCTGTTTGGGGTGTTTTGGCCTCAGATTTCGTAAAAAAACGCCCTAAAAAGTGCTTATTTAGATTCCCCTTTTTTCTAAAACCATTAAAGTCATATTCCAAGGCTCAAACACATCAAATAAGTTCTTTTCAAAACCCTCAAAATAGCTTATGTAACAACTCAATTAGTTTTCACATAAAACACCAAAGTTCCAACAACAACATTTTGATTCATCCAAGCACAAGACAACCACAACAACAACAGCAACAACAACAACAACAACTTAAAATTATCATCACCCAATTCATGAATTATCATCATCAACAACACCCAACAACATTCATAGCATGTGACCATGAATTCATCAACAACAACAACTTCATTTTCATCAATTTATGCCAAAACTTCAAACAAATCATTTCAACTTATATCAATAATGAAAATATAACACCAACAACAAGTTTACCACAAATTTAACATACCCAAAATCATCATTCAATTATGAGAACGAAAATCAACATAAAAATCATAATCACTCAAAATTAATTATGAGCCATAAGTGAAAAAGTAGATTATAGCTTATTTAGTAGAGTATAACTATCCCCCCTTACCTTAAACCTTCAAAATCTTCTAGTTATGGCTTCACTCTCCTCTTCTAGCTCCCAATCTATAGCTTTCCTCTTCTCCAAGTTCTTCCTCTTCTATTCTTCTCTCTATCTTCGCACTTTCTCTTTCCAGCCTATCTAACTTTTGTTATGAGAATGAAATGTTTCTAACCCTAATTTTCCTTCATGAGTTAAGTATATATACTACTCTCCAATGGTCTAGGTTTCTAATATTCATAATGGGCCTAAACTCTCACTAACAAATTCGAAAAAAGTTACTACTCACTAACTCGCTAAAATACCGAATAATTAACATCTCGAAATAATTATCTCAACTTACTAGTAACTTAGTAAAAATTACTATTCTCACTAAAGCACTAAAAATACTTTCCCAATAAAATTACTATTTTATCCTTACTCACCAAATGACCAAAATAGCCATAGCCTCCAAAATGACTAAAATACCCTTATAGGCTAAAAATCCATTAATCTTAAATCAAATACACAATCAAGAAAATAAGCACATACAAACACACATAATAAATAAATAAAATAACTCTAGATAATAATGGGTTGTTACAAGCAGCAAGAGACATGAGTGACCTGCTGAATCGCGTTCAACTGTATATCAACTACGAAGAGAAGAGGCACTCAAAAGTAAACAATTGGGCAAGAACAGCGATGACAAACAGCGCAACAATGGAGACAAAACGAAGAGTCAACACCTCCCGTTCACCGACTACACACCCCATTGAACTCGTCGCGAGAAACCATTCTTCACGAATGCTTCAACAAAGAAGTCAAAGAGGCGGGTTTCTGATGCTTGCAATATTGGAGTATTATATTGATTAGCGTAATTGCACAATGTCAAGTGTACCAGTCATTTTCATTGAGTAATAAAGTGATAAGTAAAGTATCGTATCCACGGGATTGTCCTTTCGTTCGAACAATTCTTGTTACTTATTTTTGTAAGTTTGACGGTATAAAAGTAAGTTGCAATTTTCATCTCTTTGCAATAGAGCGAATTTACATGTTTTGGTTGCAAAAAATTAAGCAGTGGTTAAGATTCTTCGAAACCCCTCTATATATTCGTTGTTGGATAATACGGGAATTTCCCTCCAATGGCTATCTGCACCTGCTGATCGCACGGTGATCCTTACGTGCGGGGTCTTGCTAATTCATAATTAATGGAAACATACACTTAAATTGGATTTCCAGTGTTTCCCAAGGCAATGAAGGTCAAGGTTCCCTTAGG
>Ga0315913_1005746_pt1 | contig 15038 bp, 7 predicted proteins | sample MpolsnodulesMG_FD_207736 | JGI IMG/M metagenome (GOLD analysis project Ga0315913, IMG submission 207736) | Medicago polymorpha root nodule microbial communities from Los Angeles, California, United States - small nodules | ecosystem: Host-associated > Plants > Roots > Nodule | place: USA... | reverse complement strand
GATATCATTTGGACACGAATGATGTTGTTGAGCAATATGTGATAATATCGAGTGATAGTTAGAATCTGCAACCCAAATCCGAGAATACGTACGAGTAGGTTGATGAAGTTTAATCCCAGCATACTTAATTCCCTGTTAACTCTCAGCCCATTTATAAATTCTTAGTTGATAGTTTATGAAACAAAATACCCGACAACCCTAGCTCAAAACGATATTGATTGTTGAACGGCTTAGAATATCACACCAGTCCCTGTGGAGACGATAACACAAATACTTACTTTTATTGCTACAACAGACTTATCCAACAATCCCAAGAGAAGAAGAGTGTACTCACTCACGTTCATTGTAGACATAGATGAGAAGAAGAAGGAGAAGAAGAAGAAGAAGAAGAAAAAGAAGAAGAAGAAGAAGAAGAACATAAAAGTAAATAACAATAAAATAAAGGTGAATTTTTATTCCAAGAACAAAAGATGAATTGTTATGATAGCTAGCTACTCTATTTATTGTTTACAATGACTTAAGCCCTAAGAAAATATATCACTAGAATGTTCCACAAGAAACCACGGGCTTTTAGGTCAGAAATAAACTAATAGGTAGCTTGTCCTTGAAGCAGAAACAACAAAAGAGCATCCTGAAGGTTGGCACGGTCGTGTGGTTGGTGGCAAGGGCCGTGCCATGTCCCTGACTGGGGGAAAACATATTTTTGTCCTCAATTTTCGTATTTTCAGCCCGAATCAGCTCCAAATCCACTTTCTTTTGCTCCAAGACTAAATATTTCAATTATTTGTTCCTGAAATTAAATAACTTGCAATGTAAGTAAAATAGTTCTAAAAAGGAAATAATATTACATGTCTTACCTTCAACATTTCAACAAAAGTCCTAAATCTCATTTAAATGAAGTATTAATTTCTTTTATCATATTGTACTTTGTAATCAAAATTACTTGCTTCACTCAAAATTCAATATCTTCTATTTTGTATTTCTTATAAAGATCAATGCAATATTAATATATAATCAAAATAATTTAATGAAAGTTTTATTTTCTCTATTTCATTTCTACTCTTTTCTGAATCTGTATGGAACTGTAACGTGAATTGCTCATTGTAAAACATAGAGAGTAAATAATTTGGGATAAAAGGAGGACGCTATTTTGATTAACGCCTTCCGATCTCAAATATAAACAAAAGTAGTTCCAAGAAAGTTGATGTATTTTGTTAAAAAAAATTATCAACTTTTGTTTCTATTTGAAGCAAAAGTAGTATTAGTTATTTGTACATGTAGATTAATGTTCTATCTATCTCGTCTTAATTCTGGCAGAAAAAATACCAGCATGCAATTCCAACAAAAGAAAACTATTGGGAAAAAACCTCAAGGAGCCACCGTTCAATCAAATAGGTATGAATCTCGTGGAAATCCCAATGAATCAGTGTTTAGTCAGATGATCAAAAGTATCAACGTAATTTCAAAGAGTACATCTTTGAGTAGCTTTGAAAAAACAAGAGATAACTTTGTTCAAAGTATTATTAAGGTGCCACAAGGATTGAATGACCATGGTACTAGCATGAGTTCCTATCAACACAACCGCCTACCTTCCAGTTTGATCTCCTTCGATGAAACAATGCGTCAACGTGTCAAAAGTATTTTGCCAGAAGAAAAAAACATTGTCAAAAGTATTTTGTCAAAAACAGAAAAACAAGAATCCAATGATCGTGGTGCTAGCATGGGACCTTCTTATCAAAACGGCCACCTACCTTCTAGTTTGCCGGAAGAAAACAACTTTGTAAAAGGTATTTTGTAAACGGCCACCTACCTTCTATTAAAAAATTATAGATAATTCCGTATCTACTAGTTTATTGCTTGATATACTATTGTAATTTTATTCAAACTCTTGTGGATGTTGTAATGTTAGTACAAAATGGTTTTTCATTGTTATCCAAGGCTCTACACTTCTACTGGTACTTTTTATGGACAAGATAACATTGATAGGGGAGATTAAAAACCAACAAAATAAAAGCCGTAATAATATCGTCGGTTCCAAAACTTCACCGCTAATCAATTCCTGAAGGGTGAAACCCCTGCAAATTGAAAGAAAAAAAACGATGTTATTTGCCGCGTTTTTTGTGGTAAGAAATGTTGGATGATGAGGATTCTCAAAATGGTGAATGTGATAAAATGACTAATTGCAAATTGATTGTTAAATCAAAATAAAATTGATTGATGAGAACCCAATTAGAGTTGGTGTTCTTAGTAAATAAAAGAGAAAGGGAAAAGATAAAAGAAGACTATGTCTAAGACTTAAGCTATTACTCTAGTAAAGAGTACCAAAGAGGGAGAGGAGAGACTTTATCATTTTTTTTCATACCCTTCCTTCCAATCATTGGTCCCTTTTATAGATTGGTCTGATGTGTTATATTGAATATGATAACAATGTCTTCAAATTTTCACTTTTGAGACAATTATCCACTCTTGCACGATAACTAGTATTGATGGAAGATGTATTCAGTGTGGCACTTGTGATACTATTTTTCACAGCTCTACAATGGCTAGTAACGATAGAAGATGTTTTCAGATTTACACTTTTGATACGATTATCTATCCCTGTATGATGGCTAGAAATGTTGGAAGACATGCTCATCTTTTCACTTGCAAGTATATTTTTTCCAGCTATACTATGACTAGAAATGATGGAAGATATGTTCGTCTTTTCACTTTTTTTACTATTATCCTCGCTTGTATGATGGCTAGGAATCTTGGAAGGTATGTTCACCTTTTCACTTTTGAGACTATTATCCATCCATGTATGATGGCCAGAAATGTTGGAAGAAGATATGCTCACCTTTTCATTTGCAAGTATATTTTTTACATGATGACTAGAAATGATGGAAGATATGTTCGCCTTTTGACGTTTTCTATTATTATCCTCACTTGTATGATGGCTAGAAATCTTGGAAGGTTTGTTCACCTTTTCACTTTTGAGACTACTATCCATCCATGTATGATGGCCAGAAATGTTGGAAGAAGATATGCTCACCTTTTCATTTGCAAGTATATTTTTTACATGATGGCTAGAAATCTTGGAAGGTCTGTTCACCTTTTCACTTTTGAGACTACTATCCATCCATGTATGATGGCCAGAAATGTTGGGAGACATGCTCACCTTTTCACTTGAAATTATATTTTTTACACGATATGACTAGAAATGATGGATGATATGTTCGCCTTTTCACTATTATCCTCACTTGTATCATGGCTTGAAATCTTGAAAGGTCTGTTCACCTTTTCACTTTTGAGACTATTATCCATCCATGTATGATGGCCAGAAATGTTGGAAGACATGCTCACCTTTTCACTTGCAAGTATATTTTTTACATGGTGACTAGAAATGATGGAAGATATGTCCGCCTTTTCACTTTTTTTACTATTATCCTCACTTGTATGATGGCTAGAAATCTTGGAAGGTCTGTTCACCATAAAAATGAAATAATGAGTAGTGGTATATAAAAAAATTTAGGCTAAAATTTCTGCCAAAAAAGTCACATTTTACATTTGTTATACCTTTTAACAGATGTAAAAGTCACATTATTTCATCTGTTATACCTTTTAAAAGATGAAAAAGTCACATTATTTCATTTGTTATACCTTTTAACAGATGCAAAATGTCCCCGGCATTACAAAAGGGAGTCGGATTAATAACTTTTATACCGTTTTAACTGATGTAATATTGTTCTTAACTAGACATTCTACATCAATTCATAACTGATGTAAAAAGTTTTATTTTGCTTTTCATTTGCTATAGGTTTCCTCCACTCGAAATAATTTTATTCATCACATGTGTGGAGTACTAAACATGAATTCCTTTCCAAGTTAGAATAGATTCAACCACCGTTGGTGATGTAAAATTTTGATTTTTAACCGATGTTAAAATTCTTCTACGTAGGGACGTTCGCTAGTGTGTGAACATATGAAAAGGTGGCAATAATTTTACAACAAAAACAAAAAGAAAAATTGATGAAAATTGTTTTTCCAAAACAACCGAAAAGAGAACTGAAATTGAGAAAGTCACTATCCATTTTGGGAATAGAATCCTTCATGCTCAATATCGGTGATATGTTGAATCTCAACCCTTTAAAAATGGGAAGAGAGGTGTCTGTTTAAAAATGGAGATAGATGAATTGAATAGTAGAGATTAAAAACCCAACCCAATGAGATGCAACACTAAATCATCAATCATATAAATATAATTAAAATCCCCAACTTTGTATAATTATCAAGGTAGAACTTCACTACTAATAAGAGTTGAAAGTTAACATCTCTTAACATTTGAGGAACAAAATTATTTCTTTTTCTTATTTAATTTCCACTAATATTTAAAACACGTGCAAAAGTATACCTGGAACTGCTGCGAGACATGTCAATTGTTTTGATTGGAATCACCGTCTTCCAAATCTTTTACAATTTGGAAAAGGAAGATTGAAATATATCACTCTTTGAGCTTCAAATTTTGTTGTTTGTTTAAGGACATGTATTTCAGGGTTTATATCATTTTGGACAAGAACATGAATTGAGTCGTTTTTCGTCAATAAGTGAAATAAACAAATCGCTTGTCATATTTGACAATAATTAATATTTAATATTATAGAAATAGGTGGAAATATGTTAGGCCGAGTTAGATTTTGTAAAGCCTAAGTCTGATATGTAAAAAAAATTAAGGCCTAGACTTGACCTTGTGCCGGTCGTAAACTTATTTTTTATGCTTGAGCATGACCTTTTGAAACTCTATATGACATGTTAGTCTGTTTAAAAACATATTTCATATGAACGTATTTAAATAAGTAATTTGATATAAGTTTGAAATAGACTAGTGAACTAACTTATAAATGAGATTAAATCCTCTTTTTATATTTAACAAGAACTTTTAGAAAATTTTACTATATACGATATCATATTTTAATTATACTTTATAATAATACATTTAAATATGCAAAAATAAAAATGACGATTAATAAACTTAACTTGCTGAAAATTTTAACAAATTTCTAAGTTAATTCAAAGTGCAAATTATAATATAATAATATTAGTAATAAATAATATCAGTCATATATACTTAAGTATGCCGACCTGATAGACTTAGAAAGGTTTTTCTATAGCATGTGGCTTGACCATTTTTAACCAAAATATGCTTCTAAATAAGTCTAAGCCTTCTCTGTTTAAAAACAAAAAAAAAATAAATGGTTTAGTCTAGATCTATTGTAGGCTAGACCGTAGACTCCTTTCATATCTTATTCCCACTCCTACATGCAGATTTCGAATTGATAGCATTGGTTTTAGTCTATCACAGTCATCAAAAGAAAAAATTTATTTTATTGGAACTGGGGTTTTTAAACTTGCAAAAGGACAATAACATCGTGCAAGGAAATTTCCCAAGAGAAAATAGTAATCACACCTAATCCTCTTTTTCTACTTAGGTTCTCTCTCTTACATCTCATGGCTGTGTAGTAGTAGGTATTTCAGGTCAATAAGTCGTGTTTTAATAAACAGCTTAATTGCTTTGTCAAAAAATAAATTAATAACTAAACACCTTAATTGCAAATGGTTGGTTGTTCTTGGGGACTTTATGAAATTGGATTTCCACACATTCACGTAGTCATAATATATTAATATTTGTGAACATTGAATCGAGATTGAACGATTTAAGTTTCAACACCATTTGGTATAACCATAACCGACAATATCTTGCTTCCTAGGATAATTTTAGATGATTTTTTTAGTTTAAGAAATAAAAGGCTAAAAGCTGCAATTCCCCACCAGAATCAAATGTGCATAAAACTGAGAAAAGTCAGAAGTAAGAACAGATCAATTCAAGGGCATAACCACCAGCCACTGTCACACACTAAAAGTGAACATGCAACAAAAAATGGTCTTTATTTTCAAATTATTCAAGGGGTTTCAATTAGTTAAGACTAATGAATCTGCTACATTTTCATTTTTTTAGACTGTCTTATTCAAATTGGGTATCTCAACAAAGTACAAGACTGAATTCAAACAGATCTAATGGAAGTAAACATCAAACACAGGGGGATATTTTGGCAATGGAATAAATTAAATAAAAAAAAAGAGATCAATGGAGCAGGCAAAGTTGACGGAGCTAATTGTCTGTAGGTTTTATGCCCTATACAACCGGATTTTGGACCTTTACCAACAGATTTTTGCCGTTGGTAAAAGTCAAATTTCTTGTAGTTTGGACATTTTTAGTTCATTTGGACCCATTATATCCAAATTGTTAAACAAGCTTATCATAACTACGTTGTTACTCTAACGTAGAGTTACATGACAAGGAACAAATTAAATAGAGAATATATTAGTTTAGATGCATAAACTTGAGGCAAATACAAAGGAAAATTATACTTAACTCCTATGGTTTGAAGAAAAAACAGTTTAAGAATCCTAGGATTTGGAGAATAAGAATGTTTTGTGATGAATTTCCACTACCAGGACCGTTCCTATAGAATTGGAGGTCCGACTCTAACATTGAAAATAGACCCTAATAAAATAAAGACACAATTTTTTAAAATAGCAATCCTTATTCATACTGAAAATAAGATCCGTAAATATAAAGTTTGATCATCATTGTAACTAACAAATAAAGGAGCAATATTGTAATCAATAAAATTAACAAACAATTTTAAACGAGTATCTCTATCAACCTTCTACATTGTTATTTTCTGTAGTTTATACTTAGGAAAAAAATAAAGTTTATAATGTTATTTATAGAGAATGATTATAATGTTCGTTATTAGATCATTGTTACTTTATACGACAAGTAGGGCAAAAAAAACTAGAAGAAGTGCTCTAACAAAAATAAGAAGAAAAAAAGTTATATTGGAGGAATCGAAGGAAGAAGCAAGAGTATTATATTGTTCCCTATTATAATTCTATGGCAAATTATGCTTAAATCAAGGCCCTCTTATACTAAAAAAATATAAATTAATTAAAGAAGCAAAAAGGAGATCCTTAGCGAATTGGAACCACTGCACCATATCTCTCAAATTGTTATTATTGAGACATTACTTGTATATATTCATGTTTTACATGCAGTATATATATTTTAAAAAAATATGTTGGGTCCCAAAATTTTGGAGGTCCAACTCATTAGAGCTGTATGCACCCCCTCATAATCGGCACCACCTGTTACTAGTTTATAGCAAATACCATGTGAGGAGTCACATCAACTTTCAGTGACATTGTTTATATGTGTTTGAGAAAAAGAATTGATATTAGTTTAAAAAGTTAAGTTAAATGTTCAAAGTAACAATTTTTAAAGTTATGGGTCCAATTTAAACTTCAAAATCAATTGAAGGAATGAAAATGTTGTTGAGCCATGGATAAATTCAAATTGATTGAATACATGAAAATAACAGAATTCAACTTCACTAAAACTAAAAAAGGATGGATATGCTTTGTAAACAAACTCGCAACACTCGTTTATAGCGTAAAACAACAATATGCGTACAAATGTGACAAAATCAAAGTGATTGTAATACTCATTTCTCCAATATGTAATGGATCGAAGTTGATCAGTCAATCTAAATCAAACGAATACTGCAATAAATGGGAAGTCAAACAATGCTACACCAAACTAACGATCATGATAGAACATGCACATACATAATTGAGAGAAAGATTAAAATGCTCTGAATACTGCGGAACATTATGTACTGAGTGATATTAGAGATATGAGTTACACTTTACAAGACTCATATTTATAGGACTATACACTAGTTAGTTATTAATTAACTAACCATTAATCGTAACCATAGTTGGGTTAACACCTTAACTAATTAAACTAACCCATACTAACTCACTAACATTAGAATATAATTTATACTTCAACACACCCCATTAATTAATTCATATTCTTCTAACATCTTAAATTGGAACAAAATTGAAATCATAAGGCTTGATAATCCTTTCCTTCATAACTCTTGTTGCATCATTCATATTGTTAATAGCCTAATTCTCCAGAATCTACTTGTGCTTCTGACAAAGAATCTGAATCAGCATCTCTTTTCCAGAAACTCTTGCTTCTAACTATTGTAGAAAACATAACTTTTTGCTCCAATCCTTACTACATTTCTGAAACTTCAGTAACTTTTTGAATTTCATCAAGAATTTCTATTTACCTTCTCTATTTGACAGAACATGAATTTTCTACTACATTGACATGTTTCCTCACATAGAAAATCTTGTATTTTAAAATCAATACTTCAATGCAACAAGCAATTAGGACACACTTTGATAACCTGAATATGTCATCAATTCCACGCATAAAAGCAACGCCTTTTTGTGCTAACTCAATCACTATTTCCTTATTTGACTGAACACATGCTTTCATAGTTGACCGTGTCATCCACTTGAACGTCTTTATCACACCATCACCTTCATCACTTGAAACAACAGAACCCATATCAATTCTGGATGCATAATTCGATCTAACTTTCTTGGTAGTGATAGAACCCTTCTTTCATGGATTCTTGAACCTCTTTGGCGTATACATCACAACCAAGACCGAATTCTCAAGTGAATAACAGCGGAAATAAACTTCATAACATGAATTCTTCCTTTAACATTGCGACCACAATGCAATTCTTCATAAAACCGAACAATACTTAAATTTCAATATGAACAAGAATAAACTTTGGAACCTTGTTCTTCGTAATCGGTTTCCGAATCATTTTCTTTATTTTCATTATGTTTCCCATCAATCTCTATGTTCTCTCCTGATCACATCTTTCTTCTTCAGCTTCTTGTTGTACTTTGTTTAGAAACAACTCCTCTTTGAGTTTTCCACACCTTATTTTCACTTTGGATAGAAGAATCTACGATTTTGGGAGAAGAAATCCAATCTGAATTCACCTTATCCATACATTTACGGACCAAGAACAGAGCCTTGTTATCTCTTTCCTTTGAATTTACTTCACCCACACTCTCATGGATCTTGAAAAATGCCTTTTCATCTCCTTTTATGGATTTCTCGCATGAAGCCTTCTCTTCCTCTATTTGGATACACCTTTGGATTCTTTTCTAGCAATCTTTGCAAACCAAAGAATTCTTGTATCCTCACTTCTCACTTATCTTAATTCTTGACTTGAGAAAACTCCTTTTCAAAAGGCACAATTGACACCACATGTATCAATAACCAAGTGCTAATTTCTGTTGCATAAACCATCATGCCCTGACTTGTTGCTTGGTTGATAATGAACTGCAATCTCTTTGCGAAAGCTATGTTTGAAACCCCATGGATCATGAACCAGATATTGTTATGCCACTGTAGAACATGCACATACAGAATTGAGAGAAAGATTAGAATGTTTTGAATACTTCGGAATATTATGTACTGAGATCATAATGATCTCCACACGCTAACACTTAGAGAGGAAACTACAAATGAATGATAAAACTCTTTATTATTGAATGTGAGGTACAAGAGATATGAGTGATATTAGAGATATGAGTGATATTAGAGATGACTCCTATTTATATGACTATACACTAGTTAGTTATTAACTAACCAAACTAACCCATACTATCTAACTAACTAACATTATAATATGAATTATACTTCAAGAGACCAAAACAACTACACACTACTTTTCAAAAGAAAAAAATACAACGACACACTCTAACGATGAAATTCGGGGGGAAACACAACAGAAAAACTAAATTTACATGTGAAAACTATTTATTTAGATAAAAACTAAAGAAAAAACAATACTATTATGAATGAGGAAGAAAGGGAAAGAGTAGTACAAGGAAGATAGTGAGAGAGAGTGTTAAACGGCTAAAGTGACACAATTGTTTAAAATATTATTTAGATGACAGAACATTTCATTAGTGAGACTGAGAAATTATAAAACATCATTACTGACAAATATTATTACGCAGTGGTTGGATGATCAAATTCCTAGACTATATATTTATTATATGCTAGAAGACTTAGGTTGTTTTTTTGACAAAATTTCTTAAGAGACTCAATCACCTTCTTTTTTTGTTTCTTTATAGAAGACATCCTTTACATACTTGTTGTTAACAATTCAACAAAAAATTAAATTTAAGCCTAGAAGGTGAGACATTGGTTGGGATTATATAGTCAAATATCAACAGCAATTGGCTTTATCTCTCCACTATAACGTAGCTTCTTAGGAAAATACGATGAAGCTGCAATTTTTTCTATTATAAAAGTTATAAATGTATGCATACACATCACATATTATAAAGAATTAATACAACTTTTGATCAACACTCATATACTCTTTTTTCTTAAAAAAAAAAACACTCATATACTCCTTTTTTTTATCAGCCAGAGTAAAACTTGGTATCTCAAAATCGACAACACTCGTATCCTCTGCATATCAGCCACTTCGCCTAGACTGATAGTTTTTCAGGTATACTTTTGCATGTATTGATGTTTTTAAATATCCTTAATTATGTGGTGTCCTTCATCTTCTATTTCCAGGTTATAAGTGGCATGTTATATCATGTAGATTTGAGTAATTTTCATATCCTACTCTATAATTTATATTCAGTCTATAACAACCTCTGAAAACCGATGTCATAGAGTGAATAAAATTGTTGCCTTTTCTTTTGAAAACGGGCTTTTTAGCGTCCCTTTAAAAGTGGCGTTGCACTACATAATAATTGTGTAATATTGGGGTTGGCTAGCTCGGCAGATTTGAGTCATGGGTTAAGGAGTTGGTGTAGTAAATTTAAAGGAGTAGTAAATGAAAATAACCTTTCTCAAGACGTTTCATTGAATTATATGTGGAAGAATTTATTTTGTTATGATAAGGACTGAAGGGTGTATCTTACAAATATGAACAATAGACTCAAAACTAAAAGGGAAACATATCTTCCAACATTTCTAGCTATCTTACATGTTTGAACATAATATTCTCAAAACTAAAAAAGGGGCATATCTTTAATCATTTCAAGGTATTACACAAGTATGGATAATAATCTCGTAAGTAAGAGGGGAATCAGACCTTCCAGCATCCTTAAAAGGGGAATCAGACCTACGGATGATAATTTCGCCACTAAAAGGGGAATCAGACCTTCCAGCATCCTTAAAAATGTGGATAATAGTCTCGAAAGTATAAAGGGGAACACACCTTCGAGCGTTTCTAGCACTCATACAAGTATGGATGATAGTCTCCAAAGTATAAGGGGGAACAAACCACTCAACGTTTCAAACATTCATGAAAGTGTGGATACTAGTCTCAAAACTATAAGGGGGAATACACATGCCAATTTGTCTAGCATTCGAACAATTGTGGATGATAGACTCAAAAGTATAAGGCTGAACACACCTTCCAACGTTTCTAGCATCCGTACAAGTGTGGACAATACTGTCAAAAGTATAAGGGCGAACACACCATCAAGTGATTCCAGCATACGTACAAGTATGGATGATAGACTCAATAGTATAAGGGCACACTCACCTTCTAATGTTTCCAGCATTCGTTCAACTGTGGATGATAGAGTTAAAAGTATAAGGGTTAACACACATTCGAGTGTTTCTAGTATTCGTACAAGCATCGATGATAGAATCAAAAGTATAAGGGTTAACACTCATTCCAACATTTTCAGCATTCATACAAGTGTGGATAATATTCACCAAAGTATAAGGGGGGGACACATCTCCCAGAACTCCCATCATTCTTACAATTGTGGATCATAGTCTTAACGATATAAGGAAGACACACTTTCCAATGTTTCCAACATTCGAACAAGTGTTGATGACAGTGTTAAAAGTATAAGAGGGAATACCCCATCTAGTGCTTCTAGCATTCGTACAAGTTCGGGTGATAGTCTCAATAGTATAAACAGAAACACACCTTCAAGAGTTTCTAAAATTCATACAAGTATGGATAATAGTCTCCAAAGTATAAGGGGAAACGCATCATCCAATGTTTCTAGCATTCATACAAGTGATGATTGTAAATCAACACTAGTGTTTCGAGTCATGTTTATGTTTTTTGTATCATTTAGATGGTCAAATGCATGTTGTACATGGTAAATTGAGCTCAGAATTGTCACAAATGTGAAGAGAGCATATAGTAGGATAATGAGCAAGTTTTGCACGTTTTGGAGAAGAGTTCAGAAGGTTGAGCTACTCGAAAAATCATGCCAAGATGGACTTGTATCGTGGCATATTTGGAGGAGCGTGGGACTTGAGTTTTTCAATATGGAAAAATCGTGACACGAGGTAGTTTAAGTCTGCTGCCATGTTGGACTAATGAAGGCATCGTGCCACGATTACCCCGTAACATGGCACAATTGGAACTGTCTCAAAATTGAGCTATAAAAGCCAAACAGAAATTGTGAGCAAGGGTTCAAATTTTAGACGATTTCCGAGCATAGAAGGCACCAGGAAACTGTAGAACATGCACTGGATCTCACACCAACTCACAGTTGGTTCTGATTTATGTATGTTCCATTATTTCTATGTTCTTAATTATCTTAGTTTTGAGTAGCTAAGTGATGGTCGGATTAGACAAGTGTACCAAATCATTTACAAAGTAATAAATTGATAAGTGAGTATCGTATCCACAAGGATTGTCGTTTCGTCTAAACAACTCGCTTTACTTATTTTAAGTTTGACAATAAAATAAAGAGTTAAGGGTTAAGAGATTTGCAATTTTTATCTGTTTGCAACAGAGCAAGTTGCCTATTTTTGGTTGCAGAAATGTAACAGTGGTTAGAGGATTCTTCGAATCCCCCCTATTTATTTGTTGGATATTAAATTAACATACATTTCACATCTAGTAATTCTAAGTGAACTATCTATGTGATGAGGTCGTGGGACATTTCTACCCTAATCGATCGTCAAGTTGCACCTGTTGATCGCACGGTGATCATTACGTGCGGGGTCTTAATCTCTCACGGTTATCCCTTCGATGGCTATAACTGCACATGTTGGTCACACAGTGATCTTTACATGTGGGGTCTTGTTAATTCAAAGGTAATTGAAGCATGAACTTAAATTGGCCGTCCAGTTTTCCCTAAGGCCATGAAGTGCCAAAGTTCCATTTGGTTAACCCATCCATGAATCTTAGGTATCTCAACTTACACTCTCCCTCTTGGTAGTTCTACAAACAGGGATCCCTATCAGCGTCTACCTTACCAAGGGTCAAAAAGAATGGTTCTATTAGGTTTCAATGCCTTTTTCTTCGCTCGTTTTGGTGTTTTCTTCAAAGTAAGACGTCTTGAAACTTGGGAACAGAATTCCTCCCATTGTAACGTCTTCTGAGGCATTTTGAATCTTCAACCTTCGTCTTCCCAAGGACCACATAAATCTTCGGATGTCATGGTTTGCCAATTTGCATGATTTCTTCGTGAATTACATCAAACTTACCCTATAATTGCTTTGTTTCGGGAAAACTCTTATTACAGACTCAAATATATAAAACATTACAAATGTCCCAAAATCATAGGCAATTACTTTAATACTTCTCTGTTTTATTGGTAAAACCTACTTAAAATGACTGAAAAACATGCAAAGAATAACGTAAGATGACCTGTCATCACAACCCCAAACTAAAATTGTTGATTGTCCTACAGTAACGAAAGAAAAAACATAAGTTATTTTTTGCATTATTTTAAGGAAAAACATACCTTTCCGAGAATTGTGTTAAGGACGTCTTTCATCACATCTACAGTAGAGTAGCAACTAACTTACCACGTTACATTCAAGTGTGTCCAGATAGGAGAAATTACTATATTCTCAGCCATACTCTTTTCTATGAAACATGTATGTATCACCTAAAGGCAGTAGGGCTGGTCACGACATTTGTCCACTCCAGTCGTCACATGAAATTACCTTGTTGTAAATTTGAAACAATTATAAATAGATAGTCAAAGTTAAACTCTATAAACACTTTGAGAACTTTGAGGGTTATAACTTGGCTTTGGTTAAGGGTGGATATATTTGGGAAAGTAAGCTAACAAAGAAACTTGGATTTAGTTCACTAACCTAGGGATTCCTACTAAACATTAATGTGTTGCGAACATTATCTTCCTTGAATCATACAAGATGGGTAAAATAGCAGAACTATTTATCTTTTTATTTTTTTGACAAAAACATCCATAATTTTTTTTTGAAGAGACCAAAATTGTTGGCTCTTGATTTTTTTTCTTTTTTCTATTTTTTTTTTTTGTGTAGATCCATGGTCATCTACATTTTTTTCCATTTTCTTTTTTTGACAAAATATGTTCTACTGTTACCCCACCCCAAACTTAAGATGTTGCCAATACCAAAGAGCAAACTCAAACAGGGTACATATAAAGTTCAGGATTGTGACATGATTGGTCACTAAGTAATAGAAAATAAATTTTCATTTGAGGCTCAAATTGGTTTCACAAAGGATAATAAGAATATAAGGGTGGCTAGAAAGGCTCAAGGTACCAAAGAAAAATGTCTCGTGTGTATTATAATCTAACCAATCGTCCGTAAAGAACGGCCACAAATTCGAGCAAAAATAACATTCATATGGAACTCTCATATATTGGGAGTATTTAAGTATCTAAACAACCTAGAATGAATATGGAAATATTTGGCTCTAAATCTCACAGGTTATGTAATTCGGAAAAGAGATGGTGATCCTATAAGTACCTTCAATAGCAAGCCCCAAAAAGTATCGTGCTCTTGAATTTAAGCGTAAACTAGCATCCACCATAATTAATGAAACATGTGACTTCACAACTTAAATCAGTTCGATAAGGTTGACGTTGATAGGGCTGCCCGTTTGTTGAACTACCGATAGAGAGAGTGTGTTATATGCTTCTAAGATTCATAGATGGACTACCCTTTAAGAAAATTGGGACTACACTGATCGGAATTTAGGAAAGTCAATCTAAGTTTATGTTACAATTACCTTTGAGAGTGTAAGACCCCACACGTAGGTCTGTGTGATCAGAAGGTGCAACTCGACAGCTGGAGGGGAATGAGCACATATCTCTAAGAGAGTAAGACCACACACGTA